>Ga0114968_10004122_pt1 | contig 10830 bp, 8 predicted proteins | sample M_130807_EF_Meta_FD_87020 | JGI IMG/M metagenome (GOLD analysis project Ga0114968, IMG submission 87020) | Freshwater microbial communities from Lake Montjoie, Canada to study carbon cycling - M_130807_EF_MetaG | ecosystem: Environmental > Aquatic > Freshwater > Lake | place: Lake Montjoie... | reverse complement strand
TTTTCGGCTCCTATCTGTTGCTCGACGGCACCAGCGGTGAGCCTTTGGCGACCATGGACGGTGCCCGCCTGACGGTATGGCGGACGGCGGCGGCCTCCGCGCTGGCGGCCCGCTCGCTGGTCCGGCAGGACGCGCAAAACATGCTGATGGTGGGTGCGGGCGCGCTCACGCCTTTTCTGATCCGCGCCCATCTGGCGGTGCGGCCCTATCGGCAGATCAAGTTGTGGAACCACCGTTTCGGGCGTGCCGCGGCTCTGGCGGCGGAGCTTGCAGCGCAAGGCCTTCCGGTCAGCGCGGTGGAAGATCTGGAAGCGGCTGTGCGGCAGGCCGATCTGGTGTCCTGCGCCACGCTGTCGGTCGACCCGTTGATCAAAGGCGACTGGTTGCAGGCGGGCACCCATGTCGATTGTGTCGGCGCATTCCGCCCCTCGATGCGCGAAACCGATGATGCGGTGGTTGCCCGAGCGACCCTGTTTTGCGACACCCGTGCGGGCGCGTTGAAAGAGGCGGGTGATCTGGCCCAGCCGATGGCCAGCGGGCTGATCACCGAGGCCAGCATAGCCGCCGATCTGTTCGATCTGGCCGCCAAACGCCATCGGGGCCGTCGCAACGGGGAAGAGATTACCCTGTTCAAATCGGTGGGTACGGCGATCGAGGATCTGGCAGCGGCCATTGCGGTGTGGGAAGCGGTCAGCGCCTGATCGGGCGGGCTGATTTTTCGGAGTTAAAACGGCAATCATGGCTGTTTAATCGCGTTGTCCGGCCCTATAATGGTTATCAATGGATTTGACAGTCAAAATATGCGGATTGCGCACGCCCGAGACCCTGCATGCGGCGATAGAGGCCGGTGCGGATTGGGTCGGCTTTGTGTTTTTCCCGAAATCACCGCGTCATGTCAGTCTGGACGAAGCCCGCGCTTTGGGTCCGCTGGTGGCTGGCCGCGCCCAAAAAGTGGCTTTGCTGGTTGATGCGCCCGATGCGATGATTGCAGACGTCATTGCGGCATTGCAGCCCGATTTCCTGCAATTGCACGGGCATGAAACACCGGAACGGGTCGGCGAGATCAAACAGCGGTTCGGCGTGCCACTGATCAAGGCCGTTGGCATTGCCGGTCAGGATGATCTCATCCAAGCCCGCGCTTATGAAAGCGTGGTCGACTGGATGCTCTATGATGCCAAACCGCCCAAACAGGCGGTCTTGCCGGGCGGCAATGGCGTCAGCTTCGATTGGACCTTGTTGAAAGAGGCCGGAAAACAGCATCATTTCATGCTTTCGGGCGGGTTGGATGCCGACAATGTTGCAAACGCGCTTGCGATAACAGGTGCTGCGGGGGTAGACGTGTCCTCGGGCGTGGAAAGTGCTCCCGGCATCAAAGACACCAAACGGATCAAAGCCTTCATGGCGGCGGTCCGTCAATCGGCGATACACTGAAAAAGGATGGTTCAGCGTGACTGTGCAAAACCCCAATTCGTTCCGTAACGGTCCCGACGAAACCGGTCATTTCGGCCTGTTCGGCGGGCGGTTCGTTGCCGAAACCCTGATGCCGCTGATCCTGTCTCTGGAAAAAGCCTATGACGTGGCCAAGAACGACCCGGCCTTTCAGGAGGAAATGCGGTCCTATCTGACCCATTATGTCGGCCGTCCCAGCCCGCTTTATTATGCCGAGCGGCTGACCGAGCATCTGGGCGGGGCGAAAATCTACCTCAAGCGCGACGAGTTGAACCATACCGGTGCCCACAAGATCAACAATGTGATGGGCCAGATCCTGCTGGCCATGCGGATGGGCAAGACCCGCATCATCGCCGAAACCGGCGCGGGCCAGCACGGCGTCGCCACCGCAACCGTCTGTGCGCGGTTCGGGCTGAAATGCATCGTCTATATGGGTGCGGTCGATGTCGAGCGGCAAAAGCCCAACGTGTTCCGCATGAAAATGCTGGGCGCGGAAGTGGTGCCGGTGGTGTCGGGGGCCAAGACCCTGAAAGATGCGATGAACGAGGCCCTGCGCGACTGGGTGTCGAATGTCGAGGATACGTTTTACTGCATCGGCACGGCAGCCGGTCCGCATCCCTATCCCGCGATGGTCCGGGATTTCCAGTGTGTGATCGGCCGCGAGGCGCGCGAGCAGATGCTGGAGCGCGAAGGCCGCTTGCCCAATTCGCTCATTGCCTGCATCGGCGGCGGCTCCAATGCCATCGGCCTGTTCCATCCCTTCCTCGATGACAAGGATGTGGCAATTTACGGGGTCGAGGCGGCAGGCCACGGCCTGTCCTCGGGCGCGCATGCGGCTTCGCTGACCGGCGGCCGTCCGGGCGTGCTGCACGGCAACCGCACCTATCTCTTGATGGATGATGACGGCCAGATTGCCGAAGCGCATTCGATTTCGGCGGGTCTCGATTATCCCGGCATTGGCCCCGAACATTCGTGGCTGCATGATATCGGCCGCGTGCAATATATTTCGGCCACCGACACCGAGGCTCTGGAAGCCTTCCAGCTGTTGTCGAAGCTGGAAGGGATCATTCCCGCGCTTGAACCCGCCCATGCCATCGCCAAAGTGTGCGAGATCGCTCCGAAACTGCCCAAGGACCATCTGATGATCGTCAATATGTGCGGGCGCGGCGACAAGGATATTTTCACAGTGGCAGAGCACCTCGGCGGGATGGATTGAGACGTGAACCGGCAGGATCGGGGCCCAAACCCTCGGCCTGCCTTTTTACTCCCACTTTCCCGCGCTCCATGGTAGTGAGACATCATGACAACACGCATTGAAAACCGTTTCGCGAAAGTTCGCGCCGAACATCGCGCCGCTCTGGTAACCTTCGTGATGGGGGGGGATCCCGATCCCGAAAGCTCCTTCGAGATCATCAAGGCGCTGCCTGCGGCAGGCGCGGATCTGATCGAAATCGGCATGCCCTTTACCGACCCGATGGCCGATGGTCCGGCGATTCAGGCGGCAGGCTTGCGGGCACTGGCTGCGGGCCAGACCCTGATCAAGACGCTGGCTCTGGTGACGCGGTTCCGCCAGACCGATACAGAGACGCCGATCATCCTGATGGGTTATTTCAACCCGATCTATATTTACGGCGTCGACCGTTTCATCGTCGATGCCCTGAAAGCGGGTGTCGACGGCCTGATCGTTGTCGACCTTCCGCCCGAGGAAGATGCCGAATTGTGCAAGCCCGCGCTTGATGCCGGGCTCAGCTTCATCCGGTTGGCCACGCCGACCACCGATGATGCGCGTCTGCCGAAAGTGCTGACCAACACGTCGGGCTTTGTCTATTACGTGTCGGTGACCGGCATTACCGGTTCGGCGATCAGCGATCATTCGGGCGTAGCCGCCTCGGTGGCGCGGATCAAGTCGCATACCGCTTTGCCGGTTGTGGTCGGCTTCGGTGTCAAAAATGCCGAAACCGCCGAAACCGTGGCGCGCGGGGCCGATGGCGTGGTGGTTGGCTCGGCTCTGGTCGAAGCCGTGCGTTTGTCGCTGGTCGATGGCAAGGCCACGGCCGGGACCGTGCCTGCCGTGACAGGTCTGGTCGGAGAATTGATCGAAGGTATTCGCCGCGTTCACAAGGCCTAACAGGACTTGTGACCATCGGGCAGAGGGATTGCGCATGAATTGGATTTCCAACGTCGTTCCGCCAAAAATCCGGTCGTTTTTGCGCCGTGATACGCCGGAAAATTTGTGGATCAAGTGCCCCGAAAGCGGCCAGCTGGTGTTCCACAAGGATGTGGAAGCCAATCTGTTTGTGATTCCCTCCTCCGATTACCACATGCGGATGACGGCCACCCAGCGTCTGGCCAGCATGTTCGACGAGGGCCAGTATGACGCCATCGCCTTGCCGGATGTACCGGCCGATCCGCTGAAATTCCGCGACGAAAAGCGTTATGCCGACCGCATCCGCGATGCTCGGTCCAAAACCTCGCAGATCGATGCCGTCAAAGTCGGCCACGGGCGGGTGGAAGGCCAGCACCTGACCATCGGCGTGCAGGATTTCGATTTCATGGGCGGTTCGCTCGGCATGGCGGCGGGCGAGGCGGTGGTGACGGGTCTGGAAACAGCCGTGGCACGGCGCACGCCTTTCGTGATGTTTGCGGCTTCGGGCGGTGCGCGGATGCAGGAAGGCATGTTCTCGCTGATGCAGATGCCGCGCACGACCATTGCGGTGCGGCGCCTGCGCGAGGCGCGCCTGCCCTATATCGTGGTGCTGACCAATCCGACCACAGGCGGCGTGACCGCCTCTTATGCGATGCTGGGCGATGTGCATATTGCCGAACCCGGCGCGCTGATCGGTTTTGCCGGTCCGCGTGTGATCGAACAGACCATCCGCGAGAAATTGCCCGAAGGCTTCCAGCGGTCGGAATATCTGCGCGATCACGGCATGGTCGATCTGGTTGTCCATCGCCGCGACATGAAGGCCACGGTGGCTCGGCTGTGCCGCTTGCTGACCGATCGTTCGGCAGCGGCCTGAAACCTTTACGACTCCTTAATTTTGCCTTGATAGACTCCTAATCCGGTGCGGATGCCGCGGGTGTGGGACAAAAGATGAGTAACGGCGGGCGTGATCGGTCAACAGGGCAGGGCGGCGCAAGCCATTCCTCCTCTGACATACGGCTGACGGCACGCGACCGCTCGGTGGTGTCCAGTTCGTCCGGTTCCGCCAAATCCCCTGCCCGCAAATCCGCAAAAGCGCCTGATGACGACGCGCCTGCCCCCAAAGCCAGCAAGCGGGCAGAATCCAAAAAAGACAGTTCCGGCAAAAAGCGCAGCCGCAATGCTGCGCGGCGTCCGGTCTCGTGGCTGGGACGGTTGTTTTACTGGTCGGTTGTCGCCTCGATCTGGGGCTTTATCGCGGTAGCGGGTCTGGTGGTCTATCACGCCGCCAAATTGCCGCCGATTGACCAGCTGAGCGTGCCCAAACGCCCCCCCAATATCGCCATTATGGCGGTCGACGGCACACTGGTCGCCAATCGCGGTGAAACGGGGGGACGTACGATGCAGCTGGGCGAATTGCCGCCCTATCTGCCCAAAGCCTTTGTGTCGATCGAGGACCGGCGGTTTTACGACCATTTCGGCATTGATCCGATCGGCATTGCCCGCGCGATGCTGCGCAACATCATGAGTGCGGGCGGCCATTTGCAGGGCGGCTCGACCCTGACGCAGCAATTGGCCAAAAACCTGTTTCTGACGCAGGAACGCACGGCCTCGCGCAAAATTCAAGAAGCGATTCTGGCCCTGTGGCTGGAGCGCAATTATTCCAAAGACCAGATACTGGAGCTCTATCTCAACCGCGTCTATTTCGGATCGGGCGCTTACGGTGTCGAAGCAGCCGCCCAACGCTATTTCGGCAAATCGGCCAAACAGGTGAGTCTGGCGGAAGCGGCCATTCTGGGTGGTCTGGTGCAATCGCCCTCGCGGCTCGCGCCCAACCGCAACCCGACCGGCGCGCAGGCACGATCCGAACTGGTGCTGGCCGCCATGCAGCGCGAAGGCTATGTCAGCGAGGACATGGTCAAGCTGGCGCAGGCCAACCCCGCCAAAGCCACCCGCCCCGGCGGGGCGGGCTCGTCCAATTATGCAGCCGATTATGTGATGGATGTGCTCGATGATTTCATCGGCACGCTGGATAAAGATGTGATCGTCACCACCACGCTCGACCCCGCTTTGCAAAGCATGGGCGAAAGGGCTTTGGTGGATGAGTTGATGCAGCGCGGCGAGAAATTCGGAGTCAGTCAGGGTGCTTTTGTCGCGATGACGCCGGATGGTGCGATCAAGGCGCTGGTGGGCGGCAAGTCCTATGCGGAAAGCCAGTTCAACCGTGTGATTGCTGCCAAGCGCCAGCCGGGTTCCTCCTTCAAACCGATTGTATATCTGGCCGCCGTAGAGCGCGGCTTGACACCCGACACGATCCGCGATGACGCGCCGTTGTCGATCAAGGGCTGGAACCCCGAAAATTATTCACGCAAATATGCCGGTCCGGTCTCGTTGAAAAACGCGCTGGCGCAATCGCTCAATACGGTGTCGGTGCGTCTATGTCTGGAAGTCGGCCCGCGCGCCGTGGTATCAACGGCCTCGCGGTTGGGGATCCGCTCGAAAATGGAGGCCAATGCCTCGATTGCTCTGGGCACCTCGGAAGTCAGTCCGCTTGAACTGGTCGGCGCCTATGCGAGCTTCGCCAATGGCGGGCTTGGTGTGCTGCCCTATGTCATCACCGAGGTGAAAACGCGGGAGGGCGAGAAAGTCTATTCCCGCAGCGGTGGCGGGATCGGGCGGGTCATCTCACCCGAGCATGTCGGCATGATGAATGTGATGCTGCATGAAACCATGGTCAGCGGCACGGCGCGCAAAGCGACGATTCCGGGATGGGAAACCGCAGGCAAAACCGGCACAAGCCAGGATTTCCGCGATGCGTGGTTTGTCGGTTATACCTCGACGCTGGTGGCAGGTATCTGGCTCGGCAATGATGACGGCTCGCCGACCAAACATCTGTCGGGGGCGACCCTGCCGACCGATATCTGGCAGAAATTCATGCTCGCCGCCCTCAAGGGCACACAGCCGCAACCTTTGCCGGGTCTGAATACGAGCTGGTCGCTCGATATTCCGGCTCTGTTGGGCCTGTCCTCCAAAGACGAGCCGGCTCCTGCCGACGAGCCGATGGTGGAGCCTTCGCGCAGCCAAAACCAGCCACTGAGGACACCGGCTTTGCCGCAATCCAATCTGGTTCCGCCTGCTCCGGTGCCGCAGGCTTCTGTGCCGCAAACACAAGTTCCCGTGCCTGCGCCGGTCCGCTCCAATCCGGATGGTCGTCCCTTGCAGATCGTGCCGCAAACTCCTGCTGCCTCAGTCATGGCCCCGCCGCCCGATGTCAGGGCACCGGCCAACAGACCGCAAGATCCGCGTGAATTGCGTCCGCCCGCCATGGTTGGCGGCGGGAACGAGCCGCCGCGTCAGCCGGTCCGGCGCGAGCCGTCGGTGCTTGACCGCTTATTTGGCGGGTGAGGTGGGCGGCAGTCTGGTCATCATCCGGTGGACCAGCAGCGCGGAACCACCCAAGACCAGAATGAGAGCGGGCAGCGGCAGCGCCGAGCCCCAATCCAGCATCTGTCCCAACAGGGTGCCGACCAGCGCGGCCATCATCATCTGGATCAGCCCCAACAGCGAGGACGCCGCTCCGGCGCGTTCGGGGAACGGGGTCATCGCCCCTGCCATGGATTGCGGCATCACCAAGCCCACACCCATGGTGTAAAGCGTCATCGGCAGCATGATTTCGAGCGGCGAGCCGGGCCCGAACCAGACCGCCAGCATCATCGCCGCACCCCCGCCCGCCAGAGCCATCACGCCCAGTCCGATGGTCCTGTCGAGACCCAGACGGCCCACGGCGCGCTGGGCAACCAGCGTGCCGGTGACAAATCCGAGCACCACGAAAGAAAACACCATGCTGAAGCCCATCACGCTCAGGCCATAGACTTTCTGCAACACAAAGGACGAGCCGGAAATGAAGGTGAACAGGCCGCTATAGGCCAGCGCCGACAGGCTGACATAGAAACGGTAGCGCGGATGCTGCAACAGCACTTTGAAACCTGCGAAGATCGAGCGGAGCGACACCGCATGGGGCGAGCGTTCGCGCAGTGTTTCGGGCAGCATCAGGACCACAATCGTGCCCAGTGCCACGCCGAAAAAGGCGGTAGCAAAAAAGCTGGAACGCCAGCCGAAGGCGGTTTCCAGCACGCCCCCCAATAATGGGGCCAAAGCAGGCACCACACCCATCACGGTCCCCATGCGCGACAATTCGCGACCCGCGCGCGGACCTTCATAGAGATCGCGCACAATGGCGCGGCCCAGCACGATCGGCCCGGATGCGCCAAGCGCCTGAAAAAACCGACCGGCAACCAGCCATGTCATGTCCGGAGCAAAGGCGCAGGCCAGCGAGGCGGTGATGAACAATGCCATACCACCCAGCAACACCGGTTTACGGCCCAACCTGTCCGACAGCGGCCCGTAAAAAATCTGTCCGCCGGCAAAGCCGAACAAAAAGGCCGACAGCGTCATTTGCGCGCCTGCGCTGTCACTGCCCAAAGCAGCGGCAATGGCAGGCAGCGAGGGCAGATACATATCGGTGGACAAAGGCCCCAAAGCCGTCAAAAAGGCCAGCAGGGCTGTCAAAGCCAGAGTATCGGGACGCAGATGCATGGATCGGCTCTTTCGCAGGTTAGCCGTAATGATGCAGGCTGGTGCCGTGGCTTTTCAGCCATGCTTCGGCCCGTTCGACATCCGGTGTCATGCTGTTTAGCAAACGCCAGTAGCGGGAGGAATGATTCATTTCGCGCCGGTGGGCAATTTCATGGGCGGCCAGATAATCGAGCACGAAAGGCGGGGCCATGATCAGCCGCCACGAGAAATTCAACGCCCCTTGCGAGGAGCACGAGCCCCAGCGGCTTTTGGTGTCGCGCAAGGTGATGCCTTTGACGCTGACATCGATCAGTTGCGCATAGCGGGTGACGGCCAGATCGAGATCACGCAGCGCTTCGCGCTTCAGAAAATCCTTGAGCCGTCGCGCCAGAAAGGCCGGATCGCCCGGAACAGCCAGACACAGCGTGCCGTCCTCTTCCCTCTTGACCAGAATTTTGGCCCCGCGCCCGCCAATGGCGCGCAAAACATGCGGCTCGCCGCGCAAAGGCACAGAATTGCCTTCGACGAACGGCACGGTTTGCGGCAGGCGGGCCAGTCGTGTGGCAATCCAGCCGCCATGGCGGCGGGCAAAATCAATGGCGGTGGCCAGATCGGCTTTCAGCGGCATGGTCAAAACCACCGCACGGGTGGCCAGCGAAATGCGCAAGCCGTAACGGCGTGCTTTGGCACTGCGTTTCAGAGTTACCTGATAACGCGCCTGTAAGTGCTCAACCTCGATCACTGCGGGGTCGGGTTGCTTTGAGGGACGAAGCAGACGGAGAATCATGAAAAAAGCCTGCGGGATCGCCGCAGGCTTGTCATCAAAAAAACGAAACGGGTTCAGGCCTTGGCTGTTTTGGCTTTCACCGTTTTGGCTTTGGCCGCTGCCGCTTTGGGCGCGCGGGCTTTGGCGGTTTTGGAAGCAGGGGCTTCCAAAAGAGCCTGCTCGCTGCCGTTCGCTCGCTTGCGGCCTGCCATTATGGCATTGGCGATGAAATCGCAGATGCGCGGGGCAATATCGGCGCGGAAGCGCGAGCCGTTGAACACGCCGTAATGGCCGACGCGCGGTTGTACCCAATGGGCGCGCTGGTTCTCGGGAATATTGACACACAGATGATGGGCGGCCTCGGTCTGGCCGACGCCGGAAATATCGTCGTTCTCGCCTTCCACCGTCATCAGGGCGACGCGTTTGACGGCTTTCAGGTCGATCAACCGGCCGCGATGCAACATTTCGCCTTTGGGCAAAGCATGGCGGACAAACACCGTATCGACCGTTTGCAGGTAGAATTCGGCGGTCAGATCCATCACGGCCATATATTCATCATAGAATTCGCGGTGCTTCTCGGCAGAATCGCCGTCGCCGTCGACGAGATGACGGAACATGTCGCCATGGGCGGTGATGTGCTTGTCGATATTCATCGCCATAAAGCCGGTCAGTTGCAGAAAACCGGGATAGACCTCGCGCATGAAACCGGGATTGGGCAGCGGCACTTTGACAATGCAGTTTTTCTTGAACCACTCGATGCCGCGTTCCTGCGCCAGCTTGTTGACCACAGTCGGGCTTTTGCGCGTATCAATCGGCCCGCCCATCAGCGTCATCGAATAGGGCGAGCAGGGATCATTGTCCATTTCCATCAAGCCGACAGCTGCCAGAACCGGCACGGAAGGCTGGCACACTGCCAGCACATGCACATCCGGACCGAGGAAAGTCAGCATGTCGCGGACATAGTCGACATAATCATCCAGATCGAAACTGCCTGCAGCCAGCGGCACAAGGCGGGCATCGACCCAATCGGTGATATAGACTTCATGGGTCTGGATGAAGGTTTCGACCGTGCCGCGCAGCAGCGTGGCGTAATGGCCCGACATCGGCGCGACAATCAGCAATTTGGGCTGGCGCACACGGTTGCGGTCGATCATCCGGTCAAAATGGACCAGATTGCAAAAGGTATTCTGCCACACGACATGCTCGGTCACGGCAACGCGCACACCGTTGACCTGGGTGGTTGGCAAATCGAATGCGGGCTTGCCATAACGGCGGGTCGAGCGCTCGAACAATTCGCAAGCGGCGGAGAGAGAGCGGCCAACAGTAGATTTTCCGGCAAAATTGGCCGGATTATCCAGCATCCACCGGCTGGCTTGTGCCATCGAACGCGCGGGACCAATCAACGCATGGGCAGCTTCGTACCACATATATAACGAGATCTGAGAATTCATCATTGATCCATGTCCCATAGGTGCGAAGTGTATTTCGCCAATTGTATGATTCGCTCTTATTTTGCACTGCACAAAACTGCGTCACAATAACGATATTTCTGCCGGTTTCAATGCGGGAACCACGGGTTGTGCATGATACTTTGATATGAGGTGTGCTGCGTCTTGCGCTTTCCTCTTTTGCGAGTACCGCTGATCCTGTAGGGAAAAGGCAACCAACCTTCCGATTTTGCACGAGATCCAGCCATGCACAAGCCGATGAACCCCATTTTTGCCGGTCTGACGACCTCGGTCTTCGAAACCATGTCGGCGCGGGCGCGTGAAACGCAGTCCATCAATCTCGGTCAGGGTTTCCCCGATGATCCGGGCCCGCTCGATGTGCGTCAAAAGGCCGCCGATGCGGTGATCAATGGCTGGAACCAGTATCCGCCGATGATGGGCCTGCCCGA
>Ga0114968_10004121_pt1 | contig 10831 bp, 8 predicted proteins | sample M_130807_EF_Meta_FD_87020 | JGI IMG/M metagenome (GOLD analysis project Ga0114968, IMG submission 87020) | Freshwater microbial communities from Lake Montjoie, Canada to study carbon cycling - M_130807_EF_MetaG | ecosystem: Environmental > Aquatic > Freshwater > Lake | place: Lake Montjoie... | reverse complement strand
ATTCGTCCTGCGTGAGAATGATGATCTTTTTGTTCCCGCCTTGTGGAGAAAGAAGAAAGAGATCATTGCCTACAGCAAAGACGGCTATGAAAACAAAGAGTGGCTTTTGCCTGACGACTGGAACGATGTAAAAAGTGTCGATCTTTACAGGATTACGCTGGAGGGTTGCATGCCTCTGAAGAAGGATGTTCCGGCAACCGGCGGCAAACTGATTTTGTCGATGGAAAAAGACCAGGCGCTTTCCGTTGTGCCGGCAGAGCAAAAGATTTCAGGTGATTGAATGCATGAATGATATCGTCAAGCCATTCCCCGTCGCATCATTTCCCTTTTTACCCGCTGCTATAGCTTCTCATTATCTTTCCCAGACACATCAACCCCAAAAGCAATTTTCTAGCAATAAATAATCTTGGCAAAGCCGGTCTGGTGACCTACGCTCGCGACGAATGAAATCGACCGTCAAATCCAGCAACGGCCATCGCCGCACTGCTGCGTAGCGTTTTGCTTCACTGCTCACTGCTCACTGCTCACCCGGCACTTCTCCCTCTTCCCCCAAGCCAAGCCCCATTTATCCCAGAACACTTTTGCAAAATTTTCTATAAACCATAAACTGCCAGCATGACCGCGAAGCGTAAACCCGGCCCGGACCCAGCACCTGCTTCCCTGCTCGTGCCGGATAAGCTCGCCACGCTCGTGCACTACCTGCGCCGTGAGAAGGTCATTCTCGATTCCGATCTGGCGGAGCTTTACGGAGTTCCAACCGGACGCCTCAATGAAGCCGTTCAGCGTAACCTCGAACGATTCCCCGCCGACTTCATGTTCCAACTCTCTGAAAATGAATTGGAATCTTTGCTATCGCAAATTGCGATAGCAAAGAATGCGGAGTCGTCTTTAAGGTCGCAATCTGCGACCTTAAAGCGTGGCGGACGCCGCAGCCTCCCCTACGCCTTCACCGAACAGGGTGTCGCCATGCTTTCCAGCGTGCTGCGGTCGGAACGTGCCGTGGAGGTGAACATCGCCATCATGCGCACCTTCGTGCAACTCCGGCGACTGATGGACTCCAACGCCCTCCTGGCCGAGAAAATCGAAGCCCTCGAGGAAAAATACGCCGATCACGACCAGCAATTCCAACTCGTCTTCGAAGCCATCAAACAACTCATCGCCGCTCCTGCTCCACCAGCCAAAGAACTGGGCTTTCACACCATTCCGTCGGCGACTGACGTGAAAAAGCAAACCCGCCGTCCCAAAACCTGATCGCTCCTTGGATTGATGATTGATGAACTCCGATTTTTGATTTTTGATTTATCGTCGCAGGTTACGATGAAATGAAAACGATCATGGCGATGCTGCGATAGGTGGCTACCAAGTGCTGCTTATGGTCTGAATCAAACACGATGAGCACAATCCACCCGCAATAACATGCCTTGAAAATATCGTTGTTTGATTCCAGTCGATTTGTTAGCAATGATCCCGTTCACGGATGTCCGCGCTATTTGATTACAACTTCTTCACTCCTTCTTTTCCCCGCTCTTCGAACCTGTCATTTTCCATCCCATGCACATCAAACCGAAAAGCAAATTTTTAGCAGTTGAATTGATCGCTAGAAGTTTCCAATGAACCTCAGCGCGGTCCCGATTTCCGGCTTGATTGACAACGGGTGGACGAATAGAAACCATCGGCAATACAATGATCACAGGCGACAATCCATATGCACCGCCGCAGACCTCGCCGGGTGGCTTTCCCGACGCACCGGAGCCGTTCGGTTGGGAGGTTGTCGGAAATAGGGTGATGGCAAACCAAACAGCCCAGTTTCCGATGATCGATCCATTCACGGGTGGCACGGCGGAAACAATGATGTTGCAGCGGGTGCATGTGCGATATCGTCCAAGGTGGCTGCTGGCGTTTCCCATTCTGGGAGCGCTGGCCATGATGACGGTTGAGGAGAGCGGTAACGCCAGTAACCTTCTGACCTTTGCTCTGGCGGGTATACTGTTAGGATGGCTGGTCTCGCTGATTGCGGGACTGTTTTTCCCGGTATGCACTCTGCTGCTTTTTTTCGAGAGACGGACACTCGGGATTCGCAAAATCGCGGCTCGAACAATGACTTTGTTATTACTGACAGGTTTTTTTGGGAGATTTGTCTTCTTCATGGTTCCGCCGTGGATGCTGTGGATCTCCACCACGGCGTTTTTCTGTTGGTTCATCGGACTGCTGGCCGGCGTGACATTGGTGCGGCGCTTGCACTGCAATCGGAAATCCGGCGGTAGATTCGAGGTCCTGGGCTTTCATTCATTGGCTTTGGCGGCGATGACCCCGCCGGTGGCGGTATGACCTTTGAGCACGCTTTGAAGGACGTTTGATCGGTTTATCAAAAATGCGAACTTCGTCTGCATGACACGCGAACAGATGGCCGGGGTGCGGGAAGGAATCGTACTCCTGATGACGATCGGCATTGTGCAAATCAGACGCCAGTGCGGCTGAAAATGCAACCGCTTCGTGTCTCCAATCTCCGCCGATGTCCTAGTTGTCAACCGTCGCAACAGGAAACCGCGACACATCCGCGACCTGTTGATAAAACTGCTAGCCGAAGTTGATCATATTATGGAGTTGGAATCAGCGGCCTCTTGAATGTAGAATCCTGCCATGGCAAGAGGAAACCTGCTCAGTACTTCCGACGTTACCCTCAAGACTTTGTTGGGAAACGGCATGCGTTATTCCGTTCCTCCCTATCAAAGGGATTATTCATGGAAAGAGGAACATTGGGAGGATCTTTGGCTGGATTTGGTCGACGTATCCGAGGACGAGGACTCTCAGCATTACATGGGGGCAATTGTCCTGCAGCAGAATGATCGCGAACTCTTTACCGTGATTGACGGACAACAACGACTCGCAACGCTGAGCATCGTTGTGCTTGCCGCCGTTTCACTACTTGAAGAGCGCGCTTCCGCCGAGATCGAGAAGGGCGACAATTCTGAACGCGCCCGTCTGTTGCGCGATGGATTTCTCGGAACCAAAGATCCGGGATCGCTTCGATACAGCAGCAAACTCAGTTTGAACCGCAACGACGACGTTTTTTATCAGGGGACGTTGTTGCAATTGAAGGCGCCCCACGCCCCATCCCGTCTGCCTCATTCGAACCGATTGCTCTGGCAAGCGTTCGGATATTTCCATTCCAAGTTGGCCGTGCGTTTCCCAAGCAATGACGAAGGCGGCAGCTTGGCACGCTTCATCAATGAGGCAATCGCCCAGCGGCTCCTATTCATTCGCGTTCAAGTCGATGACGATCTGAGTGCCTATACTGTTTTTGAAACTCTCAATGCGCGCGGCTTGGACCTCACGGCAAGCGATCTCCTGAAAAATTATCTGATGGCATTGGTTGCTCGACGGAGCGAAACGGATCTCAAGCATGTTCTCGACCAGTGGTCGCGCATTACGGATACGGTGGGCATTCGGACGTTGCCGGATTTTCTCCGCCATCATTTGAACTCCCGTCAGCCATTCGTTCGCCAGGAACGCTTGTTCAAGGCAATCAAAGCCGACGTGCGAACAGCCGAGGATGTTTTTGCACTTCTGGACGAATTGGAAAGGTCAGCAGTACTCTACCAAGCGCTCCAAGACCCTTACGATCCATATTGGGCCGATCTGCCGATTGCAAAGGAGCAGGTTAGGATATTGAATCTTTTGGGGGTGAAGCAGTTCAAGTCGTTGGCATTATCCACCGGGAGGAAAGTGCCCGATTCGCTGCAGGACCTGCTACGCTTTTGCATGCTGATCTCAGTTCGCTATACCATCATTGGAGACCTGAATCCGAGCGAACTGGAGCGGGTATACAATGAAGTGGCGGTAGCTATTGAGCGTGACACACTGCTTACAAGCGGCCAGATTCGGGAGGCTCTGCGGCAGGTGTCGGTGTCAGATGAAGATTTTCGGGATGCTTTCAGCCGCAGGTCGATTGCTGCGAGTGGGAGAAGTAAAAAAGTAGTCAGATACATTTTGTGCGCACTGGAGCGGCAACTTGGGCATCCCGATGTCAGGGACGAGACCTGCGCTGCAACTATCGAGCACATACTTCCCGAAAATCTGGGGAATTCATGGGAGACAACCTATAGCCATGATCAGCACGAACGATTTGTCCAGCGTCTAGGCAACTATACCTTGCTTGATCCATCCCAAAACCGAGATTTGGGCAACCTGTCATTTTCGGACAAGCTTGCTGGCTACAAGAATTCTGGTTACCGAATGACCTCACGCATATCGGCTTCGGAATGGACTCCGGATTTGATAGAGGCACGCCAGCGCGAAATGGCGGGCTGGGCGGCAACAGTCTGGCAATTTTAACGGACCCTCTTTTCCCCGCTCTTCGAACCTCTCTTTTTCCATCCCATGCACATCAACCCGAAAAGCCAATTTTTAGCATCAGCATTTTTTCCTAAGACAGAATCGGGGTGATCACCTTGCCCTTGATGTCGGTCAGGCGGTAGTCGCGACCTTGGAAACGATAGGTGAGGCGGGTGTGTTCGATGCCCATCAGATGCTGCATGGTGGCGTGGAGATCGTGAACATCCACCCGGTCCTGAACCGCGTGATAACCGAGTTCATCGGTCGCGCCATAGCTGATTCCCGGTTTGATCCCGGCGCCTGCCATCCAGATGCTGAAGCCCTTGTTGTGGTGGTCGCGGCCGTTGCCTTGAGACATCGGCGTGCGCCCAAACTCACCGCCCCAGATCACCAGTGTGTCATCCAACAAACCGCGTTGTTTCAAATCGCTGAGCAGGGCCATGCAGGCGCGGTCGATTTCCTCGGCTTTGAAAACGATGCCCTGTTTGATGTCGCCGTGATGGTCCCAGTCCTTGTGGTAAAGCTGGATGAAACGCACGCCACGTTCGGCCAAGCGGCGCGCCAGCAGGCAGTTGTAGGCGAAACTGCCATCGCCCGGTTTGCAGCCGTAGAGTTCCAATACCGAGGCGGGTTCCTTCGACAGGTCCATCAGCTCCGGCACGCTCGATTGCATTTTGAATGCCATTTCGTACTGGGCGATGCGGGTGGCGATTTCCGGGTCGTGGACCACGGCATCGTGGACTCCGTTGAGCTGGTTGATCGCCTTGACCGCATCGAGTTGACGGCTGGCATTGATCCCCGGCGGCGCGTTGAGATACATCACCGGATCGCCCTTGCCGCGCAGATGAACGCCCTGATTGCGGCTGGGGAGAAAGCCGCTCGACCACTGGCGCGCGGCGATCGGCTGGTTTTGTCCACCGCGACCCAGCGACGTCAGCACCACGAATCCCGGCAGGTTCTGTGCTTCGCTACCGAGGCCATACGTTGCCCAGGCTCCCATGCTCGGACGCCCGGCGATTTGCGAACCGGTGTTCATGAACATGTGTGCCGGATCGTGATTGATTGCCTCGCTGTAGACCGAGCGAATGATGCACATTTCGTCGGCCATTTTTCCCAACTGCGGCAGCAGCGAGCTGAACTCCTGACCGGACTTGCCGTATTTTTGAAACGGGTGCTGCGGGGCGAAACATTTCAGCGCCTGCCCCTGGAGCTGGGCGATCTGCTGGCCTTTGGTCATGCTTTCCGGCATCGGTTTGCCATCCATCTGCCCCAGCACCGGTTTGTAATCAAATGTCTCCAGATGCGACGGCCCGCCAGCCATGCTCAGGAAAATCACCCGCTTGGCCTTGGGGGCGAAGAATGGCGAACCGAGAACGCCGGGCACGGAGGCCGAGGCATCATTGCCTAACAAATGTGCCAGCGCGGCGGCACCGAAGCCGTAGGACGCCTGATTGAGAAAAGCGCGGCGATGAAGTGTGGAGAATGGTTGCATGGTTCAGGAGCGGGTGATGAATTCGTGGAGGTTGATCACGACCCGGGCGACACTGCTCCAGGCGGCGAGTTCGGCGGCGTCGACATCGGCGGGGGCTGGTGTGCCCAGTTTGCCCAAGGCCTGGGCGGCGGGAAGATCGGCTTTGTATTCCCCGCGGTGTTTGACCAGCAATTCCATCAAGGCACCGCGCTCTTCATCGGTGGGCAGACGCTGCAAGGCCTCGCGCCAGAGCCAGGCGATGCGTGCGGCATCGTCGCCCTGCGCTTCCTTCATCACCCGCAGGGCCAGTGCGCGTGCTGCTTCGACATAACTCGGGTCGTTCAACAAAGCCAGCGCCTGCTGGGGAATGTTCGAGCGGGTTCGCTCGGCAGTGCACTCCTCGCGGGTTGTCGCGTCGAAGGCCAGCATCGAAGGATGGAGAAACATGCGCTGCCACCAGGTGTAGAGACCGCGGCGGTATTGCGCCTCGCCCTGGGACGGGTCCCAGTTGCGGGCGGGGAAATTCAGATTCTCCCAGTAGCCTTCCGGTTGATAGGGCTTCACACTGGTGCCGCCGATTTTTTTCACCAGCAGTCGCGAGGTTTCCAACGCGTAGTCTCTAACAAATTCCGCTTCCAACCGGTAGCGGCTCTGACGGGTCAATTCGCGATTCTCCGGATCGCGCGCCAACATCTCCGGACTGGCTTCGGATACTTGCCGATACGTCTTGCTGGTGACCATCAGCCGCACCATGTGTTTCACGTCCCATTTGCTGTCCATCATTTCCCCGGCCAGCCAGTCGAGCAATGGTGCATTCGGCGGCATCTCGCCCTGCAGACCGAAGTCCTCCAGCGGCTTGCTCAAGCCGATCCCGAAAAACAATTTCCAAATCCGATTGACCAGCACGCGCGAGGTCAGCGGGTTGTCGCGGGACACCAGCCACTGCGCGAGATCCAGGCGATTGGGCTCGCGGCCTTCGATCTTCGGTTGCGGAAGATACAGCGGAAAGGCCGGCTTCACCACCTCACCGGTCTCGTTCAAAAAATCGCCGCGCGGCAGGATTCGCACCGTGCGTTTGTTCGGCGTGCTGCGGGTGACAATGCAGCGCGCCGCCGAGTCCTCGATCGCTTTCTTTTTGCCATTGGCGGCATCGAGCTGCTTCTTCATCTCGACAAACTCCGGTGCCTTCGATTTGTAAACGTCGAGCATTTTTTTGCCTTCATCGGGCGACCAGTTGGCCACGGGTTTTTCGATGATCGGCAGCCAGTCGCCCTTTTCCCCGGCATCGCGCTGGGCCTTGCCCCAGGTCTCGACGCGCTGGAGCAACTCGGTGTTGTTTTCATCATAGGATTTTTGCAGGCGCTGCTGCTCCGCGACCGTGGCATCCAGTTCTTTTTGCCGGGCCTCGCTGATGACCAGAATCCCCTGCTCCGGGCTGGCGATGATGCCTTCCTCGATGTCGGCGAAAAACGCACCCATCGAATAGAAGTCCTTGGTCAACATCGGATCAAACTTGTGGTCGTGGCATTGCGAACACATCCACGTCTGCGCCAGCCACACCGCACCAACAGCGCGCACGCGATCCTGCATGTAACGGGCTTCGTAATCTTTCGCCTGCGCCCCGCCTTCGTCGGTGGTCAACAGGAGTTTGTTGAAACACGAGCCAACCTTTTGTTCCATCGTCGGATTCGGCAACAGATCACCGGCCAGGTGTTCGATGGTCATCTGGTCGAAGGGTTTGTTCTGATTGAACGATGCGATGATGTAATCGCGAAACGGAGAAACGTTGCGCTCCTTGTCGGAGTGATACCCGGCGCTGTCGGCGTAGCGCACCAGGTCGAGCCACCATACCGCCATGCGTTCTCCGTATGCCGGGTCGGCGAGCAGGCGCTCAACCAGTTTCTCATAGGCATCGGGGGATTTGTCGTTGATGAAAGCATCGACCTCTGCCGCAGGAGCGGGCATGCCGTGCAGATCGGCATAGAGCCGGCGGATCAAGGTCCGGCGGTCCGCCTCGGCCGACCCGTTCAGACCGAGTTCGCGCTGGCGGGCCGCGACCAGGGCATCGATGGGGTTTCCGGCTGCGGCGGGGATGTCCGCCTTTGCCACCGGCAAGTACGCCCAGTGCAATTGATATTCCGCGCCCTCGGCAATCCACTGACGGAAAAGTTCCTTTTGTTCCTTGTTCAGGGACTTGTGGGTTTTCCCCGGCGGCATGCACTCCTCAGGATCGGTTTCGAAAATCCGCGCGATCAACTCGCTTTCGTTCGGTTTCCCCGGGACGATGGCGATCTCGCCCGACTTCGCGGGTTTGAGCGCCTCATCGCGAATGTCAAGGCGCAGGCCCGATTCGCGTTTGTTCGCGTCGGGACCATGACAGGCGAAACATTGATCCGACAACAAGGGGCGGATGTGCCGGTTGTAGGAGATTTTCTCGACCGCCTGGCTCGGCAAGGCAGGCAGCAAAATCAGGATCGGCAGATAAGGGAGGGCTCGCTTGCTCATTCGTGCGACCTATACGTTATCGGACCCGGAAACATTTCATGTTTCACAGCGCCGGAACCAGCCGGTGATGCTCATGCGCGGTTTGACAGCGGGCATCACCTCGTGCCAGAAATCCCCCGCCATGAAACAAACCATGGTGCCGAGCCGTGGTTCGATCAGGGCATAGGCACCGTCGCGACTTCCCGACGTGGTCCACAACTTCAATTCCCCGCCGTCACCCGGCTGCCAGTGTTGGTTCAGATACAAAATCACCGTGACAATGCGCGCACCTGTCCCGGCATGACGGTCGAGATGGGCTTTGTAAAATCCGCCCTCGGGATAGATCGCGAAGTGTCCTTCGAAATCGAAGAGGCCGAGAAAAAAACGCTCGTTGATGGCGAGACGCATGCCTTCCAGTTTGGCCAGATAGATTTCCTGCTCCACGCTCTCTTCACCCGGCTGGATCCACTTCACCCGATCCTGCCGGATGTTTTCACGCACCTCCAAACCCTGGCCGCGTCCGACTCCCGCACTAACGAAATCTCCGTTATCGCACGATGCCTGGCATTCCCGTGCGAGACGGATCGAATCGTCGTGATTCAAACATCCCGGCATCGACACCCAGCCGTGCTGATCCAGCCCGTTCAACATTCGTTCCACCAACCCCAAAAGCACGGAATCGCCCGCTCATGCCAGACAATTCGCAGCCGTTGTGAAAATACCGCGGCTACTGGATGCCGTAATGCTCACGCAATTTCACCATCAGCTCCTTCATTTCCTCGTCGCTCAAGGGTCGATCAAAAATCAAAAAACGGGCGATCTCGCCATCGAACGACTCGTGCCCGGGATGATTGATCGCGTCGCGCTCCTGACCGATCGCCATTTTCGAAGGATTGCCTTTGGGATTCACCAAGACCTCGCCGGCGGCCAGAGCTTCCGGGGCATTGACAAAAATCTCGACCTTCACCTTGTCCGTTCCCGCGGCCATACGTCCGGCGACAATCGCGAACCGTCCGGTCTCGATTTTCGGCCCGAGAATCTGCGGATTGTTGGCATCGAAACGCCCGAACGAAATGCCATTGCGCGGTCCCCACCACACCGTGTTGTCGTCATTGTAACATCCCCAGATGCCTTCGTAGTTTTCACCGTTTTTGAGATTGCCGAAAAACGAATTCACATCCTTCAATCCCTCGCGCTGCTGGTGTGCCGCGATGACCGTCAACCAGGTGCAGCCACTGCCGCGGGTGAGCGAATCAAAGGCGTCTTCATCCATGCACACCAGTTCCTGCTGCAGGAACACCAGCGAGTTGTGGCCCTTGATTTCCTTAATCTCCTTGCGCAGGGTCGGTCGCCCCGAGCCCGCTTCCTTGCGTCCCTCGTCGCGAGGCACGAAATCCCGAGCCGCGAATTTCTCCACCCGGTTTTTCCAAAGCGTGACGTGCTCGCCTTCGGCGACGGTTACTTCGTGATCCGCATCGAGATCAAGAACGAGACCTGTCGGCAGAGTGACGGGTTCCTCGGCGTGCAAGGCGGCGATCAAAAGCAAAGGGAAAAGCAGGGGTTTCATGCAGCATACTACGCGGTGTGGCCCGATACCTTTCAGCGGGAGAATTGTAAAGTTTTGGTAAATAGGCGCGACGGGCAGTGGCGGGCATGGTTGAAAAGAAGTGTCCGACACACCATCATGAAAAAATCACCTGTCTCAATGAATCGAACAGCCGCATTCCTCTCGTTGCTCATGACTCCGGCAATGGTCTTCGCCCATCCCGATCACGATGAGGAAACCAGCGGAGGAAGCACATCCGCGCCGATGACAATCCAAACAAACGCGCAGCCAGTCGTGGAAACGAAGCCGACGGTGAGCATCCAGGTCGATGGCGAATTCCGCGTCATCCGCTCGAACGGCATCCCCGATCACCAGCCCGGAACGTTTCCGCGCCGGGGCAATCCGAATGCCATCAAACCACAGAGTTATTCATTCCGCGTGCCACTGCATCCGAAACAAGCGACAAGCCCGGTGCATCGGGGCGGGTATTGGTGGGGTGTGGCGGTGAATGGAGTGCCTTTCGAACCCGGCACGGCGGAGTCCTGGAACAACGACATGCGCTCGGGCTGGCGCTACGAAGCCGGCACCGGATTTCTCAATCTCGGCCTCGACGAACACAACGCCCATGTGCAACCCAACGGCTCGTATCACTATCACGCCCTGCCCAACGGACTGGTAAAAACCCTCGGCGGCGACGAGAAAAAAATGCTTTTGGTCGCCTGGTCGGCCGATGGATTCCCGGTCTATACCGCGCAGGCCCACACTTCGCCAAAGGATGCGACCAGTCCGCTGCGCAAAATGAAATCGAGCTATCAATTGAAAAAAGGACCACGCCCCGATGAACCGGGCGGCCCCGGCGGCAACTACGATGGTCGCTTCACCCAGGATTTCGAATACATCGCAAACAGCGGCGATCTCGATGAATGCAATGGTCGTTTCGGAGTGACACCGGATTTTCCTGAGGGCACTTACTACTACTGCATCAGCGCCGAGTT
>Ga0114968_10004120_pt1 | contig 10832 bp, 15 predicted proteins | sample M_130807_EF_Meta_FD_87020 | JGI IMG/M metagenome (GOLD analysis project Ga0114968, IMG submission 87020) | Freshwater microbial communities from Lake Montjoie, Canada to study carbon cycling - M_130807_EF_MetaG | ecosystem: Environmental > Aquatic > Freshwater > Lake | place: Lake Montjoie... | reverse complement strand
TACCTCGGCGAGTGAGGGCGGGGGCGGGGCCCTTGTCCTTGTCGGGCTCCAACATCTCAGATCGTCATGCCGCCATCCACGGCGAACAACTGGCCGCTTGCAAACACCGACTCGTCACTGGCCAGGTAGACCACAATCGGCGCTATCTCGGGGGCCTGGGCCAGACGGCCCATGGGTTGGCGGGCCACAAAGTCTTTGCGCGCTTGCACTGGATCGGCGTGGCTGTTGATGCGGTCTTGCAACGAGGGTGTGTCCACCGTGCCCGGGCAAATCGCATTGCATCGAATACCTTGTCGCACATGGTCGGCCGCAACCGCCTTGGTCAGACCAATCACAGCCGCTTTGCTGGCGCCATAGACAAAGCGGTTGGGCAACCCTTTGACACTGGAGGCCACACTGGCCATGTTGATGATGCTGCCCCCGCCTTGGGCGATCATCTTGGGGAGAGCCGCTTGGATGGCCCAAAACTGCGAGCGCACATTCAAATTGAAGGCCAGGTCCCAGTCCTCGTCGGTGGCGGTCAAGGCGGTGCCACTGTGCACAAAGCCGGCGCAATTGAACAACACGTCGATGCGTTCCATGCGGGCAATTTGCGCCGCAATCGCGGCCTTGTCCATCACGTCCAACACTGCGGCATGGACATTTTTCATGCCCTTGTAAGGCTCTAACAAAACCGGGTTGATGTCGGTGGCCCAGACCGTGGCACCTTCGGCCAGCATGGCCATGGCGGTGGCCTGACCAATGCCTTGACCGGCAGCTGTGATGAGAATGTGTTTGTCAAGCAGTCGCATGGCATGTCCCGAATGTTGAAAGCCCATAGGGCCACAGAGGAAATCAGAGCTTAACTGAAGCGCTGATGGACCTTCTTCATAAACTTTGCAGGGCTTGTATGCTTGCCCGTGCTTGAATCCATCATCCCAAAGGAATGCCATGACAGCAGATGAACGTGATGCGTTGCAAATTTTTTTGCGTCAAGTGCTGCAACGCTCTGCTGTTGCCAAAGATCCAGTCGCCCACAACCTCATCCAACAAGCCTGCGCGCACCACCCCGATGCGCTTTATTTGTTGGTGCAAAAAGCCCTGGGCAGCCACTTGGCATTGCAAGCTGCATTGGCTCGAAACACCGAACTGCAATCGCAGCTTGGACTGTCTGGTGCGCGTTCTATGCCAAGTGCAGAAGTTGCTGTAGACAGTCCCGTGAAAACTGCGCCACCCGCCGTCAGTTTGTGGGGCGCGGGGATGCTGGGTGTGTTGGCAGGAACCGCAGTGGGCGTGGTCGCCGGGTCCTGGTTGTTGCCTGACATCGATGCATTGACGGACATCTTGCCATCTTCATCCGCATGGACAGATGACTTGGTGGACTTGGATGGCGATCACTGGGTTTAGATTTCCGCGCTCTGGGGTCGCCCAATAGCAAGACAGCTGCAATCCTTCATGGATCCAAGTTTGCCTGCGCTGGACTGAGTCATTCCCGATGGTGGTGGTTGAGGCTGAAGTTCGTCCTTTGTTTGAGACCATGGGCCAAGGCAACAGCGTTTATGCACTCGATTTGCCGGGCTATGGTATGTCAGAACGATTACCCCGCGTCTACACCGTGGCCGACATGTGCAACGCCATCAAGTTGGTGGCGCAATGGGTATCGCAGCAGCATCCAGACCGGCCGCTTCAGGTCGTGGGCGTGTCGCTGTCGTGCGAGTTTGTAGCCCGTGTGGCCCAGCAATCGCCGGGCTTGTTCAACAACTTGGTCTTGGTCAGTCCCACGGGTTTTCGAGGCGGACGGTCCTTGCGGCAACCGGAAGGCAGCACCCTGTTCATGGCTGAATACAAGGCTTTTATGATGAGGCTCAAACCCTCAACCCATGATTCACTGTTTGGAACCTTCTGACAGTCTGCGACCAATGCCAACGGCATAAGGTGCGGCGCGGGCAGCCAGCATGGGGTCGTTAGAGGGCTCAACACCTTTGGGCAAGACTGTTGGTACAAAAGTGATGTCGCGACAGGCACCGCCTGAATCTTCAGACACTGCGGTCACTTTCAAGCGGCCAAGTGTTACCTTGCGACGGCTTTCAGGCAGTGGCACCGTGGCACTGTCAAGCCGATCACCAGGCTCCGCCAATTGCAGATTGAAATTGAACGAGACTTGGCCTTCTTTGACGCGCTGGCGAAGGTCATCGAACAGAAAACTGGCTCCCTTGGCCTTGGCCTCTTCATCGCTGAGACCCATCACGCCAGCAGCAGGCTCAAAGATCCACTTGCCAAACTGCTTTTCGCCCTTGGCGTTGACAAAAGCAAAGGCATGCACGCCCCAGTAATTGACTGTTGCAAAGCTGGCTGGCACTGGTTGGCTAGCAAAGTACTTCCCTTGCAACAGCACTTCAGGGTTGGCCTCTGCAAAGGCTTTGACCTTGTCTGGATTGGGCGCTTTGGTTGAAGGGTCTGGCGCGAGCGACTCTAGGCGACCCAGCAATTGAGCTGGTGAGGAAGAACCAAAAACAGGCGCAGAAATATTGCCCATTTGCCATGTTTCACCGTCTGGAAGGTTGAATTGCAGGGCCATGTTGCGTTGACTCTTGGCATTGTCAACAGCTTTGGGATTGCCACCACCAACGGAGAAGCGAACGATGACGGGTATTTTTTGTCCACTGAAAACAGAAGCAGAAGACAAGTTGCGACCATCAGCGCCACCAACAAATTCACCCGTGGCGCATAGGCCTTTGGCACCCGAGCGGCGGAAACCTTCAAATTTCCCGCCCGCAGCCTCAAAAGCATCCACCATCTTCACGGGGTCTACAGTTTGAGCGTTGATGTCAGCAGCCATGAACAATTGGGTGAAAGCGAAAACAGCCAAAGCTGGGTGGTGGATGACTGAATTAATTGACATATTGAATAACCTTAATGAATATCTTCAAATAGTAAGTGAAAAAAATTCAATCGATCACACCAAATGAAAAACCCCAGCTCATGCAAGCCCATGGACCGCTCTTACATTGCATCTTCACGAAGGAGTTCCAGGTAGGCATCATCCAAGCCGACTGGTTGAACGCTCAGTGAAGTCAGCTGGGCACCATCAAGCGCCTCGATGATGTCTCGCAAGCCCAAGTTGTGCGGCAAAAGGAGTCTCATTTCACCCGCATGTTGGCGCACAGTCCAGCCCCGCATCAGGGCGCGTTTGGTGATGGTTTCATGATCCTCGGATTGCAGCTTGGCCACTGCCTGGCCCGGCACACGCAGCAGCAACTCAGCGACGCTGCCTTGCGCGGCAACTTTGCCATTGCGCATCAGGGCCACGGTGGTGCAAAGTCGCTCTGCTTCTGCGAGGTGATGGCTGGTGAATACAACCGTTGTGCCACGATCACGCAGATCTCGAATCACACGCCAAAGCTCCATTCGTGCTTCAACGTCAACAGCTGCTGTGGGCTCGTCCAACACCAACACTGAAGGCTGGTGAACCAATGCAACGGCCAAGTGCAAACGTTGTTGCCAGCCACCAGAGAGCTGTCCAACGCGTGTGTTCGCAAATGCATTCAGTGAAAAAGTGCGCATCAGTTCAGCAACGCGCAGCTGGCATTCTTTTTCAGTAAGACCGTGTAGGCGTCCAAAAAAATGAAGATGCTCAGCAGGCAATAAATCAGGGTAGAGCGCACAACGCTGCGCGCAAAATCCAACCTGTGAACGCGCTTTGCCGTTCGATGGATGAAGCGCTTGGCCCATCAGACTGATCTGACCCGCATCCGGCAACAGCAACTGGTCAATGATGTTCAACACAGTGGATTTGCCACAACCGTTGGGGCCAAGCAGCCCCACAATCTCACCTTCTTCGACACGAAGACTCAAGCCGTTCAAGACTTTCTGCTTGCCAAACGACTTGTGAACGTCGGTGATTTCCAATGCGGCGTTCATGCTTTTTTGTCCGTCTCTAGCAGTTGCTGAAAAGCATGAATGCCCAAACCCAGGCACAGGCCACAAAACCCCCAAAGAAAGATCAATTCAAAGCGCAGATCAACAAAGTTTTTGCCATAGGCGGCAACACCTTTGAAGGCCTGATTCATGTGCAGTATGGGGTTGAGTTGCGCCAGGCTTTGCATGGCTTGCGGCATGATTTCAAGCGGAAAAAAAGTACCTCCCAACACCAAGATGGGAACGCCAATGGCCGATAAAGCAACCACCACTTCTTCGCTTCGTCTGGCAAAGCGCACACCGAGGAAAAACCCCATGCCCACGTACGAAAACACGGACAGCAGCAAGATCAAGCCGCCCAATAACAAACTGCCGTGGTATTGAACGCCCATCAACAACGCAATGCTGTAGAGCATGACAACTTGCATCAAGGCCAGCACCAACTGTGACAGCACAACGCCAAAGAAATAAGCCGATGGACGCAGTGGCGTGGTTCGCAACCGCAACAGGGTGCCTCGTTCACGTTCAGCAGCGATGATGGCGACAGTGCCGCCTAGGCAACTGAAAAAAAGCGCGGCGCCGACCAAGATACCAGCAGCAGCTGCATCCAAGCCAGCACGCATGCTGATGTTGTTGGCATAAACCAAGCCAAAAAGCAGCATCATGGTGGCCGGAAAAATAGCCCAAAAAACCAGCCCTCGTTTTTGTCGCCATTGCTCAAGCAAAAGACGCTGCGCAACAGCCCAGGTTTGATTCAACAGTAAACGGGTGCTTGTCATTGAAGGGATTGTTTGAAGAGGGCGGCATCGGGAATGACGGTTTCCAAGGCTTTGGCAGACATCAAGACGCCCGGGATGCCCGCCCCTGGATGGGTGCTGGCACCCACCATGAATAAATTCTGAATGTCTTCGCTTCGGTTGTGCGGGCGAAACCAGGCACTCTGGAGCAACAGCGGCTCGAGGCCAAATGCAGCACCTTTGTAGGACAGAAGATCGTCGTGAAAATCTTGCGGCGTTGTCATGAATGAAATGGTCAGGTGGTCTTGCAAATTTGGAAGCACTGTTTCTGTCAAGGCCTTGGCTATCGAAGCGCGGTATGGCTCTGCTTGCACTTTCCAATCGGTGCCGCTGTCTAGATGGGGCACGGGTGCCAGCACATAAAAGGCATCGCATCCAGCAGGTGCCATCTCCAAGTCGGTGGCGGTGGGGCGGTGCAAATACAAACAAAAATCATCAGCCAAGTGGTGCTTGTTGAAGATGTCTTCCAACAAAGCTTCGTATCTTGGGCCCAGCAGCATCATGTGGTGGGGCACATCGTCGAATCGTTTGTTGGTGCCAAAGTACCAAACAAACAAACTCATCGAATATCTGCCACGTTCAATCTTGGCGTCGGTCCATACCTTTCGGTGCTGAGGCTCAAGCAGGTGTTTGTAGGTCCATGCGGTGTCGGCATTGGAGACCACCACATCGGCGTGAATGCGTTCACCTGTCACAAGCGTCACCCCACAGGCTTTGCCATTCTCGATATTGATGCGTTGAACTTGCGCGTTGGTTTTGATGCCTCCGCCCATGTGCTCAATCAGACCCACCATGCCGCTCACCAAAGCGCCCGTACCACCCATGGCCCAGTGCACACCATAGCGTCGCTCTAGCGCATTGATGAGTGAATACACGCAGGTGACAGAAAATGGATTGCCGCCAATCAACAGCGACTGCAGACTCATGACCTGACGCAGTTTGGGATGTTGGATGTGCTGGGCCACCAAGTTATACAAAGTTCGCCAACCCTTCATTCTGGACATCGAAGGCAAGGCCATCAGCATGTCGCGCATGCTGTCAAACGCATGGGCGCCCAAGTTTTCAAAGCCCAATTCGTAGCAGCGGTCTGCTTCTATCAAAAAAGCGTCATAGCCTGGACCAGCTTTTGGATCAATGCGCAAGACTTCGCTGCGCATTTTCTCGGGGTCACCGCTGTAATCAAAATGATCGCCGTCATGAAATCGGACTCTGTAGAAGGGCTCGAGTTGGCGAAGCTCAATGTCATCCGCCAAATGACGGCCTGCCAGCGCCCACAGCTCTTCCAGCAAGAAGGGCACGGTGATGATCGTCGGGCCTGCGTCAAAGGTGTAGCCGTCGATCTTGAAAACCCGTGCGCGGCCGCCGGGCGTGCTCATTTTTTCGAGCACTTGAACACGCCAACCTTTGGCGCACATTCGAATGGCTGCAGCCAAACCGCCAATACCACTGCCAATGATCAATGCCAGGGGGGCTTGAGCGTTTGCAGGGTGGCCATGGTTTTCAATCCCGCTTGCACTCATCTGCAAAGACCGGTTGATATTGCATATTCAATTTAAATGGGCATGGAGATGTTGATTGACATTCTTTTCTAATTTAAAGAGAAGTCAATAGGGTGAAAACCAGCTGGCTTCGTGTTTTTAGGGTCAAATTGGCAACTCCCTTTTGGCACTCATCCCAAAGGGCTTCTTTTGAATAACAGGGCTCAAACATGTCGAACAAAAAAGTATGCTTGGTCATCGGTGCGGGTGATGCAACTGGCGGCGCTGTTGCCAAGCGATTTGCAAGCGAAGGTTACGTTGCATGTGTGACCCGCAGAACCTTGGACAAATTGCAGCCCTTACTAGACGACATTCGCAAAGCTGGCGGTGTAGCACATGGGTTTGGTTCTGATGCACGAAAAGAAGATGAAGTCATCGCACTCATCGATCACATTGAATCAAGCATCGGGCCCATTGACGTATTGGTTTTCAACATTGGTGCCAATTCACCCAACAGCATCTTGACGGAGACAGCCAGGCGCTACACAAAAATGTGGGAAATGGCTTGTTTGGCTGGTTTTTTGAATGGACGTGAGGTTGCCAAACGCATGGTGTCCAGAGAGAAAGACACCAACCAGGAAACTAGCGGCATCGCTCATCGAGGAACCATCATCTTCACGGGCGCCACTGCTTCGTTGAGAGGCAGTGCCAACTTTGCAGGATTTTCTGGCGGCAAAATGGCACTGCGTGGATTAGCCCAAAGCATGGCCCGTGAGTTGGGGCCCCTGGGCATCCATGTGGCCCACACCATCATTGATGGGGCGATTGATACTGAATTCATTCGCACACTTTTTCCAGACAAATACGCATTGAAAGAGCAGGGCGGCATTTTGAATCCAGACCATATTGCAGATGCTTATTGGATGTTGCACCAACAACCCAGAGACGCTTGGACACACGAACTTGATTTGCGACCCTATATGGAAAAATTTTGACACTGAATGGAGACAGAAACCATGGCAAAAACATTTGACTACTTCTTTGACTTTGGCAGCTTGGCCACGTATTTGGCACACACACAAATGGACAAGATAAAGGCTGAAACTGGAGCCCAACCCATTTACCTTCCAATGCTGTTAGGGGCTGTTTTCAAGGCCACTGGCAATGTTTCGCCCGTGAGTGTTCCCGCCAAGGGCAAGTACATCTTTGTAGACTTCAAACGGTTTGCCGACAACTATGGCGTCCCTTTGAACAACAATCCCTTCTTTCCCATCATCACCACAACCCTGATGCGCATGCTGACCGGTTTGCAGATGCGTTCTGATGCGCGTATGCATGAATTCATGGACGTGATTTTCAAAGCCATCTGGGTCGATGCGCTCAACCTCAACGACCCAGCGGTGGTAGAGCGGGTGTTGCAAGAGGCGCACTTCGACGCGGCAGCGTTATTGCTTTTGGCCAATGAGCAAGAAGCCAAAGACAGGCTCAAGGATGTCACGACGCAGGCGGTTGAGCGGGGTGTGTTTGGTGCCCCCACCTTTTTTGTAGGTGAGCAGATGTTTTGGGGGCAAGATCGCATCGAGCAGTTGAAGGCAGCACTGAAGACTTGAACGTTTAGCCCGCGGCCTACAGACCACTTGCTACTTTGAGTCTGTAGGATAAAACTTGGATCACCCCTAGCTTTTTGACATCTTTGTATAAGTTTGCAGATTTCAACATGCCCCAAATTCCTCTGTTCCCCCTTTCGCACGGGCTTTTTCCTGATGGCATGCTGTCACTTCAAATTTTCGAGGTCAGGTATTTAAACCTGATCAAACGCTGCCATCAAGAGCAACTGCCGTTTGGGGTGGTGTGGCTTCAACATGGCAGCGAGGTGCAAGTGCCTGGCGAGACCCCGCTGTTGCATGACATTGGTTGCCATGCGCACATACGCAACTTTGAACAGGTGCAACCCAACTTGTTTCGTGTCCATTGCCAAGGCGGGCTTCGCTTTGCGTTGAACAACACCATGCCTGGACCGCTGGGTGTCTGGCAGGGTGAAATCTCCCTGATTGAACAAGATCCGGAAGTGGAAATTCCTGCATATCTAGAGCACCATGCGCGTCGTTTGGGCAAACTCATTGCAACAGCGCAACAGCAGGCGCAACTTCATCGGTTGCCTATTTTTCAGCCTTATCTTTTAGACCAGTGCGGCTGGGTGGCCAATCGTTTTGCCGAAGCTTTGGACATCAGCACAGCATTGAAGGTCCAACTCTTATCTGAACTTGACCCTTTGAAGCGCTTGGAAGCCATCGATGCGCTGATGATGGATGGAGGTTTCTAATCCACCAGCAAATGGCCGGTTTTCACCAAGATGGTGCAGCCTTCAACGCTGAAGGGTTTGTGCGCGCTCATGTGGGGACTGCGAAGCCAGCAACCTGCTGGATATCGACCATGCTCGTCTTCAAATACGCCATCCACGACAAATATTTCTTCGCCTCCAAAATGCCGATGCGGGTTGAAGAAAGTGCCGGGCGCCCAGCGGACCAAGGCTGTATGGGTGGTGCCATAGTTTGCAAGAGGCATCACCATGAGCCCTGGAACCAGCCCTTGATGCCATTGGGCTGACTGGGTGTGGATGACAACCCGCTCATGGTCAGCAGGGTCCAGGTGTCTGAGTTTGACAAACAGCGTGCAACCTGTTTCGGTGAAGGGCGTGTGACTGGAACCGGCTGGATTTTTGACATAAGTACCAGCCGGGTACTGACCCTGTTCATCTTGAAAAACACCGTCAAGAACCAGGAACTCTTCGCCCAGTTCATGGTGGTGATGACTGAAGCTGGAATGGGGCGCGTAGCGAACCAAGCTGGTTGCGCGCGCAATTTCTTCGCCATCACGCTCGAGCAATTTTCTATCGACACCCACGACAGGCGAAGCGCTCCACGGCAGACTTGCGGTGTTGACAGTGACTTTATGCCTATAGTCGGTGTGCAGTTTCATTTGTTGCGATGGTGTTGGATGCTTCTTCTAGGGCTTCATTTGTCGATGCTGATGGCCTGCACATTTTTTCGCCGTCCCACACCTGACCACACCAACAAACGCCTTGTGCATTGATGATGCAAGTACCAGTTCCACAGCATCTTGGGTCTTCGCTCATGGTTGCTCCAATGGGTCTCAATCAGGTTTTAGCAATTGGCTCTTCGGTGATCCGCGATTCGGCGATCATTGAACTTCATAGAAGGGTCTCTCAAAGCACGATGTTTGGTTGCTCTGCCTGTGACCCTCTTTCTCCACATGCTAAATGATGGAGGCTTCAATTCAGACCGCATGATGCGGATGACTTCGGCTTCTGTCAGTCCAACGCGTTCTTTGATGGTTTCAAAAGAAGTGCGGTCTTCCCATGCCATTTGAATGACAAAGGATATGTCGCCTGCGGTCAAGCCCTTGCGATGAATAAGTTTGAGGACGGACATGATGCCGATTTGTTCGGGGGATGAAACAATGGATGAATAGATTTTGACCTAGTTTATCTGCTTTCAATGCTCGAATAATACAAGTATGTGGGAAAATATGCTAGAGTTCGTCCCAGTTTGTTCATGTTTTGAATCAACTGAAGGAGGGTCAAAATGAAAGTCAGTTACATGTTGCTCAATCAATCTGAGCTGGGCAATGGCGTACCTTCAGGCATGGCCTGGCAATGGATTCATTGCATTGAACACGAAAAGCAATTGATCCCCATTCTGAGGAAAGTGCAAAAAATCATCAAAGAAAATTGGCTGACTTTTGCCAATTTTCAAGTAGACAAGAGCAATCAGAATGACAAGTTTGTGGGCTTGGCCAACGAGATCGTCCGTTGCCAAATACACTACGACGAAAAAATCACGCCAGAGAGAATTTTTTACATCAATGAAGATCTTCGAGAAGAAGACGAGGACCTGAACTTAGCTTGAATTTTTTAAGGAGACAACGATGAAGAAATTATTGATCACGGTGCTTGCATTCAGTGCAACTTTGGCATTGGCTCACAACTGTCCCAATGAAATGAAGGCTATTGACGCAAAGATGTCTGCTGCGAAGTTGTCTGAAGCGGACATGGCCAAAGTCAAAAGTTTGCGCGAAGAGGGCGAGAAGTTCCACAAAGCTGGCAAGCATGACGAATCCATGAAGGCGCTTGGTGAAGCAAAAAAGATGCTGGGTGGTTGATAGGTCATCCAACCCATCACTCTGCAATCTCATTTCTTCTCATGGGTTTTGCGCTGGCAGTGTTGAGGTGGCGCAAGCCGCGTGAGGCTGTCGAGAAATACGTTGGTGCCAGCTACACCCAACACCATCCTCATGTCGCTGACGGCACGGATTCATTCATCGACTACTTCGAGCGAATGGCGCGAGCGTACCCCCCGCCATGAGAACGGCATGTTTTAGCCGAGCGCCAACGACAGCCAGTGAAGAGACCGTTGGCTTTTCAATTTGCCTTGGTGACTCGCAAGCGTTTGGTTTGATAAGTGCCCCATCCGTTGTTCAAAATAGAAGCAAGGAAACGACGTCCCCCCATTTTCAGTATCACTGGGCTTTGGAGTCCGGGGGTTAATTTAACTGCTTTTGAATAAGTGTCTTGGCGTAGGCCACCGGGGTCAGTCCGCCAAGGGATCTCTTGGGTCTCTCCTCGTTGTATTCCTTTCTC
>Ga0114968_10004119_pt1 | contig 10832 bp, 8 predicted proteins | sample M_130807_EF_Meta_FD_87020 | JGI IMG/M metagenome (GOLD analysis project Ga0114968, IMG submission 87020) | Freshwater microbial communities from Lake Montjoie, Canada to study carbon cycling - M_130807_EF_MetaG | ecosystem: Environmental > Aquatic > Freshwater > Lake | place: Lake Montjoie... | reverse complement strand
TGCGGTTAATGTAATTTTATATAATGATGTTTGCAATACTAAAACATCTTTGTCTTCATTTAAATTAACTGCATCAATTTCATTATTATACTTATTGAAATCTACGAACATTTTATAATTTTAATAAGAAAAAATAATCATTTTTTATTTATAGAACTATTTCCGTCGTTAAATATCCATCATAATAACCATTGGAATAATTTATTAACATAAATTGAAATGTCTTATTGCTATTCTTAAATGCAATCTCATATAAATGCGGGGAAATGCAATATCTACTCTCTTCTTCGTACGTGAAATCATCCGGAAAATTAATTTCCTTAATTCTTCTAATTTTTCTACCAATTAACTCATTAAAATCGTTATCTTTAAATTGTTTTACCTTACTTCTAGAACAACATTCACCTTGTGCGGTTAATGTAATTTTATATAAAGACGTTTGCATTACTAAAACATCATCGTATTCATTGAGATTAACGGCGATGATTTCATTATTATACTTATTGAAATCTACGAACATTTTATAATTTTAATAAGATAAAATAATCATTTTTTTCTTTAAATAAAAAATGAATATATTTTTATATAAAAATATAAATTATTATCTGTATTATGCAATCTTCCGTCGAAAGTAAATATAAGAAACATGAACTTCGAACACATATTTATAGTAGACCAGATATGTATATTGGAACAATTCAGCCAAATACAATTGATACTTATATTGTAGATAATGCAAATAAAATTATTAAAAAACAGATCACATATATTCCGGGTTTATTTAAAATTTTTGATGAAGCAATTGTAAATGCAATTGACCATTCGGTGAGAACAAAAACAGATTTTGCCGAAGGGAAACCAGACATTATCGTAGTGAAAAATATCAAGATTATGATTAATAAAGCAACTGGTGTGATTGAAATATTAAATGATGGTAATGGTATCGAGATCGTTAAACACTGCGAATATGATTTATGGATACCCGAATTGATTTTCGGTGAATTATTGACATCATCGAATTATAATGATGATATTGTAAGAACTGTTGGTGGTGTCAATGGTTTAGGTATTAAACTTGCGAATATCTTTTCTAAAGAATTTACAATTGAAACCATCGATCATGTTAGAAAGAAGATTTATAAACAAACGTTTAAGGATAATTTGACCATCAAAGAAGTTCCTGATATTAAAAGTTGTGCAAAGAAACCATATACTAAAATAACATTCTTGCCTGATTATGAAAAATTTGGATTGAAAGAAATGACAGATGATATTTATGAATTATTTAAACGTCGCGTATATGATGTTTCCGCATCTACCGATGCATCCGTGAATGTTTATTTAAATGATATTAAAGTTCCTGTAAAAGATTTCGAAAAATATGTAGATTTATTTCTAGATACTAAAACTATTCAACCAAGATTTTATGAAAGTCCAAATAATCGATGGGAAGTTGTTGTGGCAGTTTCCACCAGTGGTAATTATGAACAAATGTCATTTGTAAATGGTATCAATACAATCCGCGGTGGCAGACATGTTGATTATATTACAAATAATATTACTAAAAAATTATGTGATATGGTATTAGCAAAAAAGAAAAAAGTGGTAAAACCACAACATATCAAGGATAATCTATTCATATTTATTAAATCCGTTATTGAAAATCCATCATTCGATAGTCAGACGAAAGAAACATTAACGACTTTATCAACAAAATTTGGTTCCAAATGCGAACTATCTGATAAATTTTATGATAAACTTTATAAATCAGGTATCGTAGAAAATGCACTTAGTGCGGAAAAGGTGGTTGAACAGAAGAAATTAACAAAAACAGATGGCAAGAAGATTAATAAGATCATCGTACCAAAATTGGATGACGCAAATCTCGCAGGTACAAATGATAGTAGCAAATGTACTCTAATTTTAACTGAAGGCGACTCCGCAAAATCAACAGCTATCGCGGGTTTAAGTGTTATTGGCAGAGATTACTATGGTATCTTTCCTCTACGTGGAAAGATTATGAATGTGAAAGATGTTAGTTATCAGAAAATTTCTGAAAATGCTGAAATTACAGCATTGAAAAAGATTTTAGGATTAGAACAAAATAAAGATTATACGAATAATATTAGTTCTCTGCGATATGGAAAAATCATGATTATGACAGATCAGGATCATGACGGTAGTCATATTAAAGGGTTATTATTTAATGTATTTCAAACTTTATGGTCATCTTTATATAAATATGAAAATTTCATTACATCTCTATTAACTCCTATTATTAAAGCAACGAATGGTCATAATAAAGAAGTGATTCCATTTTATAATATGAGTGATTATGAAAAATGGAATGAACAATTAACCAATAAAAATCAATGGAAAATCAAATATTATAAAGGACTTGGTACTTCTACTGATGAAGAAGCAAAAGGTTATTTTAAAAATATGAAGAAAATCATTTATAAACACACAGAGAGTTCTGATGAATTCATTAATCTAGCTTTCAATAAAAAACGCGCCGATGATAGAAAAGAATGGTTGGCAAATTATGATAAAACCGATGTTCTGGATTATTTAGAAGAAGTCGTACCTTATGAAACATTCATTAATAAAGATCTGATTCATTTCAGTAATCGCAATTTAGAACGCGCTATTCCTAATATTATGGATGGATTGAAAGAAAGTACTCGCAAAATTATATTTGCTTGCTTTAAACGTAAATTGTATACTAATGAAATTAAAGTAGTTCAATTGGCAGGTAATGTAAGTGAGATTACCGCATATCATCATGGCGAAAGTTCATTGCAAGAGGCTATTATCGGTATGGCACAAATATTCGTAGGAACTAATAATATCAATTTACTATCACCGAATGGTCAATTTGGAACAAGAATTCAAGGAGGCATGGATGCGTCTTCGCCAAGATATATTTATACTCTATTATCTAAATTATCTAGAGCAATTTTTAAAGAAGAAGATAATGAAATCTTGAATTATCTTAATGAAGATGGATTAAGTATTGAACCCGATTATTATATTCCCATTATACCAATGGTATTGGTGAATGGTTCCATTGGTATTGGTACAGGTTATTCTACAAATATTCCTCAATTTAATCCAGAAGAAATCATTGATATTTATTTAGATATTATTAATGATATTAAAACATCCATTGGTAATGTTTTAACACCTGAAGATATTGGTAAAACAATCAAGATCATCGATGATAAAGAAATCAGAACAATTGCACCATATTATCTTGGATTTAAAGGTGAAATTTATAAAAATGAAAAAGGAACATATTCATCGAAAGGTTGTTATAAATGGATCAATAATACAACGGTTGAAATTACAGAATTGCCCATTGGTACATGGACAGAAAATTATAAAGAATTTTTAGAAGATTTAATTACAAAAAATAATATTTATCTGAAATCATTTGAAAGTCATTATACCGCAAAGAATGTTAAATTCGTTTTAAAATTAACAGATAGCGCCAAAGAAACTTTAGGTGATAAATTTTTAAATGAATTTAATTTAATCTCTAATAAAAATCTAAGTTTAAATAATTTACATTTATTTACAACAAAAGGGAATATTAAGAAATATGCAAATATTGCAGAGATCTTAAAAGAATGGTCTTATACTCGTATTAATAAATACCAAGAACGAAAAGATAATCAACTTACACGAATGGAACAAGAATATTTAATATTATCGGCGAAAATTAGATTTATCATTGATGTTATTGAAGAAAATATTAAGATTATGAACAGAAAGATGAAAGAAGTTGAAAGCCAATTGGAAACAAAAGAATATTATAAATATGAAAATAGCTATGATTATCTATTGAGAATGCCGATATCACAACTTACAACAGAGAAAAAAGAAGAATTGGAAAAAGATGTTGCTAAACTTAAAGAAGAAATCGAAGAACTCAAAAATACATCTATTATTATTATTTGGGAAAATGAACTTAAGAATTTATTGAATGAATGGCATAAACATAAAACAGACATCTTAGAAGATTATACAAATGATTTAAATGGTGATATTAAGATTGTTAAAAAAGCAGTCCCAAGAAAGAAGTAATATAATCATCAATTGCCCATATCATAACATCATTTTTGTTATTTATAAAATATTTCCACTTAAATGGAATTATCAGTGATTGATCTTTTTCTAATTTTATTGCAATTATTTTATCATTTTCATCAGGTATTGTAAAATTAAAACTTGCCTTATGAATAATAACTTCCGTATCATTATTTGCATTTACGAATAAATATTTATTGTTATTATGCTGCCAATCGTTATATTCATAATCATTTAAAAGATTAATAAAATTATAATTGAACCATGAATAGATTAATTTGTCCTTATCATATAAATAATCACTTATTACAATTGGCTGTCGCGAATTCAATAAAGAAAAATTGAAATCTTTGATAGTCGTTTGTAATATTAAAATCGATGTAGGAAAAATAAAATAACAATAAATATAAAAAATTATAGCAATTATAAATACAATTAAATAAAAATTCATTTATTAATTATAAATAGAAAAAATATGAAAAAAAAACCAATCTTAAAACGTAGAAGAAAAATAACTGGTGGCGAAAGTTTATTAGATAAGATTACTGGTAAAGTAGAAGGTAGTCTTATTACAGATAATATAGAAAATGCCGTAATTTTAAAAAAAAAAGAGGAATTGATCGATGAATATAAAAGAAGAAAGGAAAATGCAGAAAAAAGAGCATTGGATACAAAATTAGCATATGATGAACTTGAAAAAAATTTACAATTAGAACGTGATAGAAATTTAAAAAGAAATGAATTAGATTTCAAAAAAAGTGATGCTACCATTAAAAATATAGGCAGTAGCATTCGTTGGTCTGGAGATAAGATTGCAAATATTGCCATGTTTTTATTTAGTTATTTAGGCAAATTATTTATTACAGGTTTAAAATATCTTGGTAAATTCGTTATTGCTTTATCCAAAAGTAATAGTCCTGTTATTAAAACCATTTGTCTCATAATTGTTATCATGATCATATTAGCGCTCATTTTTTCAATATTAGGTTTAACCAAACCTGCAAATAAATTCGATTTTAAAAAACCGACAAGTACCGATATTTTTAAACAAACTAAACTACCAAATATGAGCGATTATATGAATATAAATAATTTTTCTTTCGATAATTTTAACATATTTAAAAATTATTTTAATAGAATGTTCGGAAATGATACCATTGGAGATTCTGTTGATAATCAACTTAGAGAAACTATAAATAATGGCAGATGGGACGGCATTTATAATATAAAAAAAAACGATGATGAATATAATATTTATTCAATCATTAAACCCAGTGATCTTACTTTTAACATCGATATTAATAATTATCCAAATAGTGATTATTTTAAATTACCTAAAAACGTTCGTGAAAGTATATATACAAATACAGCAGCTGGCATTACGATACCAGTGCGTGATAGTAATATGAATGGAAATTATCGCTATATTTATAAATTTAATGATACATATTTTGGAAACAATAGTAATAATCGCGTAATATTTCCGTTATTTGCAGATGTTGATGAAAATTATCATATAGCAAATGATATTCCTTTAGATGATTTTATATTTACAGATGGAGATAATATTAATAAAGATGTTTTGGCATCTAAAATGTTTTCATATAAAGATGGCAGATTTATATATCCAATGAACTATATTAATAATAAAATTAAATAATTAATTATTAGATATTAAATTAATGACTGACAAATGTCTTGATAATTTATATGTAAAACCGGTAGAAGTATGTAGTTTTAAAGCATTATATGAATTAGGAAGAATAAATCCTAATACTCACGATTATAATACCAATTGCAATATACATATATTATTCTCACCCACATTTACGAGAAATATAAATGATTTAAATAATAATTTTAGAGATAGCGCAACAAATGAATATAAGTACGTGTACAGTAATGAAATGAAAGATTTATGTCATTCATTGCCAAATAATAGTAATAATTATAGAGTAAATTGTGTCATCGCTACACAAAGTCCTTTTTTCACGTACGATGAAAATAAAAAAACATGCAGTCCGATACCTAACTTAACATTGCCCAATAAATTTTATTATAAATATGAAAATGCAAACACTTATATTTATAAAATCGACGATGAAGAAAGTTTAAAATTCAATTATAAAAGTAAAGTGAAAAAAGCATTTTGTGAAAATAAATGGTATGATTGGATTATTACACCCAATTATCATTTTGGTAATCAATATGAAAAAGATGAAGGCAGTTATTCCAAAGAAGATGTTCGTAGATGTTATAAACCATGCAATAAAGGATATATGCCATATACTGCTTTAAATGGATCTAATATTTGTGCATCGAAAGCGGAAGTATTAGATGGATTATATAGAAACAAATTAGATTATTCTCCTATTGCGTTAATAAATTTAATAGGTAATTCGCGTGAAAATTTAACTCGTTTCTATAAATTAACTAAATATATTCAATCAGATAAGAAATATACAGGACATACTCATTATACAATTGACGCAACCCTAAACACTCATACATCATCCACCGAATATATTGCCAACGAAATTGCAACATTATATAATTCAATGAAAGATGCTGTTGTAAATAATATTTTAGATGAAAATAATTTTAATATAGACAATTATGAATTTAATACGAAAGTTTTAACTTATAAAAATCCTAATTTTAACGAAAATGATAGTGAATTATTAACCTATAGAGGTATGTCCGCGGCTAATATGTTATCAGATGAAATATTATTTCATACATTTTTCATCGCCAATAAATTCGGAGAACATATTAATAGTATTCTCAATACTATAACTAACGACCTTCATAAAACTGATCCAGCTTTTAATTATGATACTACAGTAAAAGAAAGCGAGTATAATATTGCTAACAATATAATTGAATTATTTAAAGATAAAATATTGGAAACCGATGAAAAAAAAATATCAGCATATATTCAACGTATTGCAAATATATTTTATAAAGCGATCAATGTTTGCTACGATAATAAAACAGACTTTAGTAAAAATATTATCATAAAAACTAGGAATATTTTAAATAAATTTATCGCAAATGCTACAGATAGAGCTAAAATAAAAGAAATTTATGCTTCAACACTCACGGAAGCTCAAGTTAATACTTTATTAACTAATCTAAAAGACAAAGAAAATATTATAATAACCTTTTATGACGAAAAAGAATTTTTCAATATTACAACAATAAAAATACCTGCAACTGCAGAAACGTCAGCAGATACTATTAAATCAAGAACAGCGAAAGAAGGTGCAACAACATTAAAAAATAGAGATAATCGTAATATTGTTTTATTTACAATAGAAGATAGTGAAAAAAATAATAAAACTTGCAAAAATAATGAAATATATAATATACAAACAGGAGTGTGCGAAAAATGTAGCGATGTATGTACGATTGATACATATAAAACAAATTCCCGATGTAATTTATTTTGCAAAGACGAATATGCAAAACATGAAAAAAAAAATAAAAATATTATAAGTAGATGCGGTGTTACGAAAATAGAAAAAACTCCTAGCCAAAATTTAAAGGAAATTGATACACCTTTAAATGAAAATGATTTTCAATTTTTACAAAATATACCATACTATTTAAGAAAAGCCGTTGAAATATTTTTCTATGCCGTAATCTTATATTTATTCTATATTTTCTATCAACTTTATGGAGAAACTATAATCACTATCTATAATTTAATTACATATTATTTCATGTTATTTTATTATAAGACTATGAATGTTGCAGGAAGCAATATTTATAAAGCAGATTATGAATTTGATGAATATAAAAAACGCAATGCTATTCAAAAATATGAAAGATTGGTAACAAAAGCGAATTCCATTAAGATTTAAACATATCAATAAATCTTTTAGAAGTTTCTTTCATATTTATAATCGGTTTCGGATATTTTATATTTAATTTAGAATAATCTTTCACATTTTCCCAATTATGAATAATTTTATTATCTACATCTCTCAATTCAGGTATCCATTTTTTTATAAATAAACAATCTTTATCGAATTTTTTTAATTGCGCAGATGGTGAAAAAATACGAAAATATGGCTGGCTATCCGTGCCTGTTGACGCACACCATTGCCAGCCGCCATTATTTGAAGACGGATCATAATCCACTAATCTTGTTGCAAAATATTGCTCTCCTTTGCGCCAATCTATAAATAGATTTTTAGTTAGAAATGATGCTACTAACATTCTGCAACGGTTATGCATCCATCCGCAAGTATTTAATTGTCTCATCGATGCATCTATAATCGGAAATCCAGTTGTTCCCGTTTTCCAATTATTAAATAATTGTTCATTATAATCCCATTTAATTTTATCATATTTCTTTATAAATGAATTATTGAATATATAAGGAAAAAAGAATGTAATATTCGCATAAAAATCGTGCCATATCAATTCACGTACAATGCCGTGATTTACAGGCAATGTATAATATACTTCTCGAATACTAATACATCCAAATTTAATATAAGCACTTAGTTTTGTTGTTTTATCCAAATATGGATAATCTCGTTCTTCATCATAATTTTTAAAATAATTCTCTTTCAATTTCTTCAATATACTTAAAGCTTTTGTTCTTCCCCCATTGACCTTTATTTCTTTGTTTTCGATAGGTCTCAAAAAAGAGATGTCAGATAATGCTTTGTCATCTCTAATAAAATCGAAATCTTTTGTTTTTATTGCCGCTGGTTTCTTTAAAATAGTTTTTTTATAAAATGGTGTAAATTTTTGGTATGGTTTATTATCATCTTTCGTTATACTACCTATCTTATGTAATGTATAATCTTCATCGGTTATTACTTCAATGTTATTTGCTATACACCATTTTTTAATTTCATTATCTCTATTTATAGCATATGGTGTATAATCGCGATTAAATCCAATTGTCTTTATATTAAATCTATTTTTAAGTTCTTTTAAAATGCGTATATCATCATTTGTATAATAATAATTTAAATATGGCATTTCGTCAAGACTTTCAAATAAAAATTGTGCAGCATTTGCAGAATAATAATTATTTTTATTTTTATCAATTTGTTTTTCATTAAATATAAAAATTGGTAATATTTTTCCATCAAGTAAATTCAATGTTGTATTATCAAAAGTTCGCAAATCTCTTCTAAATATAAAAACATTCATTTATTATTTATAATAGATATGTATTATATTTTTAATTGATTTTTAATTATAGCTAGTTCCAATCTCACTTCATATAATTCTCGTCTGACATTATATAATTCATTCCTAACTTCCAATAATTCTTCTTCGCAATCTTCATAATCGTCGCATACGATTAAATCAATATTTTCTAATGATAAGTGCTGAACCATTCGTTTTTTCAAAAATGATAAACTCCAAATCATTTTTTATTTATTCAAGTATTTTGCACAAGTTGAAAAACTTTTTCTATGTAATTCATGAATTCCATATTGTTCTATCGCATTTCGATGTTTAAGTGTTGCATAACCCATATTATTTTTCAAATCATATTTATGTAAATCTGGTTCTTTCTCCAATAATTCAATAATATAATTATCATGATAATCTTTTGCAACGATTGAAGCCGCAGCAACGGATAAATATAAATTATCTGCTTTTGGAATACATTCATATTCTATAATAGTATCTTCGATATCATTGTCATCATTCGTCATAGGTAAGATTGGGGTAAAATGAATACCGTCGACAATAATTTTATTAAATGTTGCTTTTTTCATTACATCATATAATGCAATATGCATCGCTTTTATGGAAGCTTGTAAAATATTGATTTCGTCTATTTCTTTCGCAGATACATAACCGATACCATAGCCAATAGCATTCTTCTTAATATAATCTGCTAAAAATCTTCTTTTTTTAAATGATAATTTTTTGGAATCTTTAATTTGTAAATAAATATCATCTGGAAATTGTTCAGGTAATATCACAGCAGCTGCAACTACATTACCAAATAATGTACCACGTGCCACTTCATCTACACATACCGTATCAATCGGGGTCTTAATATAATTTGTAGCCATTTTACTTATAAATAAATAATTTTAATCATTTTTTATAAAATCGCTTTTGGTATACTGAAGAGTTCTAAACATATCTACAATTAACATTACATCCTCTTTTGCCCTATGTACCTGTATTATGTCCTTTTTACAAATAAAATTATATAAATCTATTAATTTGTTAGATTTTACTTTTTCATTCGTATATAATCTAAATAAATACAATGTGTCTATTTTCTTATAGTCATTCGTTTTATCAATAATATTATGATATTCTAATATTGGAAAATCAAATCGCTTACCATTATGAGCTATAAATATTGGTTGAAATGCATATTTAAAGATATTACTAATATCATCTTTAAAAATATTTAGATCTTTGTCCGAATTTAACAACATATGATCATTTGTAATACCAGTTATATGAGATGTTGTTAATGAATGTTTATTTTTAATCAATCCACTAGATAATATAGAATTAAAATTATATTCGTATACAAATCTATCTATAATTTCTGTATTTTCCGGTTGTGTAAAATCATATAAATTATTTATAGTATTTGTTTCAATATCTAAGATAAATATATTATTAGTCATTTTAACATTTAAAACATCACATAAAAAACAATTAAATTTCCATAAATCATGCTTAAATGTAATAGTATATTTAATACCTGTTTTCAAATTGTAAATTTCCATATTTTT
>Ga0114968_10004118_pt1 | contig 10833 bp, 9 predicted proteins | sample M_130807_EF_Meta_FD_87020 | JGI IMG/M metagenome (GOLD analysis project Ga0114968, IMG submission 87020) | Freshwater microbial communities from Lake Montjoie, Canada to study carbon cycling - M_130807_EF_MetaG | ecosystem: Environmental > Aquatic > Freshwater > Lake | place: Lake Montjoie... | reverse complement strand
TCCTACTCTATCTAAAGATATTGAAGACAATGCTAATTACTTATATGATAAAAAAGTTCTACCATCAATGAGAGCAATGCAATTTGCTGGAGATGCTATCCTTAAGAATGAGGCTAGGATTTACAACTGTTGCTATCTTCCTATTGATGATTATAGAGCTTTTGGTGAGGTTATGTTTTTGCTTCTTGGTGGCACTGGAGTTGGATACAGTGTACAGTTTTCTCATATTGAGAAACTACCAGAGATTAGAAAACCTCATAAAGAACAGAAGTATCTTGTTGGTGATAGTATAGAAGGATGGGCTGATGCAATTAAACATCTTATAGCTTCTTATCTAGGAGGTAGAGGTACTAAACCTAGATTTGATTTCTCTGATATTAGAGCTAAGGGTACTAGATTAATTACTGCCGGAGGTAAAGCTCCTGGTCCTGAACCACTTAAGGAATGCTTATTTAAAATTGAGCAGATTCTTGAGAGGAAGAATAATGGAGAAAAGCTATCTTCTCTAGAGGTGCATGATATTGTATGCCATATTGCAGACTCAGTTCTAGCAGGTGGTATTAGAAGAGCTGCACTAATTAGCCTATTCTCTGCTAATGATGAAGATATGCTTACTTGTAAGTTTGGTAGCTGGTGGGAAAGTAATCCTCAAAGAGGTAGAGCTAATAACTCAGCTGTACTTGTAAGACATAAGATTACTAAAGAGTTCTTCTTATCCTTATGGAAAAAGATTGAGCTCTCAGGTAGTGGAGAACCAGGTTTCTACTTTACCAATAATCCTGATTGGGGTACTAATCCTTGTTGTGAGATTGCACTAAGACCTTACCAGTTCTGCAATCTATGTGAGGTTAATGTATCTGATATTGTATCTCAAGATGACTTTTACAATAGGGTAATTGTAGCTTCATTCTTTGGTACTCTTCAAGCAGGATTTACAGACTTCCATTATCTTAGGCCTATCTGGAAGAAGACTACTGAGAAGGATGCACTTATTGGTGTGGGTATGACTGGTATAGCATCTATGGAAGTATTTAAGTATGATATAGAAGGAGCTGTAGAATTAGTTAAAGATACAAATGAATACATTTCAAAAATTATTGGCATCAATAAAGCTGCCAGAACTACCTGCGTTAAGCCCTCAGGTACTACAAGTTGTGTTTTGGGTACTAGCTCTGGTATTCATGCTTGGCACAATGATTTTTATATTAGGAGAATGCAGATGAGTAAGAGTGAGGAACTTTACAAGTACCTTGCTGAGAATCATCCTGCTCTTGTTAAAGATCATCTTCTAATTCCAAACAGTGCTGTAGTAGAGATTCCTATTAAAGCTCCTGAAGGGGCTGTAACTAGGCATGAGAGTGCTGCAGAACTACTAGAAAGAGTTAAGACTATCTCAAATAGATGGGTTAGATATGGTCATGTTAAAGGTGATAATACTCACAATGTCTCTGCAACTATCTCTATTGATAAAGAAAGAGTTTATGGCAATTTAGGAGAAAGAAGTTCTTTAAGAAATGAATGGGAAGTAGTTGGAGAATGGATGTGGGAAAATAAAGAGTACTACAATGGATTAAGCTGTCTTCAATTTGATAGTGGTAGCTATAGCCAAGCACCATTTGAAGATATTACTAAAGAAGTATATGAAGAAATGGTATCTCATCTAGATTCTATAGACTTGTCTAAGGTTGTAGAGTTTGATGATGTTACTGATTTGAAGGGTGAGGTTGCATGTGGGGCTGATGGTTGTGAGATTAAATAATATGGAAGAGATTACATTATCAGAAGAAGAAAGAGAGGCCTTAAGGGCTTACTTTGATGAGGTAACTATTAATATTAGTACCTTGATTAAGAAAATTGGTTTAGAAAAAGTTAAATTGCTATCAGCTACAATAGATAAAATTTATGGAAATTAATTATAATAACTATCAAGAGTTGGCATCCCTTACTTGTAAAGATTTGGGAGATGCTGAGAAGAACAGGATACACATGGAGATGGGTATCATTACTGAAACTGCAGAAATTATTGATATTCTAAAGAAACATCTAGCCTATGGTAAAGAAGTTGATTGGAATCATATGACTGAAGAGTTTGGTGATGCCTTCTGGTATATTGCTAACTACTGTGAAGTTGCCGGACTATCATTCAGTAATATGGTAGAAAGTTTATCTGATGAGAATGCTGATTTTCATGATGATGCTAATTGGTATGATACTAGTATTTATAATAACATGAGTTATGTATTCTCATATCTACCATTGAATGAGGATACTATTAAACCTATGTTAAAAAACTATCTTCATTGCTTGATGAATCTAACAGATATTAATCTAGATCATTGTTTATCTATTAATATTAAGAAGCTACAAGCTAGATATCCTGAGGGATTCTCTTCCTACTATGCTTTAAATAGAAATCTAGATAACGAAAAGAAGATTATTAATGACTAAGGAAGAGCAAATTAAGATCTATCAAGAACTTGATAAGAAGTTGTTAAGCATTTCCAGTAGCAAAGCTCATGACTATGCTACAGAAGATGTCTTAAATAACTTTAAGAGTGTATCTGCTGCTGCTAAGGAGTTGGGTTTGAATGTATCAGACCCAACTAACTATGCTATGTTTATGGCTTTACTTAAGATTGCTAGAATTAGTAACCTTATTAATACTAACAAGTGGCCTAACAATGAGAGTATTGATGATAGCTTCTTAGATGGTATTAACTATATGAAGCTAGCATACTGCAATTACAAGGATAGAAAGAAAGAACTAGATTTAGATTGGTGATGATTTACAAGTTGCTACTGCAAAATGTGCCAGAGTATCTTACACAACTGTAGGGTCAACAAGTAGTAATTCACATACATCTGATATAAAATAGAGAAATAGTCGAGACTAGTCTTCACTAGCTTCATGTCTTCTCTTCATAACAATCTTTTCTAAAAACTCATTCTTAAGCTTTAGGAACAGATTATCTGTCTCAGACTTAGAGTAAGAGTCTTTAGTCTTACTATCTAAGATATCAATCTTATTTTTAAGAGAAGTGATTTCTGATGTAAAATCTAATTTGAAGGTATGAAACTCTCTTTGAACTTCTTTAGAATTATTTCTAATATCATAAAGAAATCTAATCATGGTAGTAATTCCTATAATAGTAATAGGAACTAAAATTTTCATAACAGTTAATAGAGTCTCAATGCCAGTCATATTAGTAATCAAATAATCTTTTAAAGCTAAATTTAGGAGGTGGTATCTTAGTAGGCTTTAGTTGAAGTACCCTACATCTTGTATGAGTTGTGGGGTACTTTCCTAAAGTTCTAAAATGCACAATATTATATCCTTCTTTAAGCTTAAGATCTACAAAATCATCTGGCTCAAGATAGACAACATCATAAGGAGTTCCTCCCTTTTCTTTATAAAGAGAAATTCTAACATCTCTCATTGAAGTATCAGCCTCATAATACCATCTACTTTCTTCAACAAAGATAGTATCAGTAACTATAGTAAGGTTAGGTTTAATGTAGACTTTCTGACCAACCTTTCCAAAGAAATAAGAAAAGGTGCTAGCTGCTGCAATTAGAACACATAGTCCTAAATATACTACTGCATTGGTAAAATCTGCATTATCCTGTGCCATACGTGGAGTTTTTTTTACCCGACTAGTTTTTCAAAAGCTTCAAGCTCATCTGGCCCTTTGATAATAAGCCTTAAATCATCTTCAGTAAATGTAGGAAGACTATACTCTGTAGTTACTTTATCAGCAAATACTTCTTGTACAGTAACTTTGGCCTCTTCTAGAGCATCCATAGTAATTTGTAGAGCCTTCTTAATAGAAAGAAGCTTTACACTTAAATCATAATTTAAAAATTGCTGTTCTTTGTTTCTAGCAGAAATTCCCATTACTGCTGTGAAAAGGATGTAAGCATCACCTTTTGTAAGATCAAATGTCTTTGTCATGTTGTACTTTAATTTTGTTTTTACCTACTGTTTTATACGAGGAAATTAGACTATTAGCCGTAGCTAACCAGTGATTTTTTATTCTAAAGATATATGCAATGCTTTGAAAACAATTAGAAGATGCCATACTTGAGAACTTTTTAGTAAGATATGTCCAATATCCAATATCATATTTGTTACCTAATATCTCATCAAATCTTTTCTTAGAATAAGAAGGAATCTCTATAACAATAAAGTCTCTTTGCTTTTCATCTTGTTCCATCCACCATTTATCTAAAGTTTTAGTCACTCTAAAACCACTTACTTCGCTCTCGCAAATATATAACTTTCCATTGAAATCTCTAACTAATTGAGCATGGTTATAGTTAGATTTTGTAAAAAACCTAATGAGCCACCAATATGCTCTTTGAAAAATAGTACCCTTAGTATTTTTCACTAGTATGATATCCCAGTCTTTCATTTAATTAAAGCGCCCTAGACTATCTGCCCAAGTAACTTTACTTTCTACGATATCTGAGATTACTACTGGTACTGTCATCATCATCATGAAAAATTCATACTCAGTCATAACTGCATCAATAGATCCCTGTTCTACTATATTACCATCTACATCTACCCAAGTAGTTGTATCAGCAATTAGGTTTACACTTTTAGGAGGAATAAAATCTATTATAGTAACTCCATCAGGAGCATAATATTTAACAACTAAAAAAAGAGTTACTGCTTTATTAAATAAATCTCCAATTCCAATGTTAATACTATTAACATGTACTTTTCTTTTAAAGCCATAGTTAGGCTCATCACTTATATTGTATACCATAGTTTTATGCTAATAGATTATATGCTTTTAATTTAGTTTCTAATTCATTAACTCTAGTTTGCAAGTTTGCTACAACATTTATTAATGTATTTCCTTCATTAGCATTAACAAAACCAAAAGGCAATGTTGAAGTTACTCCTTGAATTGCATTATCAAGTGTGTAAGCAGGTGGAGTAATTGTTGCTATAGCTGTAGTTAATGCAGTTGCTCTTGCACTTCCAGATAATCCAAAAAATCCTAAAGTTTTTCCGCTTCCTGCAAGTACAACATTACCATTTACTGTAGTAGTATGATTTGCATTTCCTATAGTTATAGTACTAGCACTAGTTTGTAATGTAGCAAAACTTATAGATGTAGAATATGAACACATATGAATATTTGCAGTTACTCCAGAATGTGAAAATAAATGCCATCCTGTTCTATTACCAAAAGATCCTGCTCCAAATCCTATTTCATAACTTAATGCTGGAGTTACTGGATAAAAAGGGGCTGTAGCAACACTTGTTCCAGTAAAAACAGTACCTGTTTCAAAAGATATTCTAGCTGAAGACATACCTGCATTACCCATTAAATTAGCTCCACTTACATATGTACCAGATGGTACAGTACCTATTATTGATACAGTAACAGAATCTCCTATATTTGTTGTTGTATAACTTAAAGCTGCAACTCTTCCTGATCCTACAAAATTTGAAGGAGTTACAGTAGAAGTATAAAGCCATTTACCAAAAGTAACCATTTCATAAAGTGCAGGTATTAAACCAGCAGTTACAATTGTATATGTAATATCTATATTTGCACCATTTTGTACAACATTAGTTACTGTACCATAATTATTAGTCATAGCTCTTGCTCCAGCTAATACTACTTCATTATAAGTATTGGAATTTGCAGTATTTACACATGAATAAATTCTAAAAAATGGATATCCTTTACGAAGACCTTGCCCTCCATCAAAATCATAACCATTACTATTTGAAGAAAAATTGTAAAAATGATAACTTGAAGTTGGAAATGAAGTACCTAAATATGTTCCAGTTGTTGAAAACCACATAGCAGGTGAATTTCCAACTCCAAAACCTCCAAGATTAGATTCTGGAGAAATTCCTATTAAAGCATGAGCTCCACTAATAGATCTAAAATTAATTTTAGTTCCAAGAGAAACATCATTAGTAATACTAAATGTTGGAAAATAATCTGCAGTAGTAGGATAAGTTGTAGCAGTACTAAATGCTATATGATTATTTGCAGCAATAGTCGCAGAAGGTATTGTTGTTGAACCTCCACCTATTGTTAAAGTAGCTCCAGAAGCTCCACTAAGAGTTCCTGTTACACTAGTACCAGTTGCATTAACTTTTAATCTTTCAGCTGCTGCACCTCCTGCAGACATAGTTCTAAAAACTAAATCATATGTAGGTTGACCTGAATTAGCACCATATGCACTTAATACAGAATCAATTGCAGAACCTATAAAAGAAGTTGGAGTTGATCCTGCTCCACTAGTAAAATTTAAAGTAGTTCCTGTACCTGGAGAAGAATAAACAGTTAATGTTTGAGATCCGCCTGAATAAGTACCAGTAGTTACTATAGGAGTACTTGCTAATGCATTAGCATAAGTTATAGCTAATTTTACTGAAGTTGTTGTAGCCCCATACACATAATAATCTGTATTAGCACTTATTCCTGTAATTCCTGTAACAACAGCTAATCTTACTAATGTACCAGCTGTTAATACTGTTGATGAAGAATGTGTTACTGTTGTATCTGCTCCAGATGTTATATTAGTATAAGTTCTAGCTACACTATTATCATATAAGTTTCTTAAATTTAATGTAATACCTAATGTATTTTGAGCACTTGTAGTAGATACAATACCAGTTGTAAAAGTTGTAGCTCCAGCAAATGTATTTGCTGTTGAAGAAAATGTTGCAGTTCCTGTAGCACCAGATATTGCAGAACCTATATTAATATTAGTTATAGAACCACTTGCTCCAGCAGTACCTATATTAATTACTTTTGTAGCACCAGAAGTAGTAGCATTAGCAAATAATGATGCTGTAAGAGAAGCTGTTGAAGTTCCACCAAGAGCAAAAGTTGTAGCTGCTCCAAAAGCATTTACAGTTGTAGCAGTAGTGTTAAAAACATTCTGAGTAGTATTAGAACCAACAACAGTTCCTGGATTTATTGTAAGAGTTGCAGAAGTTCCATTACCTAAAGTAACTGCAGTTGCTGCACCGCCAATATTTAAAGTGGTGGCAACAGTATTAAATAATGCTAAAGTAGCAGCTCCAGCAACAATATCATTATTAAATGTCTTAAGTCCAGCTATAGTCTGAGCACCTTGAGTCATTACAAATGAAGCTGCGGCTCCTGAATCAGGTACAGTATATGTTCTTGCTGCTGCTGAAGTTCCACTATTTATTGTTAATAAATTAACTCCACTACTAAGTGCAAGCTGATTACTTGCTGCATTAACTGTAATTGCTGATGAAAAAGTTTTAGCTCCTCCAATAGTTTGAGTACCTTCACTCATTATAAATGATGCTGTAAAAGTACCTGTATCAGGTATAGTATAAGTTCTTACTCCAGTAGTACTAGCAATAGAAACTATAACAGGATTAGAACCTGAAGTAGTATCATCTATAGTTGTTGCTGTAGCTTGATATATTGCAAGTCTTCTATCAGTACCAGCAGTAATAGTACCTGTAGCTACTTGAGTTGCCCATGTTCCTGCACCTGTTAAATATAAACTTTGTTGTCCTATAGCAGCTGCAGGAACTAATCCTGAAGTTCCAGCAACTGATGCTGTTGCACCTACCATTAATGGTAACTTAGCTACTGCAATAGTATTACCTTGCCAAGATGCAGAGTTTTTCCACAATCCATCAGCAGCATCATGATATAAATAATCCCCAGTTGCAGGGCTAGAAATAAGCACTCCATGTAACTCATTTAACTCATATCCATTTTGAATAGCTAATACTATTCTTCCTAAATTAGGATGAGCTCTTGCAACATAACCAATAAATACTGCATGATTAGGTTCTGCAGGAGGAGTATTAGCAACCATTTCTCCAGCAGTTGCACTTAACCAAAGAGTATCTCCAGCTGCAAAAGAGTTAGTATTTAAATCATGTAAAGTTCCATTTACAGCAACATTACCATCTGAATTATTAGTTATATCAGCAACTACCATTCCAATAGTTTTAGAAGAAGTTGCTTCATCACTAGCATCTGCTAGTACAGCATTAGGTCTATTGTCAGTAGCACCACTCAAATAAACTATTTGTCCTTTAGTTAATGTTGAGCCTGTACTATTTCTAACTATAATTTCTATTCTTTCAGCTTTATCTACAATTCCATCATTATCTACATCATAGACAGCTTTAAGCATATCTCCGCCACCTGTACCTCCACCTAAAGTTACTAGTTGAAAATTAGTACCATCATGAACAAGAAGATATATTTTATTTGCTATTATATCTCCACCTACAAGTGCAGTATTAGCATTTTTAACTATAGTAGCTGGAGAAAAAGCATTAATAGTAATATTAGATGCTCCTGTATTAGCACTACCAAATTTAATAAGATAAGCATCTCCTACACTAGGTGTATCAGCACCAGTTATAGTAGTACTATAATTATCTATACCAGTAGTAGTTCCATAAAGTAATCCACTTCCAGTTGCATCAGCACCTTTAGCTGCTAATAATTGCCAACCATTTGCAGTAGATGGAGAACCAGTAACACTTCCATCATTATACCAAGTTTCTCCATTATAAGTTACTATATCTCCAATTACATATGCTACTGGAGATCCTTGCCATGGTCCTTTAAATTCCCATTCAGGTGGTAATCCATCATTACCATTATAAACAGTAAATGTAGAAGGACTACCTTGTGTATAAGTAATAGTATAAGTATCTGTAGTTCCAGCACTTCCATCACCAGATGTTCTAGCAATATTTGAAATTCCTACACCATTAGTACCATTAAGTCCTGGGCTACCATTGAGCCCATTAGTACCATTAATACCAGGACTACCTTGAATTCCTTGTGGACCTTGTATAGGACCAACATCTATCCATGCAGATCCATTCCATACCCATCCATGATAGTTAGTTAAAGATACCCAAAGATTTCCTACAGCAGGACTAGGAATACTACTTAATGCAGCAGGATTAACTACACTACCTTTAACAGTAATAGAGTTACCATCTTGACCAGGAGATCCTTGTACACCAGCAACACCATTACCACCTTGAGGTCCTCTTGGACTTACTGTTATAATAACAGAACCTGGAAATAAAGGTAATGTAGAAGTACTAAAACTATTTTCTATAGTAACAAAAGAACCACTGATATTATTAATGGTAAAATATCCTGATTCAGCAATAGCAATAATAGTTCCTTCTAATAGTCTTGTTGCATCAGCTACTATTATAGTAGCTGTTCCACCAGGTGCTACAGATGGAGTTGGACCACTTGGAAAAAATATACTAAGAAGCAAAGTATTATATAATGGTCCAGGAAGTCCTTGTGATCCTTGAGGACCAGGTGAACCATCTTTTCCAGTAGAACCTGCAGGACCAGGAGATCCATCAAATCCTCTAGGTCCTTGTACACCTGTTACTCCTTGTGGTCCTGGACTTCCTTCTATTCCTCTTGGACCTTGTTCTCCAGGACTACCTTGTGGACCTTGTAATCCAGTAGCTCCTATATTAGCAAGTAATGCCCAGTGAGCAGTATCAATAGTAGGATTATCTCCAGTTACTGGAGTATTATAACAAAAATAAGAAGCTCCATTATATCCTACAGCATTATTAAGTATATAAGATGGAGAAGCTGTTGATGTCCATAATCCTCTCCAAGTTAAACCTACAGGTCCAACAGGACCAGGATTTCCTTGAGGACCAGTAGGTCCAGGACTACCTGCTAAACCTGTTGATCCAGTAGGTCCTGGGCTTCCTTGTAAACCTTGATTACCTTGTACCCCAGCAGGACCTTGTGAGCCAGTTACTCCTTGTACTCCAGGAGAACCTTGTATTCCAGGAGATCCAATAGGTCCTTGTGGACCAGTTAAACCTATAGAACCAGCAGGGCCAATTGGACCTGGAGAACCAGTATCTCCTACAGGCCCCTCAGGACCTGTTGCTCCAACAGAAGATAACTTTGCCCAATATGGAGAACCTTCAAATGGAGCTTTACCTGCTCCTGAGATATGTGCATTATAACACCACCAAGAAGATCCATTATAAGATACTGCATCATTAACTTCATACACATAACCATTACCATTAAGTGTCCAATCTCCTCTCCATATAAGACCAGATGGAGCAGTTTCTCCTGGAGGTCCTTCTTCACCTCTTGGTCCAGGAGGTCCTACAAGAGATGCTAACCATTGTTGTTGTGTTCCAATAAAACCATTTACAAGAGCAACCTCATATGCAGAAAGACCTGCTTCTGAGCTTATTGAAAGATAATCAGAAGAACTCCAGTAATAAATACTTTGTGTATCTTCTGCTACATATAAGAATCTAGTATCTCCTACTGCAGGAAAGTTACTTCTAAGAGGATAAATTTTAAAAAATGATTGCTGGTTATCACCATTGAAAAGGTCAGCAATAATTTGAAATAAGCTTTTATTTGTAAATACATAATCTTTAGGAATACCTCCTAAATGATTAAGTGCAATAAGTTGATCAATAAATATCTGTCTACTCTTCATACCAGTATGTTATAGTTACAATGTCATTTCTCTGAATAGTATACCCAAATGCAATAGATGGTGAATATGTTACAGAGTTTGAATTGTAATCAACATAACCTGAGTAATCAACACCATTTACAGTAAATGAAGAGAAATATTTAATATTCTTTGTAGGTGTAAAAGTTGTTTGAGCATCTGAGAGTGAGTAAATACTTTGATAGTTATCAACATCAATATCTCCCTGAGTTGTATATATATCTTTGTATTGTTTCATTTGACCACTTCCAGGCTGTGGAGGATTAATTACTGCATTCTGCATAAAGTAATTAGGCCACTGACCATCTATTACAG
>Ga0114968_10004116_pt1 | contig 10839 bp, 13 predicted proteins | sample M_130807_EF_Meta_FD_87020 | JGI IMG/M metagenome (GOLD analysis project Ga0114968, IMG submission 87020) | Freshwater microbial communities from Lake Montjoie, Canada to study carbon cycling - M_130807_EF_MetaG | ecosystem: Environmental > Aquatic > Freshwater > Lake | place: Lake Montjoie... | reverse complement strand
CGGTATGTTTGAGATGTTCGACCACAATTATTAAGAATAGTCATTATAATATATCATTAAAATGATTATTATAATGACTATTCTTAATAATTTTTGGTCGAACAACTCAACTTACCCTAGTAGTAGCGCCTACGAGTAACATCCTGCAGGGGTTTCGTGTCCGTCAGGACAAGCTGTTTCATTCGCTTGAAATACTCGTCGGCCTGTGACATCTCCTGTGCGGCTCGTAGACTCCTCTGCTCCTCGTTTCTCTTCATCATTCGTTCACCCTGCTCAATCGCGGCCAACTCATCATTGTTTAATGGTTCTGGCGCCTTCTTTCTAGAATTGGAATACGTGTCGAAACTCCGCTGCTCCACCGACACATCTGCGATTTGATTGCTGAATGTACTTTCCGTAGTGTATGCATTGCGCAGATCGGTGTATTTGACGTGTGAATTCGCGGCAGATGTGAAATCCTCGGCTCCCTTCCGCCCCAGCTCAACACCGTGCCCAGGAGCAAGCATCATTGCCTGCGGTGAAACGATGGCCAGCTGCCGCTGCGGAGTCTCCCTCTTCTTCGCCTCGTCTTCAAACGTCCTGTTAAACACATCGCGATTGAACTTCCCACCGAACGCCGGCCCTGCTGCCGCCCCTCCATCACCCTTCAACCAATCCCCGTAGCCCTGGTCATCTGGATCTGGAATACGAGTCTGCTCAAACATTGTGTTAAACGTATTCATATCAAGTTTCTTCGGATTCAACTTGACTGGCTGCACGAGTTCCCAGTCCTTCGCCTCGCTCTTACGGGAATCCTTGAGAACATTCGGCTCCTCGACCACAGATTCCTTCGTACGACCACCCTTGATTCGGAGGAGAATTTCAGTCAGGTATGCATAAGCACGCGTCACTGCCTCAAACTCCTGCTCGGATCCACCCTTATCCGGGTGAGATTTGACTGCCGCTTTCTTGTAGACACTTCGCAACACTTCCTCTGTGAGAGCAACCTCCTCCTGTAGACCGAGAACAAGCAGGCAATTCTGGAAATATGAAAGCGCCTTTTCATTACGACGCCCCTTTGAGACTTGGGATGATGGCGTCTGCTGCTGCGAATGTACCTGTATTTGCATCTGGGCCTGGGCCTGGGCCTGCGGCCTCTGCTGCTGTAACACGCTCTCACCAGGGAGGGCAGCAGGCTTCTCTCCCGAATTGACCCGGGCCATATAAGCAAGTAAGTGCGAGTACACTCCTGCTGTCCTAGCAGACTGCACGTACTCCTGTCCCGCCATTAATGTCTTTATCATATCAACACGTGTCTTCGGGTTTTGTATTTGCAACAGTGATTTGTATATACGGACGTGCGATGCATCAAACATCTCAAGCGACATACCTGTGCCCATTATACCTCTTTTCTAAAAATAAAATATCAAAACAAAGTATACGAATGAACGTCTCTACCCCATCGTACAATGAACCAGATATTATGAAGCAAATTAGTAATACGACTATCTGCACCTGGTTTTACATTATGTTTATTCTAAATGTGATTTTTGCATTTATGGCGCTCATGTATATAGCGTATAGGTCCGCTTCATTAAATATACCCGTGGGATACAAGCTGCTCTTTCTCACAGTGTACACATTATTTTTGGCATTTCCAGTCGTTAATGCTACGTTCTTTTACATTATGTGCGAACGCGCCCTCCCTTCCTCACGGAGGTATCTATAGAGCGCGTAGACGCCTGGGAGTAATAACAGGAATCGCCGGTTCACATTCCCACAGAAATCTCTTTCCGAGCGATACGAACGCGAATGTGGCCGGCCAGAACGCATGCGCTTTTGCGGGGAGGGCGGCCAACGTGGGATCACGGATGAGCCCCCAGCTCTCCTTCGGCAACACGAGAGCTAGCTGCTCCTGCGGCTTCAATGGTACAAATGGCAGATTTGAATTAATCGGCATTGATTCAAACGTGTCTACCTCCTTCGCCAAATCCTTCCACAGTGGTGCATACGACCAGGCAAACATCCACTCCTTCGATACGGGCGCCTGGCCAGTGTAATAATCCAGAATCCACTGCAGACCCTTGCACCACTGCATGCAGCGCGTACGAATATCGTCGTTCGTCACTATAAAGGGTGACTGATAGGAATAATAGGCCTCTTCCCATCCAGTGTTCAGCCGCCCTGTTATCCTGTTCCACATAGCAGCCTCCGCCTTCCACTCAATCGGCAGGTTCTGCACCGGCATCATTGCCTGCTCACTCGGACTGCGTGCGTACATTTTACGCTCATATTTGTTCTTAAACGACTTCTGAATAGACTCTTTCTCCAGAGTCGCCCACTCGCGAAGAATCGACAGCAGCCCTTCTTTGCATACGACGACCTGGCCTGCCTCATTCACAGTGGTTAGATGCAGCCCTTCCTCGTGAATGCGCTGCAGGCTAGCCGCCAGAATATCGTGGCCTGCCTCGCGAATGTGAATCCCGAGACTGTGCGGAAGAAAATCATTGCCGAGTAGACTCATACCACAGATATAATCGACAATATCAGCCCGCTTCTTTGAGGGGAATAATACTGCAGATAGACCACCCACATCGAGCGACAGGAATTCCTCGTGTCCAAACTCGGCGGGGGGGCCGCCCTTCGCACCGAACTCCTGCCGCTCACGGACAATAGACCACGAAGCATTCGACAGCACATGCGAATGGAGCAGACAGAGTACAATCAGATCGGCGTCGAGCCCGTAGACCGCGATCTGTTTTCCGCTGAAAAACGAGGACGGCTGTTCGCGAACCCAACTCATAATCTTCTGCTCTCCTTCTCCCTCTTCCGACGCATCGCTGACAATCCAACCCCTCGTGGAAGAGAGGGCCTTCAGCGTCTTGCCCAACGCCTCCATAAATTCCGTGCCAGGTGTTATACTATTCGTATCCCAAGACTCCCCCGTTCGTACCCCGAGTTCTCGCTCTTTCGCCGCCAGCCAGACACTTTTGAATCTACGAAGACGCTGCTGGCGAATCTTGGCCATCGGAACAACTCCATCCACGGCGAGTAGAACCGTCTTCGGACTGCCGACCTTTTTCCAGACGTACAGTACATATCGTGTTATTTCGGACAGGAGCACCGCCTCCCACTCATTACGGCTGGCTCGTGTGTACGGTGGCAGCACTGGGCTCTTCAGACAACCATAGATCAGACAATTGAAATCCATACACAGAATATCTACGTTTGAGCCTGCTGTGACGTTGCGAAGTAGCTTCGGATATCTGTCGAGAATATGTTTAAAATAAGAGGGGATACCCATTTGGCACAGCTGTATATTCCTACCGTAAATCCTTAAGGCAGAACAGGATGAGTTCGTTTGCAAGTGGAACTCAACGTGCATTTGCAGCACCGTTTCAAATATTTGCAGAAATGGGGCGTATTCTACCCGATGCGCTTGTAATGGGTATCGGATTTTTCTCAATGATTACCCTATCGTTCCCGTATTTCGTGTTCTTCGTATCTCTGTTGGAAAGTCTTCTCGTATTTCACGGTCTTCGAAATGCGAACGAATACATGAATTTCATAGACACGAAAATAACTGGATATGGGCAAACGAAAACATGCAGGGCAGGACATTCCGATCTGACTATGAGCACTCTATCAATGTTCGGTTCCGGAATTGTATCAGGATTTCCGTCATCCGCCTTATATATTGTAAGTGTTGCCTGCACATACATTATCAGCGCGATGATGAATTTTAAAGCCGAGATAGAACTGCTGGGAGATGACGCCACATCGAAATGGTGGACATCCCTCATTAGTTCGATATTACTCATACTTTCCCTGTTTCTCTTTCGTGTGGCATACGAATGCGACACACTTGTCAATTTAGTTGTCAGTATTATAGTTGGCGTGATCGTCGGTGCTCTTCTCGTAGTACAAAACTCCAAACTGTTTGGATTGAACTCACTCAACGTGCTCGGTGTGCCAATACTCAAACAGCGTACGGCAGATGGCGGTACACTGTATATATGTCCTAGTTAGTAGGTCGAACATCTCAACCATACCGGATAACTTAACCTCCCCTAGTAATAGAAATGGAAGCAGTACGAGTCTTAAAAAAATCATTGACAATGTTTTTTTTAGGATTCCCTTTAATTCTTGTATCGATCGTGTTATTTATTGGTATATCAACGACAAATATTGGAATGCTCTGGCTTGCAGCAGGTCACGCGATTATCGTACCTGGTGCTGTAATGGTACTTCACCTTTTAGGGTCTTTTCTACCAACTGAATTAACGAGTGTTCCCGCCAGTGATATAAGTTTGCTAGTTCCAAGCGCAATACACGCCGATGCATACGCAAACGCGACACCAAGTTATTGGATCGCGCATTTGACTTTTTTCTGCGCGTATGTAATTACAAACGCCTACAATGTCTATAACTTGGATCCAGTGTTAACGTCGACAAACTATCAATACAAGGTCGATAACCGTAAAACACGCGCTTCAATGATTATTCTCGTTTCAATCCTCGTTCTGTTATCATTTGTCGCTCTTCGGTGCTATGTCACAGGTGCGGAAACGCTACTGGGTGTTCCACTTGGATTACTCGTGTTCGGCTTTCTGGGATATTTCTGGTGTGTTGCTTCCGCGAACGGACTGAATGGTGTCGATGGGACATCGGCGAGAAACTCGGATATATTCGGCGTGGTGAATCAAATGGTGTCTACCAATGATACGGATGTAACCGTCTGCTCTAACACAACTACGAAGAAAGACGATGATACTACAGGCTGATAATTCTTCGAAGAAGTTCAAACGATGATTTGAAGACCGCAAGGGCGACCGGCGGAACCGTTCGTAGGATGATCCCTTTTTCAAAGATGGAATACACCAGTCGCACATCCGCCAGCATAGCGGTCTTATTATAATTTCCATAGAGAGCCGGCATATCTTCCAATGCCGGCTCTGTCTGGACTCCATTTTCCCTGTTTATTTCGGAATGTAATGCCCATAGCCACTTACGCACTGCAACACGGAGTTCCTCTCCTGCCCCGAACTTTTCAGGGGGGTTCTTCAGCCTCCAAGCCCTGTAATGTTTCTTGCATTTCTCGCAGGGTAGGACGGTCTCCAGTGCTTTGAAGAATTGTATAGAGGACCGCCGCTCATCTGCAATTAACAGGGGGACCGTATGGCGACCTAGATGCTCTGCAAGCGTGTGGAGGATACGCCACAGGGGTGGTCCCCATTCGTACCCCATACTGGTATTTAGTATGTTTGATTTTCCAAAAAATAAACATACTTCATATTCTTCCGAGTAAAATTGCGGCCTGGGAAATACCTATACTCTCTGACCGCTGATGAATTCAATACCAGTCCGCAAACTCTTCTGGGAAGAACTCGAACTTGCCCTGGAAACACAGACACACCGACTTGTGCGAGATATTGCGAATGTTCTCGGTCAACCCGCAGATCCCCTCTTGAAAGCACTCAAGGATGATCGGGTTGGTGTGTATCTCTACGATGAACCCGCCGATCAAGATATTGAATTATCCGAAATGCGCTGCAAGGAACTAACCGTTATTTGCGGGGGGAATTTCGTCGCTACCTGCAATAACCCTGTTATATGGTCACCGAATCCTCAACTACGTCGGGTATGTATTCATCACGCGGTCCAGACCGCTCCACTCGACACTGCAGGGCTGCCACACGTACTATCCTGCAATATTGGTAAAATGACCTATTACGTTTCGGTCGAGAACGGATCCGTATTTGATGAGGAAGGAACTCTCGTCGGCAGGTATGTAGATGACGTAGTTCAGTTGTTCCACGTAGATACCGAATAGGGAGATCGCTATCCGGTATGTTTGAGATGTTCGACCAAAATATTAAGAATAGTCATTATAATATATCATTGAAATGATTATTATAATGACTGTTCTTAATATTTTTGGTCGAACAACTCAACTTACCCTAGTAGACCAAAATTGATTTTTCGTGAGAGATTTTAATTGTTACGAAGATATAATGAGCAACTATAGTGATAACGTTCAAGCATATTTGGATGAAATCAGGGCGACTGTGGATGGGACTACACAGCTTTTCAGTATAGGCACTTCAACACCACGCCCCAGAAACCCTCGGCGCTCCAGAGTACAACCACGCACCCGTATGTTGAAACAATGGACTACCGTCGAACCAATGCAAATGGACCTACAAACACGCGTACCACAGTGGTACATTCTCCCAGAGCACTACTCCCCTCTAGCCCACAGTGTGTTTCGGGCCGCCCCCATCCAATACGTGAAAGACGAGGGAATGAAACCCCACACCTATTTCAGCGCAAATGAACTCGTGCAAGATTACAATGAGACACTCCACGTCTTCAATAGCGCATTCAAAATCAAGCTAGCCCCTACAAATGGGACATCCGTGTTTCCAACGAAAAAGGGCATATCCGAACTCAAAGAGGCAATCCAGAAGAATGAGACGGTTCGCTGGCTACTAAAACGACTCATTCATCCCTGGCGGCTGAAACGGTTTCGCGCCAGTAATACCGAGGATGTAATGACCGGCGAGATTCCCAAGAAACCCGTGCACATCTATGACTGGAACACGCGCTCGAAATACGTCTTTGAAGCCGCAACCCTGCACAAGGATATCTGTTCGCGACTGTGCCTGGCGGAAGAGCAGTTTCCCACACCAAAGCCCCCCAGAAATATGTTCACAAATGAGCCGCTGACATACGGACAGCTCTTCGGTGCGCTCCGTGACCTCGAATCCTATGGCGTATCCTCCTGGGTCACAAAGGCGTTTGCCTCCGAGAATTATTCGGTGGAGTCCTTCGAGAGAACCTATGCGATTCCACTGAAAAAGCACGCGCTGAAAATCCTGTTTAGTTCCCATTCAAATCCCGATTACATTGATACCCTCCTCGAGTTCATCCAGTTTGAGTACGAGTATCACGACAGGGAATTCATTCGCCCCGATGTGTGGGTTTGGATGATAGAACACGATCCAACCGATGAACGTATTCAGGCGTGGAGAAACATCTGCTACAAATACTATACTGCAGTCATTCATATGGGGTTGCGTAATGATATGAGTGAAATCCACGCCCTCTCTGAAAAACTGGTGTTCATGTCAATCCACTCAATGGTTGTCAAATCAAAGATTCAGCAAAAAAAGAGCGGCTGTGAGCGTGTCTGGATGGACAGGTGGGCTCCCATGCCGATCTATACACTCGTGTTTACTGTAGGGGCGGCAGTAACTCTTGAAACAGACGGGGACGAATCCCATTGAACGTATTGACTCATCCACTCCCGATGTATACTAGGGCTACTGTAAATCTCGTCAATACCCTTTTCAAATGTGGCAGGAGGTCGGACCGTCCACCATTTTTTCAACTCGGCCAGGCCAGCACCTGCCCCATCCCAAATGTATCGGCTTGGTGTATGCCCAAACCACCTGTCCAGACACGCCGAGAACATGATTCCGTGGTTTGGGGATTCGCCGACAGGGACCACGCCGATTCCGTGCGACAAGAGCCGCTCGTCCTGTGACCATTCATCTGGGATATCAGTTGGGAAATACGTATCGTAGAAGAGTTCCCGCTCCTCATCTGTCGTCGGCATCAACGGTGCCCAGAATGTACTGTTCTCGAGGCAGAGTTCCAGATTCTCCATCAAATCCGCCTCGGTTGTCTCGTTCGTACGAAGCCCCCCACGCCGAGTAAACCAGTACAGGGCTGTCATCGGCGGCGCAAAGGTGCGGCGGAAGCGCTGTGGTTCGAAGATCCACCGCTTCCGAATTTCCAGGAGCTCTGGCTTGACAGAGTCCTCCTTCGACGACAGCGTCTGCTTGGAGGCGGTCAGGGCAATCCCTGCGGCGATACAGAGCCACGTGTACTCCTGGCGCCACAGCTCCCCCATCCAGAGCCTGGCGTTTTCGAGGAGGTGGATGACCTCCGTATTGGCCGATCGCAATTTCTTGAGAATGGCCCATAATGTGTCGGCCTCCGTCAGCCACATATGACGGCTGCATTGGAGTGCGAGCACCGTCTTGCCCTGTAGTAAGGCGCGGACAAAGGCTTTTTGACTCTCGGTCCGTATTAGCCCAGTTTCATAGATCGGCGGATTGCCGACGGATTCGTTGATAGGCTTGAGACCGAGTCCTAGCAGGGCGGGAACAGTCGTGTCACCCTTTGTCTTTCCGTGTTTGCAGAGGAGGAGGGCAAGTTCGAGAACTTCCGTGTGTAATGTGTCTGGCCGGTGCTGCAAACTTCTCCGAAAGCGAATCAGCCATTCAGGATAACTAGGGCCGAATCCGTAGATCCAGGCGAGAAACAGGGATTGGTAGACTGCGTCGAGCATTTTGGAATCGAGGGCTTCCTGTACCCAGAAGACTGTTTCGTCATTGCGACGTTGTATAATCGACATACGGATGGCCGCGAGGACTTCATCTTCTCTGTAAAGGTTACGTGTTATAGCGGACATTTCGGTGGGGGTACTCTTCTACGCCCCCCGAGCAATTTCAATTTTACTGACGGATACCAGATGGAGGATGTCAATGAAATTATCCCTGGGATATGGCTGGGGAACAAAGAGGCCTCGATGAATCAAGAATTCCTGCAGGGCAAGAAAATTACCGCAATTTTCAATTGTACGAAGGATCTCCCGTTCGCCGAGACAGACTCCAAGAAATTTAGAATTCCGGTGGATGATAATTTAGCGGAGGAGGAAATTCGTAATTTAGAATTGTGGTCGGTGGAGGCGATGGTTAAATTGTCCCGTGCCCACCGTGAAGGCCCGGTCCTCGTTCATTGCTTTGCAGGGATGCAACGATCTGCTGCTATTGTCGCAATGTATCTCATTATGATGCGTTCAATGGATGCCGACTCTGCAATGAAATACATTGTCGAGAGGCGACCGATTGCGTTTGCCTACGGCAAACATCCGAATTTCGAGCGATCCATCCGCGGCTTTGAAAAAATGTTTGACTCCTTTCTAGTGGCAAACCTATAAACACCTATTGAATTAAAATCGAACACCTGAATATAATGACAAGCATCGTGAAAACCGTTGGTACCCAAAGCAATCCTTCCGCTCTGACGGTTGAACTGCCGGCAGGTGGTGAGCCAGTACTCTTCAAACTTGCACCTGGCGATAAGAGTGCGGTTGGATACTATATTGGCAAGGGTGGTGCAGTAATCACTAAATATACTATCAATTCTGATAAGACAACTGCTACAATCGACTTCACTGGAGGAACTGTTCCATCCTCAACGGCGGCTGGAACATCCATCACTGTTACCAAGACTAACCCCGCACCTCCTCTTGGAGGAACCAGGCTAACCCTGCCCACAAACCCCCTGTGCAATGTGACAGCTAGTTTAGGAAATTTCAGCTATATCCTCGTGATGAGGGACCAGGCTCTCCTAAATGCACAGGCTAGCAAAAAGCAGGGGACCTTTTCGATCGGTTGGAAAAATCTGAATAAGTTCCCTGGAACCACAAAGGGACCGGGCGAGATCGTCTCCGCCCAGGTTAATTATGTGGCTCCGTTTGGTGAAGAGGGAGCCAAGGCTGCTGCGGATCCCGTTTTTGGTGATAAGGGAAATTGGTTTTACAGGATGGGGGGGAATGATCCTGAAATGGGTAAATACATGGTGATTAAGATGGGTCCTATGACTGGCTTCGTGTCCAACTATGGTTCAGTTGAAAACTATACCGCGATGAGCAAGGCATATCCCCTCGAATTTTACTATGCCACAGCAGCGACTGCAGACGCTGCCGCCAAGGTGCTAGCTGCCGCTCCTCCCCCTCCCCCCCCTACTGCGATATGGTCTGGTGGTGCCCGTCGTCGTGGCAGCCGCCGCGGCCGCCACAGCCGCGCACACAAGAGGAGCCGCTCTTCCAGGCGCAAGCACTAACCATACACATATTTAGAACTCCTATAGTCTCCTGTTCGAAACAACAGACTATAGTCGTTATTAAGTCTCAATAGAGCGACGGGTCTACGCGGACAATCGCGTCCCTGCGGTACCGCTCCGGAATCGGATCCGCCTTATTCAAAAATCCCAGACCATTCGCCAGCAGCAGAATTGTCTTCGCATCGCCCCCCGCATTACTCCAAACCTTATACGTCTCGACCGTATCGTGCATATGCCCGAAAATCCACGCAACAATCGGATCCTTCAGAATCAATTCAATATGGGGGAATTGTGTCGTATGCGATGGATCCAGAAGCCCGAATTGCGTCTGTGTCCAAGGGAGCGGACCGAAATGTGTCAGCACAACACACGGATTCCGATAGGTTCGCGTGGATGCCTGTATCCACTCAAAATCCCCCCTGTGTAATTTCTTCAAATCTGGGGATTCCTTCGGTGCCAGACTCCAATAGGGACAGCCGAGGACAATTAGCCCGTCATCCGTGTAAAACGTATCCCTGTATAAAATGTGAATGTTCTGGTACGTCTGGCAAATTTCCCGTAGCCGTTGAACAGCCGTCTCGACTTCTACGCTCTCATCTGCGAGTAATTCCATTTTTCCAGGGACGTAGAGAATTGTCTCCCACCGTTCTGAACACCATTCCAGAAAGGGCCGTAAATTCGGATGCGCCAGAGGCGCGATATCGCCCAGTAGGGCCAGCGTTTTGGCTTTTCCAACTTCGAGAAGTTGTTCAAATGTCTGTTTGGGTCGCGTTTCTAAATGCAAGTCTGATACGAACTGGAGTCGCATCCCTGTTCGGCAAACACATGAAAAATCTACCAATAACACCCGCCCTCAATTGTCCCAGCCCCCCCAGGGGTCTCATCCGAGGATGGAAACACCCAATGAGGATTCCAGAAGGTGGAAATGACCGAATGAGTACT
>Ga0114968_10004115_pt1 | contig 10841 bp, 13 predicted proteins | sample M_130807_EF_Meta_FD_87020 | JGI IMG/M metagenome (GOLD analysis project Ga0114968, IMG submission 87020) | Freshwater microbial communities from Lake Montjoie, Canada to study carbon cycling - M_130807_EF_MetaG | ecosystem: Environmental > Aquatic > Freshwater > Lake | place: Lake Montjoie... | reverse complement strand
GTGGCGGTAATGGTGGGGCAACCGTTCCCCCGCCTAATGATGGAGCGCCACCACCCGACGCACCGCCACCACCACTTTTTGCATTTGCGCCTCTTATCGCTCTTATCCCTTTTACAACCGATGAAATAGCCGATGCTATTGATAAACCAGCACTAATTGTATTTATTGCAACAAATGGTTGCCCACCCGTCAAAGGCGATGCAGCAATAGATTTAGCATTAGCAACTTGTGTATTTGCAACAATTTTTGCTATTGCCATTGCTTGTTCTACAATTAAAGATGCAATTGCGAAACCTTTTCCCGCCTCAGTATTTTTACCAACTAATTCGGATAGTATATTTAACGAACTGCCTATGCTTTCAAACGCTGATATTTTAGCGTCGCGTTCCGCTTGTGCGATTGCTATTCTTTTATCTGATTCCTCTTTTTCCCTTGCTGTTTGTTGTTTTTCGGCTTCTAATTTCTTTTCATATTCTGCTTTTCTTATTTCATTATTTTTTGCAATTCTTTCTTCTTCTTTTTTCTGCGCATCATCAATTTGTTTTTGTGCTTCTTCATCGCGCTTTGCATTAATTTCGGCTAATTGAATATCGTATTGTTTACCTAATTCAATGCGCATTGCATTCTTTTGTTCTTCGCTTAATTTACTCGCATTTAATGCCTTTATATCATTTGTAAATTGCAAATTCAATAACGCTACTGCTTTTTTGTTTTCGTCTTTTATTGCATCAGTAAAATTCTTATCCTTTAAAGCTTGTAAATCTTTTTGATATTTATCTTGTGCCTCTAATTCTTTTGCTTTATTCTCATCGTCGGTTTCCTTTTTTTTATCGCTCGCCTGTTTGTCTATCGCTTGTATTTGTAATTGATAACCCGCCCTTTGATTTTTTAAATCAGCAATACTTTTTTCCGCTTCGGCTATTGCCTTATCTCCTTCTTCGGCAACTTTTTCAGGATTAAAAACCAAATTTGCTAACCCCTCTTTATAATCTTCTAATAAAGTAGACGTTTGACCTAATGCGCCCCTAACCCTATCAACTGCCATTAAAATAGTTGTAATTGGTACGCTTAAAAACTCCAACAATCCTTTTAAAATTCCTTTGTTTCTTTCAGCAATTTTAACTTGTTCAATTTTTGTAGTTTTTAAATTTTGCAAATTTGCTTCGCCCGCTGTAATCGTTTCATCTGTTTGAGCAATTTTTATTTTTAAAATATCGCGCTCCGATTTTCCTTGTAATTTTAAAATGTTATCCTGTGAGCCTATCGCGTCTAATTTCTTTTGTTGCGTTTTTAAATTTTCCGCACTTGCAGCGTTTAATTTTTTTTGTTCTTCACTTACGCCACTAACCGCCGCTTTAATATCGTCCCAATACGCGTAAATAACACCGAGTGCTACAACCAACAAACCTATACCCGTTGACCCAATAGCCGTTTTAATTCCTTTAAAAGCATCAACAGCAACACTTTTTAAATTCTTGAATCCGTCCTTTGCTTCTAAAACTGAGTTAACTCCTTGACTTAATGCCATTGCGGAATTAACTTTTAAAAGCATTTCTTCAACCTGTTTTGATTCCCCACCGACTAACCCCATCGCTCCTTGAATTGCACTAAAACCACCCGCAACGCCTTGCAAAGCCGTTCCAAATGCTTTAAATTTTGCGTCTGGGTTAAATCCGTCCGCCATTGCTTTCGCGTCGCCAATAGTATCTTTTAAATTGGCTACTTTTTTAGCGGCGTTTACGGCTTCTATTGATGTATCGCCAAACTTTTCGCGCATAGCAATTAACTCCGCCGTCGCCTCTTTTAATTGCGATTTTATCGAGCCTACCGATTTGGTGGCTTCGCTACCATCTACCGTTATTTTTACGCCTACTTCAGTTGTTGTTGCCATTAATATATTTTTATTTCAAAACTTGTATTTCCTAATAATTCATCCGTTAAAGTTGAGCCCTGATATGTAAATACGTCTAATCTTGTTGCCGTTCCGTACTGCATTATAAAAGTATAATCGCCGTTTTTAATTTGATTATTTCCAAACATTATAAACATTGTATTTGTAGTAAATAATGTTATATCGGAATTAATGCGATAAATACCTGTTACCGTTCTACTTGTTGTAAGCGTTGCTCCTGTTGTATTTTCAAATATATCAATAGTTGGGTTGCTCGTTCCTACCTGTGAAATATTTGCTCTTATTAGTTTATTTGATACACCAACCCAACCGCTCGCGTCGTTATATTGCAACGTCGTTCCCGTAGCTCCTGTAATATCTAACCATTGCCCTTCAAACTCATCAAAATATTTTATTATCATTTTAGTATGTTGTATAAATTACTCGTAATAATTGCACTTCGCAAAGTTCCCCTTCGCTATAATCCACTATCTTATAAAGGCGATATAAAACACCATCAATCCAAATGAACTTCGTAAAATCGAGCGTATTGATATCGCGCTCAGTCAATTTCATTTTACACGTTACTAACCTCGAATCTTTGTCGGTTATTTCTGCAAAGTATGGCGAGTAATACGTATTAAATAAATTGTTTGATAATGTGCCTGTGGTTAAATCAAAATTTATTTGTTCTGGTATTCCAAAGTTTAAATCAGATGTGGGGTTAAATGGATTATCTAAATGTCCAGCATAACCATAAGCCGTATAAGTACCATAAGAAATAGGCACATTGGCAAATTTTTCTTTAGAATAAATTTTCCAACTTGTCCGACCTGTTATTTTTTTGGCTTGCATAATACGAATATTATGCTCAATCATTTCTTCCGTTCCATTATTTAGCTTATAAATTGCAGGGAATATCTTATCGTTATTAGTATAACCAACCAAAGGCGATGCGCTAAAAATAACTTCCGTTGTGCTCGTATCTTTTGCAAATTCTAACTGATTATCAAAACGATAATCGCCATAACCAACTACAAACTTTTTGCGATATTGCTCGTTAAAATTATCTGCATCCTGTTTAAATTTTATATCGTAAAAACGAGAGTTGATTTCGCTCATTGGTTTAATTTTTATAACTTGGCTTCTATCTACTTTGTTGCTCCAATCGTTATAACTTGAACGGTTTAAATTATAAAAATCAACATAAGGCTCAATTACTAATTTTTTCTCGGTAAACTTATCCTCGGTTACCATCAAATTGAACATCTTTAAAATAGATGCGAAGAAATCTTTTTGTAAAATTCCCTTAGGCAAACTATCCGATACTATTAAATTGTCATTGTAGTTTGCTGGAGTTAATGTTGGGCTACCGTCTAACGTCATTGATACACCTGTTATATTTACGCTTATTGCATCCGTACCCGATACGCTATCCATTGTTACTGAAAATGTATCGTTTGTCGCAAGTGTAAAAAATGAATTAAACGGCGCATAATTAACTGAAAAACTGAATGGAACGTATGTTGTCGCATTGCCTAAACCACCAATTTGTGAAGGTGGCGTTCCAAAAAGTGTGTTATCATTGCATAAAAAAACTCCATTTTTATACAAATTAAATCTAACTACTTTGTTTCCTAATATTGATTGATTTGATATTCGCCATGTTCCAGCCAATTTTAAATTAACAGAACCACTAAAAGTTGTTGCCCCTGTATAAGTCCACGTTTTATTATCAGCGCTTGTAAAATTTGGTTCTAATTGATTTATAATTGGAATACCACCACCCCCTATTGTTCCAGACGGTACGCCATTAAAAATTCTCGTTTTCTTATAAGCTAATCTCGATTGATTATTAGGTACAATTAAACGCTTAAAAAAGTTAGTATTGAAAAAATTAGATTCCCAAGTGTAACCAGCGCCTCTTATTATTTTATCGATATATTCGCGAACAAAAAAAGCGGGACGAAATGCTGTATAATAAAATGATTTTTTAAAAAATCTTGTATCAGTTATAGGCGAAGTGTTGCCATAATCAATTAATGGATAGTAATACCCAGTTCCTGAGCTGTCATTGTTCCAACTCGATTCAATATTAGTTACATTATATTGATGATTGTAAGCGCTAAAATCTAAATCGGTTAATTTGCTCGCGCCTAACTTTGAGAAAAACCCACCTAATTCGCCAAACAACGCGACCTCATATTCTATAAATTCGCCGTCAATAATTATTTCCAATAAACGCAACGTGCCTTTTAATACCTGCAATCCGTTTACTTCAATTCGCGCCTTTGCTGATTTACTTGCGTTAAAATTATAATTAACATTCGCACCATTAACCGTGTAATTCGAATTAGCAAACTCAAATATATTACCGAGTAAACGATTATTTTTTGAAGTACCAGGCAATACAATCGTTTTAGTAAATGAAGTTGTTTTGCTATCTAAATTATTTAGATCGTCTATTGAATAGTTTATCATTTGCGAAAAACCCGCATTAATATCCAGCTCATTATCTTCAATAAATATTCTTGTCATCGTGCGAAATTGTAGCGTGTTTGATTTAATTCAATATCAATTTCTAATACCTTTAATTTATTGTTGGTATAAGTTGAATATTCGTAATTATTCGATTTGATACTAACAGGATAATAATTGCCGTCTATTTCCGCGTAAATCTGCGGGCTAACAATCAATTCGGCTAACCATTGATATTCTGCATCGCTGGGGAAATTCATTGTAAGTTTATACGAATGATTTGATTTACTACCGTAGTTTATTTTACTTTCGTTGTAAACGTTTTGCGAATTATAATAATCAACTGTTGTATTGTTAAAAGTGTAATCCCTTTGTTGAAATGTTTTGCGTTCTACATCCATTGTAAGACGCGACGCTAAATCAAAACGCGCCGTGTCGAACATTCCAAAGGCATTAATAAAATATAGATTAATTGGCGTGTAATTAGGGTTGCAATCAATATCAACTCTTATTATTGAAGAAACATCGCTACCATTTTGCATTTGAATAGTATAATATGCCGTTGCGTTTGTTATTATTGTAACGCTACCAAATAACAATGAATATTTATTTATTGCCTCAACCCCGATATCTACTTGATTATATTTGTAATAATCAAAATTGCCCCCGTCTGTATAGGTAGCAATTAATTGATTGCTTGAATTATAACTTTTTATTTGCGGGGAAAAATGCGTGCCTATAATATCTAAAAATGGTATTAATATTTTATCCGTTCTTTTTGCCTTAATTCTTAACGGTCTATTTGTAAGCCAATTGCCATCTTTTTGACCTATGTTGATTTGCCTACGTTTAAATAATGGTGCGCTATAATTATAAGTAGTAACGTTGCCAGATACTAAATTTAAATATGTCGTTCCGCTATAATCTTCGCCAACTCTTAACTGATATGTTTTTTGATTTAATGTATCGCTTTGAGTTAATGGAAATCCAGAGATATTATTTGCAGGATTAAACCAACCATAAGTAATTTCATTTTTTACAATCGGCATCGCATCAAAATAACCGCGACCATTTGACGGCTCTGGGAAAACTTTTGTACGTACTAATTGCACGCCGTTTACATAAACGTCAAAAACATATTTAAAATCTACTTGCCCTGAATTACTACTATAAGCAATCGACCATAAATTATCCTGAGCGGATGGGTAGCCTGAAGGGTTAATTAATGTTATACTCATTTAAAAATATTAATTGTTATTGTTTTGCCTATCGCCTCGCCTAATTCTTTTTCAAATCCTTCTAAACTTTTTTTAATTGTAGGCTCGATAAAATCGCGTTTCTTAATACCGTATGCCTTTATATTATAAATCAAAGTGTTTAAACTTCTATCAAAATCGCTTATCTTTTTAAACTTTCGCTCTATTCCTTTTGCGCCATATTTTTTAACGTCCGTTGTTCTAACTTTAGCCTTACCACTACGCAACCAATTTGAAATTGAGTTGCGCCCCTCTGGACTCATTGTATAAGTATTTTTAAACTTGTATGGACTGTTTGGCGCATTGTTAGAACTTATTGCACCCTTAACCCCTTTATCAACAAACTTTGCATAATACGGGAAACTAATATTTAAAGTTGCCGAACTTTCACTTTGCACTATTTCGTAATCTACATTTTCAATATTACCAGATGCAATAATCTTTTTGCTATTTAATTGATTTAACCATTCATTTTTAAATATTTCCGCACGATCAATTAATAAAGCGTTTATTTCGTTTGTTACCTCTTTAAAATCAAAACTACCAACACTACCGACAAAGCCGTTATCTAAATTTATCTTTTGCGATTGTGTTATACTAACTGACATATTTCTTTAATAATTTTTTCTCTTGTTCGTTATCTAATTCGCGTTTCATTTTTAAATAGCTCAAATCATTTAAGAACTGAAACACAGGTAAATCCCAAGCCTCATTTATGCTAATGCCTTCAAATTCCGATACCATTTTGCAGTTATAAAGCCATCCGTAAACTCGGCTAAATTCTGCATCACTTCGTCCACCTTCGCCGTTTCCGTTGAAATTGTTTTGAAATAAGTACCCAAACCCTGAATTGATTTGCTGAAAACTGCGTAAAAAAAAACAGCCGAATGATACGCAACTTCAAAATCAACATCCAACATATCTTCGGCTACTTGTTTATGATTCTTTTCTTTGCGTTTTAAGCCCTTATAAGTAAATTTTAAAGGAGTACACATCGTCGCCATAATCTTGTGAAGGTTGCCTATTATATCGTCGCTATACGTCGCTAATTCAACATACCGCCCCGCGTTCATTGGTGGCTTTGCTAAATCATATTCCAATAAATATAAACGCCCTTTAACCGCTACATATTTTTGCGGTTTCTTTTCGTCTAATTCTTTGCCGTACTTTTCAAACTTTTTATTGATTTCAGCGCATAACTTATTAAACTTTTTTAAAGGCATCTTATTAACTTGTTCTTCGCTCATTCCTGTAAATTCCTGTACTAACAAAGCCGACTTTTCAGCCTCGTTAATTTCCATTAAACTAATTTTGTATAACTCTTGAAACTTTGAAATTGTAACCTTCATAATATAATATAGATTTTTTTGAAAAAATTAGATGAAGCGGTAAACTCCAGCGTGTTTATAATTGTTTTTGCATTTATTAGCTAACGCCAAAGCATTAACGCAATCATCGTGGAAACCTGTTGGCGCATTGTATCGAACACCTGTTGCCGTGTATTGATATTCAAATATTTCTAACTCACTTTTAATTTCGTTGTTGGGGTAAAAAATCTCGCGCTTGTGTATTGATGAAGCCAACGCCTCCATTAATTGTTGTTTGCTTGACGATGTATATTTAAAGCCATGCATAGCGTTAAAATGTCGTTGTAAATCTTCCGTAATGGCATCGCCTACGCCTGTGCTATCTATTACAACAGGTTTGCTTTTATCAATCCTTAAAATCGTTTCTTTGGTTTGTGCCCAATCTTTTTGAAAGCGGTCAAAGTGTGCAACTTGTCCGTTTGAGTCAAGCCCTATAATAACCGTATAATCAAAGGACTTTGCCAAATCTATTCCATAATAGGCAACAGGTAAAACGCTTAAAGGTCGGATGCAGTCGATAATGTGTTGATTGCCAAACGGATTAGATGCGTTTTCCATTGCGTTGGCTAAATATTCCTGTTCAAATACGGCGCTCGGTAGTTGTGTTCGTGCGTCGTCTATTTCCGTGCGATCAATGTAAGGGTTATCGTAAGTTGTAAATTTAAACGATTGCCAATCTATGCCATCCGATTTCATAAATAATGAGTAAAAATAATTTTTACCTTTTGGCGTTGATACGAATAACGCACGCCCTTTGTAATCAGTAAGCGTTGGACGTATTGAATTTAACCAACCATCTTCCAGATTAGGAATAAATGAAGCCTCGTCTATAATTACTAAATGGAATTTTCGACCTCTTAAATTGTCCAGACGCTCACCGGTAAAAAACATTACGTTGCCATCGTTTGGAAAGCTAATCGTTAAGTCGCTTTTGTTATTTTCAAACGGAATAGTTTTGACTAACTTATTAAAGAAAGTTTTAGCGAGTTGATATGTTGGTGTGATGTATGCAACTGAATTGCCCTTTATAGCTTCAAAGATAATTTCAAGTTGTGCCAGTTCCGATTTCCCAAACCTACGCCCACACATCACAACCCTAAACCGCGAAGCGCAGTCAAAGATTTTTTGTTGGTTATGGTGAAGTTCTGGTATTGGTATTTTCAAGGTATTTGCAATTTATTACTTTTCGTTTTTGTGCTTATCGATAATGTGTACCCATAATACAGAAATCATTAACGCCGTAATAAACTCAATTAAATATATTTTCCACATTATAAAATTGTTTTACCTTTTGTTACAATAAATTCTATTTTGCCATCCGTAGTTACTGCGCTCGTTTCTTTTGGCTTACCATAAACACGGGTTAATAATGTTTCAAGCGAATATAAGCTACCTTTCTCCAAACTCTTTCGCATAGCGTTTGCAATGGTCTTTTCGAGTATCGTACCCTTTGGATTCTTAAATACTTCTCCGAGTTCGGTTAAATCCATAGCCATCATATTTTGAATGGTATCGTTAATTTCGCTCAACTTATAACCGCTATCTTTTAAGATTGAAACATACTTACGCGGACGTCCATTTGGGTTCATTGTTTCGCCTTTGTCGGGTCTTGTTAATGTTCCGCCATTTCGTGCGGGTACTTGCTTTGCCATACGATGTATTTACGATGTTGATAACTCTTCAGCTTTATCTATAATCCAATTATTAATTTGTTCTTGGCTAAACGTTGCCGATATCAATAAGGCGTTGAATTGGTGGTATAAATCGTCGATTGTTATATCGTCCGAAGTTTCAACGCTTATCGTTATGTCATAATGTTTTAACGTAAGTTGCATTTGTCTTTGTGTATTTGGGTTAAAAAATCAATGTGTTGTTTCTTATCGCCGTATTCGATGTGGTGGTTTCTACAAAGCGCCATTAAGTTTTCGATGTTATCAGCTTTCTTTGTGCCTCCCATTCCGCGAGCGTGTATGTGATGTATATCGTTTGCCATTTTGCCACAAATCTCACACGGGATGAAACTTGTTACATCATAATTAAAATGATTCAAATATAGTTTTACGTGTGGTTTCATATTTTGCGACATTCATAATTCTCAATTAGCGCGATGTAGTTTTTTTCCTGTTCTTCTAAATCCTTACAAATAACCTCTATTTTAAAACTTTGCTTTTCTTCGTCTTCGATATCAATATTTTGAGACGGCTCAAAGTTTGGTATATCTAAACCCCACTCCGTTAATTGTTCCGCGTCCCAATTATTCGCCAAATCGTCCCAATCCCATTCGCCAAAACCTACGTTATCTTTAATAATAAATTGTTTCTTTTCATCTTCGTTTAGGTCGCTAACTTGTTTAACCCATTCGTCTGGTATATCTTTAAACCCTATTTCCTGTAATGCTTTTAACCGCATATTGCCACCTTGCACAATAAAGTTTTCATCTACAACGATAGGACGCAAAGCCATCATTTTTGGAAAATCATTTATTGATTTAACCAATTTTTTAAACTTATCGTCTTTAATTATTCTCGGATTGTTTGGGTTGCCCTTTAATTTAGATAGCTTCATAAAAGTTTGTTTCGTATTCTAAAATTCTTTTCGTGTGTTGGTGGTGTCCACTATCCCAAATAGGAGCGCACCAAATATGCGATACTGTTTTTACTTCGTAATTATTACGCTTGCATTGTTCTAAAAATGAGTGCGCCGTCCGGTGTTCAAAGTTCCAACAATCCTCTTTTGTTGTAATCGGGTCAACTTCAAACCTTAATTTTTTGCTTAAATTCTTATCAATCATAAATCCGCTCGTTCGAATATGTGGTTTAATAATGTTGCTCATTTCATTACATACAACCGTGTTTTTAGAATACTTATCGTCGAACTCTTTTAAAAATGTTTTTCTCATTGGTAGCCAATCATCGCACACGAATAATAATTTATTCCAATCATTATCAAAGCCTTCTAATCGTTCGTTACAAATATCCTGAAAACTGCCTATATCATAACCAACGCCAACACGTCTAATATATTTAACGCCTTTGCAAACCTCTTCAAATTCAGGTTGTGGCTCATGGTGGTTTTGAATTATTACTAATTCGTAATCGAGTTGCAAAGATTGCTCCCAAGCATTAACCCACAGTTTAATGTTTTCTAGGCGGTCGTGAACATTTACTACTAATTTATTCATTGTTAAAAAGTTTTTCGCTTCCTGTGTTTAAATCAAATCTACGTCCTTGTTTTCTTTTCTCGTAAACTATAATAGAATCGTAACAAGTTATTGAATTAGTTGTTCGCCAAAATTCGGACAACTCATTATTGTTTGCGGTTTGAATTTTTAGATTACCTGTGCTTAATTCGTCGATATGCTTTTTAACCATATTAACAAAAGTGTTTGGATTGTTGCCATTGTAAGGCTCGGAAATATAACACGTATGCAAATCTTCAGCCAAATAAACGCTATCCGATTTTAAAAGCGGATATAAAAATTTAAATGATGAAATCAAGTCCTGCATAACGTGGCTACCGTCGTCTATAACTAAATCGGGAATCCCGTATTTGTCAATAAGTATTTTTAAAAAGTTCCAGTCGGATTGGTCGCCTATTTCGATATTGATTTGTTCGCCTTCGTATTGCTTACAATTTTTGTCAATATCAATGCCAACTATCGTAACGTCTTTGCCAAAGTAATCGCGCCACAATTCCACGCTACCGCCTTTGCTTACGCCTATCTCAAACATAGTGAATTTTTTACCTACAAACTTTGCAAAGTGCTTTTCATAAATATCTAAATAGTGAATCCATTTGTTGCAGATATTACCGCCGTTGTTTAAAAATAATTTGTGTATCATATTGTTT
>Ga0114968_10004113_pt1 | contig 10843 bp, 17 predicted proteins | sample M_130807_EF_Meta_FD_87020 | JGI IMG/M metagenome (GOLD analysis project Ga0114968, IMG submission 87020) | Freshwater microbial communities from Lake Montjoie, Canada to study carbon cycling - M_130807_EF_MetaG | ecosystem: Environmental > Aquatic > Freshwater > Lake | place: Lake Montjoie... | reverse complement strand
GAAGTTTCTTTTAAAACAAGTCTGCTCATTATATTAGCTCCAAAACAGCATCATCGTTAATAGTCATAGCAACGTTTTCACCGAGCTCCATAAATTCGTCAACTATTACTGTGCCGGTTGTTAATTGTAAATTTGAGGTTAATGTAAATTCTGTAAAGTTTGCAACAACTTGCGGATCGGGTACATCTTTTAAAACTATTTCAGTTGTCACCGGATCATAATGCAATAATAACATATTATGTCACAATTAAATTTAAAATTTCTCGTTTTGTGTCATCTATGTATGTTATAGTAACAATAGCAACAACTGTACCAGAAGATCCGCCTCTTCTATATGTATAAGTGGATGTTGTTGCTGTATGAATACCATTAAAATAATCAAAGGGTTCTTTAACAATCCCACTGCTGACTTTTAAAGAATTATCTATTGCAATATCAGCAAAACGAACACCATTTCCAATTTTAACAGAATCAGTTTGATGATCAACTGCAACCTCTAGTGCACCGGCAACAACGGTTGCTTCTGTGTTAACTCGTAAGGTTCCCGATTCATCATCAAACGCATGTTGTAAAACTTGGGCTGAGTCTAATCTAGATGGGCGGGGAGGTGTCGGCATATGTTCTCCTTAAATTATTGGGGCAACATTTGTTCGGCTGCTACCGGCATATTTTCAAATGGCGCAGGAGGGGTTGGTATGTTTGGTGTTTGTATCGATTGGCCTGTAGAAGATTTTATTGTTTCTCCACTTTGAACATTTCCTGCTTGTGTTGCCATTAATTGTTCCATCGGAGATCCTTGTAAGGACTCATTTGTTGGCATTTCTTGCCCCGGGAAGGGTCCTTGTCCCTGACCAGCAGGAGGCAGCGGTTGTTCTCCAACAAGTTGAAGAAGTGCGGGATCTGTATTTCTTAATGAATCTAAATGTTTTTCGATGTGATCTAAAACAATTTTTACTAAATCAGGATCTCTTCTTAAATCAGGATCAGATAAAACTGCTTTATGTTCATTAATATGAAGGCGATGTTTATCTAAAGGAGAAACAATAACATCTCTTCCTTCAAGCATCTGTTCATTTTCAGATTTAATTAGAAGAAGCTCATTCATTTCACCTTCAAACATAGTTTCAATTTTACCACTATTGATAACTTGAAAATATTGTTCTGGGGATTTAATAAGGTTCATCTGTAGCATTTGTTCGGCCATTTGAACTCGACCGGCAATTGTTCTTGAAAGAGGATTACCAACATCTACAACAATGCGATTAATTGCTGAAATTTGTTCACCGGTAAACTCCTTTAAAAGAGGTCTATTATTTTTTCCAACAAGAGCAATAACTTTAGGGGTCATTGCAAAATCTTTTAATATTTGAATAATGGCTGTTCCAACATCCTCAATTAATTTAACATAACTCTGCTGTAGGCCTGAAATATATTGAAGAGACATTGATTGAACTAGAGCCAAAGCTGTTCCAGATTTAAGAGAAGCTTCGGGATTCCCTCGAGTTACACTATTAACCCCTGAAATAGTTTCAGCCGATTGAATTAACATGTTAAGAAAATTAAATACCTCGGGTGGGGTGGCTGTTAATTGCAATGGTTCAGGTTTAGCATTACCTTCAATAATATTCATTGCCCCATCAAGAGTATTAACAGCAATGTCCGCCCCTCTAGGAACGAATAAATTTTGAACACCGAATGCGTTTTGGTTTGTCATTATTGTGCTATATAATGAATTAATCCCTTCCTGAATGGGAAAAATATCATACATAGGGGTATATCCATACGGGGTTCCCATAATTTCTCTTGGGGTTATGCGAAAAACAGGAAGAACTCGATATGGCATTTTTGTATCGAGTAATATAATATCAGAATCAACAAAAAGCATATACCGTCCATCTGGCATTGCTTCTGTTTTTTTGTGATAAAATTCAAATACTGGAATATCATCAGTATCGTCATTACTAAAAACAGCAAGACGATACACCGCACTTTGATTTTTAGGCTTTACACCAAGAAGTTTTTCTTTTAATTCTGGGTATTTGGCAATTAAATTATATCTATTTTGAAATGATCGAGTTAAAATCCACTCATTATTCCAAGTTTCTTTTGTGCCATCGACAACAACATCAAATGGTGAAAGGTTTGTAAATTCTAATTCCCCTTCATAAACCATTTCACCTGTTTCTGGATCAGCGTCGTATGCATCTCCCGCTGTGGCATTCCAATCCAATTTTACAAATCCTGTGCCCAAAACAATTGCCATTTCAGCTGCTTTTTTTAAGCAATCCTCAAGGTGTTTTTCCCTCATATAATAATCAAGAACACCATTAGCAACATAAGTTTGTGCTAATGATTTATAATCAGTATTTACAGCACGAGCTTCCATAATAGGACGATTTGCTGTAATCATTGTATAGATATGTTGGGCAATGTTCGCAAAGTGATTTACTGGGAGCATGACCAATTCACCTTGTTCCCCAGAGAATTCTACTCGATGACCATATCCAAGATCGTTTGAATAAGCTCCATGATATGCTCTCCACATCCTAGACATTTTTTCTAGGTAGGCATTCGCTCTTAGTATATTAAAAAAACTATCTCCCTTTGCTAAAAGAATACCAGCACAATCTTCTGGTTTTTTTTTAGCAAAATAAATATCATCTTCTAGTTTTTTATCTATACCAACATTAGGTGTATCCATTTTATTTTCCTATAAAGTTTCTATACCCTTATAGTTGTTATTTTCTTTTAATGTTAAAAATCGCTTTATACACGTCAGTAGAAGCCTGTCCGTAAAATTTAGAAGGATTATTAACATATAAATCTTTTAATTCATAATTATAATGAGATGGATAAGGATTTTTACTATAAGATATTGATCTTACTAGATATTTTGCAGCATCTACAGTATCGTAATGGCCATTGTCAGGAGAGCGAGCAAAAGTGGTTTTTGTTTCCACATTCTTCCATTTACAATTTCGTAAGTGTCTTATTAAAAACTTACATTTAGGATTTATTATAATTTTTTTAGTGGCGAGCATGACTCGTAAATTATTTAGAGCTGATTCATTATCATCTTTTTTGGCAGGAACAAACGTAACTTCATTGCCCGATATTCTAGCAATTTCTTGCGTTACAATATAGTTAATATCACTTACTCTAGTTAATGGTTTTTTTACTTCGCCGCTCAGAGGATTCGTCCAAAGCTCCGCTTCTTTTTTTAAAATTCTTTCGGTTAGATCTGGAAGTTGTAATTCCTTTCCAGAAAGAACTATTTCATCTTCAATAATTACTTTATTTGCACGAAAATCAAAATACGCAAATAAAACCGCGGTTAGATCTTTATACCCAAGATCCATTGAAACATATGTATCATAAAACGGTGGCTTGGGCCATTCTTTAACTATTTCTTTTTCTAATTCAGCATTAAATTCTGGGAATAATACGTTTTCTTCTTCACGAATAACTTCGCAAAGATATTCTCTTTTAAATTGTGGCGAATTTTCTCCACCCATTTCTTTAATAATTCTTTGTACTTGTTCTTCTTTAAGAAGAGGATTATCATAAATAGTTTTTTTAGTCAGGGTGTTATTTAATTCCGCTTGTTCAATGAACTCATAAAAATCATGATCAGGATCAGTAGGTGGAGTAGACGCCAACACAATCTTTCCACCAGTATGAGTTAGTGTTGGAAGAAGAATAGATTTTACAATATGTTTTAAATTATCACAAAATCCTGCTTCATCAACTAAAACAAGATCAGATTTTTGACCCCGAAGACGTTCATAGTGCTTGTTATCACTACCAGCCAGTTGTATTGAGCTGCCATTGTCAAAATTATATGTGAATTTGCTTTCAATATAAACAGGTTTTAAATTTTCCGGACAATCTTCTAAAAGCATTTTGAATATGGGATCAAAAATACTTTGAGCGTGTAGTTTAGTATCTGTTAATATTTTTACAATAGAATTTGGTTTGCGACGACATTGCTCTAATGCAAGAATAGCAAGTTCTACGCTTTTACCCGATTGACGAGCAAGAAGCCAAACAAGAGTCGCATTGTCATCTGCGTTATAAAAAACAGTCCGCATGTCTTTTTGGACCGCGTGGCACTTCCAGGAAAGCTCACCCCTTTGCCATAGAGCGGCAATAGCATCCTTTTTATTTATTTTATTTTTAACTGAGGATTCCTGTGTCATTTTCTAAAAGTTTCAACAGATCGTCATTCCCCATTTTTTGTATTTGAATGGTACTTGAGCTGTTGTTTCCCTTCGATGATAAAATTTTTGTAAAGATTTCAACACGTTTTGCTTCTTCTAGGGTTAGTTCTCTATCCATAGAAATTTCTTTCATTCTAGCCAGTTGAACTTTTGCAATCATTTCTTCATCTGAAGAAGCTTCTATATTATATGTTGTAAAATTTTTCTTTTCTTCATTTAAAAGAGGTGTAGATTTTTCCAATAGATCTTTTAATTCAATGTTTTCTTCTTCTAAAACTTTAACTTTTTTGGACAAAGAAAGGATTGTTTTGTATTGAGCTTCTGCATATTTTTGCAGGGAAGCGACATCCTTAAATTGTTGTAGCATTTTATCAATTTGATCCATTAAAATTTAGCAACAGTACGTACTTGTTGTCCTAATTTAAGTGTTGAAACGTGTGAACGTAATTCTTCAATTTCTTTTTCTTTAGAGGAAGTTTGTTGTTCTAAAGCTGCTAATCTATTATTAATTTTTTCTAGGTTTTTTTCTTCGTCTCTATTGAGAAGATATGCAGTAAACCCAGCAAGAATAGCAAACGTTGGCGCCTCGTGTAGTGACGCTCCGTTCGTTAACACTTTTAAGCAAAAGGCAACAAAAAGCCCCAATGGAATATACTTAATATGCTCTTTCATAAAATTCCTTAGATGTTAAATTAAGTGAGTTATCGTGAACCGCTATAAAATAGCCTAATGTGGCAGTCGGCATTGAATTGTCACTCAATATATAGTTGTTAACAACTTTATATATGAATAAAGAAGCTAAAAAAGAAAATAATTATTATGTTTGGAAAAAAGGCGAGGACCTTTGGCTAAATAATTGGTTTAAAACAAAAGAGTTTGTGTGTCAGTGTAGCCATAAAGAGTGTGTAGATCAACGTGTTTCTATAGAATTAATTGACCGACTAACTAAAATAAGAGAAGAAGTACAAAGCCCGATGCGAATCCACTCTGGCTATCGTTGCACTGCACATCAAGAAGATATTCGTAAAAGTGGGACCTCTACCGTCGTTGCCAAAAAGAGCACACATGAGCTGGGGAATGCCGCAGACATTTCTGTTTCTAGACTAACAGCACCACAACTACTACCCTTTGTTGAAAAAAGGTTTAAATCAATTGGAATAGCATTAAACTTTCTTCACGTAGACTTACGAGACGATAAAGTAAGACGTTGGAATTATTGATCTTTACAAAAAACCCTAGCACTTTCTCGCACTTGTTGTATTAATGTGTCATTTGATATAGGCATTAGGTATGGGTTCATATAATTGTTTGGGTCTTCTATGTGTGCAAAATTTAAAATACAATGAGTTAATTCGTGAAATATTAATTGCTTTCTTTCACTTTCTACTGCCATTTCCCAATAAGTCTTATCTATTACAATTTGTCTTTTATCAAAAAAAATTGTACAAACGCCAATCTCGTCCATAGATAATGTTCCAAATCCCATACTTATTTTTTTAGGTAATTTTATCTCAGGACACTCTTCCTTTATAATAGCGGTGTATTCTGTATAAAATGGTTTTAATTCTGGTGAGGGTTTGACTGTGGACAAAGGAAAAAAGAAAACAAATAATAAAATAAACAGCATATAATAAAAAAAGAATTTATTTACTGACATTTTCTTTTCTCTTTTCTCTTAATTTTTTCATATTATTATGAGAACGAGAAACATTGCAGTCACCACAAACAGAACCATTCCAAAGTCTACCGGACTCATCCACATGCTTTTTATTCTTCCCGTCAGGGTATTTCCCCGTTTCTATTCTGTCCTTTAAAATTCCACAAAGTTTACAAAGCCTTTTATTTGTTTCCATTTCTTTTACCATGCCTATTAGCTATTTTCATTGTATTAGATGCTTCTATTGAGTATTGATACCCAGCATCTCCTGACAAATAATATGCACACCTTTCATCATCATCATCAAAAAGTATATCCCAAAATTTTAATTCCATAGCGTTATTACTTATACGGTTATTTTTATTAACGTAACTGTTTCTATTTAACCTGTGTATTTTTTTATTTATATCATTCGACATGACTACCCGCCTCAAAGTTGCATTTCGTACAAGTCAATTTATTAGTGCTAGGGTGATGTGACCAATCGTGATGGGTCCCAGGCTCAGGGGGGCACCTCTTAACGCTTTGCACCAATCTAAGATATTCCTTTTCATACTCTTCATTTTGCTTAGAAATAGCACTAGCCATCATATAGAATCCAAAAATGACTAAAGCTAGAAACAAGAAAACAGCTAAAAACATAACAATCTCCAAGACTTATAAAATTTAACAACTATAACTAAAGTTGAACGTTTGTTCACCTGATACAAATTACTTCAACGTAACGACGAGCAATCAATGCGAGTCGTCGATAATACGATTTGACGTACCGACAACTTCAGTTCTTTCCCACGGATACGTGTCTTTATTAAATCCACACACATTCATACCACCCAAACCAATAGAAAGACAAAAATCTTTTTTTGGCTTTCGTAAATTTCTTACTATATACCCATACAATACACCAACCATACCCATACATCTACACCCTTATATCCTTACCCTTATTATAAAACGATTTAGTTAAATCGTTTGAGGAGTATATTACGTTGTTGATAGATTGATTGGGATAATGTTCGGAAATAAAAGATTCAGATTCAAATAGAGTATTAAACACACCTACCACAATTTTATCGTTACGTTTATTGATAAGAAGAACGTGTACAAAATAATCGGATGTTATTCGAGTTTGTATTTTGTATGTGACTGGTATTGATGGATTATATAATTCATATCCTTTATTTTTATAATGGGTCTTCCAGTAACCTACTCTTATCTTACGATTCTTAGTGGATAATTCGTGCTCTAGGACGATTAATTGTAGCTTGGGTAGCTTACGTAACAACGGTCTACAAGGATGACTCTTATCACGAATCTGTGCGATGTTTCTAGATACAGACGAAAGAATATTATTACTTTGAGTAATATAAATTTGTTTATCCTCGGTATTGAGAAACGCGTACACACCGGGACTGTTTAAATCTGTGAGATCCTTTAGTGTAATTTTTAACATTGTATAATTCCGTTAATGTGTTTTACACTATTCAATAATATCGAATAGTTACCGCCGCAATAATTTCTATAATTACATTTAATATAAATTCTATTAATTGTAATCCCCTTAAACGCAATTAGGGGGTGTTTCTATATAGTTGTTAACTGTTTCTAGAATAGGTATTAAAAATTCGTGGATGGGCTACGTCGTCGCATCGGTAACCGAAAAGACCCCCGCCCCCCCCTCGCGTTACAAGACGCGCACGACTCTACACCGTGGCATGAATCCTGCAAGGGTGCAACTATCGTGCCGGGGTATAAGACACGCATACACGCACACACAGGCGCTTGAATGTTGGGGTTGGTTGGCACGGGATTTGCTAGTGGCATGGAAGTTGCTATCTCCCGCGCACGTGTCTCCACACTCTTCCCACACACACTCGCGCGACTATACTCTCTCAACTGAACTCGTTGAAGTGACAATTTTTGCCTGACATTTTTCGTCACTGTGTAAAAGTTATACACCCCTCTCAAATAAAATCCTAAGTGATTTCAATGGGTTAGCGTTGGCACGACCGCTGCACTATGCTTCAACCGTGACGGCAAGGCGGCAAGCCTAGCACGGACACTAGCACAAGGTAGGCGGCTTGGCCATGAGTGAGGCTTGGGTCGCATTAAAAAATGGGCAGTCCCTAGCCTCAGAACTAGGTGTTCCCTTTGACCCCTTGTGGCAGGTAGTTAGGAGTCGAAACTATCATGCGAACCGAATAGTTGCAGGGTTTTAAGACGGTAACTCCGTCCCGAGAGTGTAGGGTTGAAATAAACCTGAATGGTAGGGATAGCGCGTAGCCTTTAGGCGATGATGCGCTAACAGGGGAGGCAACCCGTTCCTGTGATGAAAAATCGAAACGCTACTGTGACAGAGTAGCGTCGGGATAACACTAGGCGAGTATCCCCTGAAGAGATAGCCTAAAAACAAAACGGAGAAAATGAAAATGACACACACTGAAATTGTGGCAAAAATGGCAGAACTCGAAAAAGTAAAAGCTGAACTCGTCGCTATGAAAAAGGCGGCGGGCCGTACTCTTAGCGTAAAAGTCACTGAGAAGGGCGCCGTTTCAGTATACGGGCTCCAAAGATTCCCAGTAACCCTCTATGCTAACCAATGGAAGCGCCTTCTTAAACCAGAACAGACGCAAGCTATCCTGAGTTTCATTGAACAGGAGCAAGTCAAGGGAAGCATTGCAAAGGACAAAGAAGACGCTGCGTAAGTCGAAACGCCCACGGATAGGGCGTCGATAGGAAATAGCCTACCTATCCTGATGAGACAGGCTAGAAACATGGGGACAATATGAACAAAAAAGAATTGGATACGCTCGATTTCATCACTGGCAACGCTTGGTTTTATTATCAGGAAGAAGAATTGACACTTGAGGAATGGGAAGAAATCACGTCAATTTTAGAAGAGTGAGTGACAAAAATTGTCTGACAAAAAAAGTCACTGACTAAAATTTTTACAGGGTTTTTGCTTTCAGATTCAATTTAAAATGATTTTAAGACTGGCACAAGGGATGCAATAGTTGGTTGCATCGGTGACGACGCCGAAAGGGAGAAAAAAATGGAATACACACAAAAGAAAAAAGCAAAAAAAGCACAAGTAAAACAAATTGAGGGACTAGGTGGATGGATTAAGGATGGGATTGTGTTTATCCCAGCGGGGTACGGGGGAGTTGTGAGACTGCTAAAAAATGAAGGTTTAATCTGAAAAGAGGGGGTGAAAACCCCCCTTAACCCTCAACGCTGGAAGAATGATATGGTTGAAATCATTAATGAATTCTTATTGTTGGCTGGTGTGCTTGTATTGGCTGGTGCTTTTGTTTGGGATATTTAAAGCGAGGTAATTATGAAATCACAATCACCACATCTTGTCATTGTATCTTGTTATCAAAAAGACTTGCCCGAAGTTGGCAACGTTAAGAATCATTTTGACTTGGTTAATCAATTGAATCTGTTAAGTGTTCCTTACATTGAATGTGAAGGTGTTTATGATGGGGTAAAGGAAAAAAGTTTAATCTTCGCGGGCCAATACAAGAGAGTTGCTGAAATGATTTGTCGGGAATATAACCAAGTGTGTTATCTTGAACACCATAATGATAGGTCATGTGAATTGATTTACAGCAATGGAGTCAAGACAAAACTAGGAATTATGAAAGAGGTCACTATTAAAGAGACAGAGGGTAAAGATCACACTTATGTACCAAGTACAGGACGTTATTTTATTGTCGAGTGATTGTCCTTGTTGTAATAATGACAACGAGGATAATGAAGAATTTGACACGGACGATTCTAGTTTAGAATTTAATTGTGGAAATTGTGAAGGAGTGTATTATGAATAAAAGAATAAATATTCTTTCCGGTAATTACAAAGGTAAATACATCAATATTTATTACAATAAGCAACAATACGATGAGGGTTCATTTGTTGCTGCTAAATTACTAAAACAAAAGCCTTTTGTTCCAAAAGCATTACTTAAAAGTGAATATGCTCACAGTGTTAAGGTTGGTCGCCGTTCCTTGAAAGACATGTTCAGTGGGCGAACGACGACACTACTCATCGGAGTTTCCGTTTTATTTAAAAAACCAAAACACTTTAAATACCTAAACAAATATGCAGAAAGACAATATATTGCAAAAATTCCAACGTCTTTTGAGGAACAATTTAGTAGTCGTCTTGATGGCGCAATGTTTCATGCTAGGGTAAAAATTCTCAGCGCAATTAGTTCTAGAAACAGAACGCTTGGACAATTGCGTAAAGAAAATAGGGCAGTGGAACCCCAGAATAGAATTCGATATTTAAGGGACTCATCTGTTGATGTTACAGCGATCGAGGCCCGCACAAGACTAGAGGGTGATTACCGGAATTCTATTCATTTTACCGAGCCGGGAACCATTCTTAAAATGGCAGAAGCAAGACGCTGCAACCGTATCTTTAAACCAAAAAAACCCACCACTAATGAAAGACATGTGTCGGTTGAGATTGAGTTTGCTTGTAAGCTGAACCAAAGAGATTTAGGTTCTGCATTATTTAATGCTGGGCTTGACAATTATGTTCAATTAAAAACCGATGGTAGTGTCAGGGATTTTCCTGAAGAATATTATGCTCATGAGGTTGCTGTTTGTATGCCGGTTTCTAAGCGTGATGAAGTTCTGGAAACTCTCTTGGATGTTGTCAATTCTAACGGTGGCCGAGTGAATAAAACTTGCGGTCTCCACGTTCACCTTGATATGCGTTCTCATGACCACAAAAAAGCGTTCAATAATTTAGTGGCAGCGCAAATCATTCTTTACAAAATGATCCCATCATCCCGCCGCTCAAATACGTATTGTTCAAAAACAACAAGCAAATCTTTTGATACATATCGGAATAGCTCTAACAGATACATGGGAATTAATCCTCAATCATTCCGTAAGTACGGGACAATTGAAATCCGATTGCATAGCGGCACCACCGACTTTACAAAGATTGTAAATT
>Ga0114968_10004111_pt1 | contig 10851 bp, 11 predicted proteins | sample M_130807_EF_Meta_FD_87020 | JGI IMG/M metagenome (GOLD analysis project Ga0114968, IMG submission 87020) | Freshwater microbial communities from Lake Montjoie, Canada to study carbon cycling - M_130807_EF_MetaG | ecosystem: Environmental > Aquatic > Freshwater > Lake | place: Lake Montjoie... | reverse complement strand
TTATTTGAAAAAAAATTTTTAACGTATGTTAATAGTTTAAGAAATATAAAAAAATTTATTAATGTTCAAACAAACTCACTTAATTATGGAAATAATTTATATTATAAATTTAAAAAATTCTTTTTTATAAGTTTAGATGAAAATGAATGGCGGTTATCTCAAAATTTAAAAACTCTAAATATTGATGACATAAATAAGTTATCAAATAAATTTAAAAACAGATTATTTGCCGTAACATGTGGTAAAAATGGAAGTTATTTAATAAATAATAATAAAAATTATTATTCACCAGTTTTTGAAGATAGAATTATTGATACAACGGGTTGCGGTGATGCTTATTTCGCAATTTCATCTTTATTAGTTAAGATTAATGCTCCATTATACATGATCCCATTTTTAGCAAATATATATGCTGGCTTGCATGCACAAACTTTGGCAAATAAAGATATCGTGTCTAAAGAAGAATACTTTAAATACATTAAAAGTTTAATCAATAAATAATGTTTAAAGGAAGATTCGCTATTCTAGTAAAGCCAAAAAAAAAACTTATAATTTCCGAACTTAACATTCCCAAATTAAAGAAAAAACAACTTCTGATAAAAATTAAGTATTCAGGAATTTGCAGAAGTCAAATTATGGAAATAGACGGGCAAAGAGGTGTAGATAAATTTTTACCACACACCTTGGGACATGAAGCTTCCGGTGTAGTTGTTGACAAATATAAAAGTATAAAAAATTTTAAAAAAAAAGATAAAGTAATAATTACCTGGATCAAGTCAAAAAAAGATGACTGCGAAAAAATATATTACTTGATGGGCGGTACAAAAATTAACTCTGGTTATGCTAATACATTTAGTACTTATGCAATAATTTCGCAAAACAGATGTATTAATAAACCAAAAAAATTAAGCATGATAAATGCTGCTTTATATGGATGCGCTGTACCAACTGGAGCCGGGATGGTTTTAAATGCAAAAAAATTAAAAAAAAATTCAAAAATAATAATTATTGGATTTGGAGGTATAGGTTTTTTTGTATTTCTTACACTTAAATCAAAAGGAATAAAAAACATTATTGTAATAGATAAAAATCAAGATAAATTACACATAGCTAAAAATGTTGGCGCAAAATATCTCTTAAAAAAAATAGATCATAAAAAAATAAAAAATATTTTTGGTGCTGATGCTGATTATTGCTTTGAAACCGCTGGAATGGCTTCTACAATTGAAAAAGGATTTGAAGTTATTAAATCTAATGGCTCTTTAATATTTGCATCACACCCTGGAAAAGGTAAAAAAATTTCTATTGACCCTCATCAATTAATAAAGGGTAAAAAAATCTATGGAACCTGGGGTGGAAATATAAATTTAGAAAAAAATATAGATAAGTTAGTAAAAATTTTAAATGTATATAAAAAAGAATTTAGAATACTCACAAAAAATACATACTCACTTAATAATATAAATAATACTATTAAAAATTTTAAAAGAGGGAAAATTTTAAGACCGATAATTAAATTATAAGAAGTTTTTAGTACTAAACTCAAATTTATTATTATACTTTATTCTTTTAATTTCGTTAACAATAGGCCCCCAATTAATTTTATTTTTCAAACCTAAAAATTCTTTAATCTGTGAAATCTGTCTTATGCCTAAAATTAAAAACTTAATTTTTTTATTGTCTAATACATATCTAAAAGCAATTTGCTGAATTTTTAAATCATAAATTCTAGCAAAAATATTTAGAACATTTAAATATTTGTACAAAGACTCGTTTTTCATATCATATCGAATAGAAGAGCTTTTAAGAGAACGAAAGGTTTTGAAACGGTTATCTAAAATTAATTCAGTTCTTAAAAGTCCTCTACCTAAAACATTATATGCTATATAATTAGGTTTATTAAATGTTTTTAGGACTTCTTCATAAGATTCGTGGTTAAGTATGTTATAATTTATTTGATGAGAAAAAATTTTATAATGCTTAATAATTTTTTGGTATTTAAAAAAACTAAAGTTAGATATGCCGTAATTAATTATTTTTCCTTCTTTCTTTAAATCTTCAAGAGCACCAAATGTTTCTTGGATATCTGTTTTTTCGTCATGATGATGAAGTTGATATAAATCAACAAAATCAGTTTTTAATCTTAATAAACTTTTTTCTATTCTTTTATATAAATTTTTCTTACTGTTAACATAATCAGAAGATTGACTAGATCTAACTCCGCATTTAGTAGCTACAAACCATTTAGCTCTATTTTGTTTTATTATTCTCCCTGTATATTCTTCTGATTTACCTTCTGAGTAAACATCCGCTGTATCTATGGCTCTTATATTCTGATCATAACAAAAATCTAATAATTTTTTTGTTTCTTTATATGAAGTGGCATAATAAAAAATATTGCCACCTAACATAATTCTATTACTCATCTTTTTTAAGAATAAGTGAGAACTGATCTTGATTTGAAGCTCCACCATCAACAATAACTGTTGTCCCATTTATGAAATCAGAGTATTGAGAAGATAAAAAAATTACCAAGTTTGAAACATCCGACTCTGAACCATATCTTGAATATGTTAAAACTTTCATAATAGATTTTTTATATTTAACATTTTTTAATTTATTAAAAATATTTAAATGTCGATCTTGAACAATAAAACCTGGTAATACAGAATTTACATTAATATTATATCTTCCATATTTAACCGATAAAAACTTTGTAATAGTATTTATGCTTGATTTAGAGATATGATAAGAAGGGTCCTTATTAGATATTAGTTGTGAAGAAATCGAGGATATATTGCATATTTTAAATTTTTTTTTATTTATAATTGCTTTTTTTATTAAACTCTCTGATAAAATAAAATGTGATTCAATATCTAGTTTTAAATTGTTAGAAAAATAATTTTTATCGTTATTTTTTCTTAATCGAGCATTGTTGATAAGGATATCAATTTGAAATGCAGATATTTTTCTAAGTAATTTATTTATTTGATCTTTCTGTAATAGGTCATGTTGAAAAAAAATATATTTTTTTCTTAAACTAATATTTTCTAAAAAAATAGGTTGCTTTTTATCAATAATTATAACATTAGCACCTAGATCTAAAAAATGTCTTGCTATTTTATTTCCTATGCCTGCTGATCCACCTGTAATTAAAATATTTTTATTTTTAAAATTGATATCCATTGTAAATATTTTTAATTGATAATCTTTCTTATTGCACTAATAATATTGTTGTAGCTTTGTATTTTTCTAAAAATAAATTGTTTTTTGTTTGCAAAGACTAAATGATTTCCAAAAAGCTCTTTTTTCATTTCATTAGAGTGATGCTTAGGATGTTTGAATATCGCATAAGGAGTATCGGAAAAACAACTACCCATGCAAATACCTGAGGCGGTCCCTAAAAAAAATTTAGCACCATTAATAATATTCAATTGTGCAGCTAAACTTATATTATGCTCATCTAAAAATATAATTCTCTTTTTAAAAATTTTATCATTAATTTGATCATGATAACCATCGTTACCAACAATAATAATTTTATATTTTTTTATAATAAATTTAAAAACTTTTTTCCAAACATTAATTTTTGCACTAGCGATTAAAGAATTTAAATCTTTTTTTAAATTAACTACAATAAAATTTTTTAGATTAAATTTTTTTATAATTCTATTACTTTCTCTTATAGTTTTTTTATTCCATTCTAATTTTGGCTTAATTTTATATTTTTTATACAATAAACTTACAAGTGATAAACTATATAATCTGTCTCTTTTCTTAATATAACTGAAATTAATAAATTTGTTTTTATGTTTTTTAACAAGATTGATTTTTAAGTTAGAAAAATTAATAAAATTCTCTTTAAAAAAATTTTTATTTATCTTATTAATAAAACTAAAATTTATCCTTTTTTTTTTGTGTATTTTAGATAAAATTATTATCTCCTTCAAAATAACAAGGTATGCACCTATATTATTTTCCTTTGGGCCATAACTAGAAATATTTAATGTATGCTTAGACAATAGATGGAAATAATATCTTGTCTGGCTTTAACTCAATAACTCTTTTAAAAATTGCTCTTTTATTCTTTAACGCTGCAATCAAAAAGTTAGCAAACTTTTCTATTTTTATCATATTTGGTCATTTAACTTTATAATTTAGATTTTTATAAGTCGTATTATGTTTAATTCTATCGTCATCTAAAATACATCTTAATTTCGACTTGTCTTTAAAATGATAAATAAAATTTGCACTCATTAATCCCGCTCCATAGTCCTATAATGGTTGTTTAATATTTGAAACTATAAAATTTAAATTATCCATTTCTCTGCTAAAAGTTTCTATTCTTTTTTTTTAAATAAGATTTGCTAATTTTTTTTATTTCTAGATACAGCAATAATGTCTGACCCTGCTTTCGAAAGCTGAATAGCTATACTTTCGCACAACCCTCTTCTTGCGTCTGTCACTAAACTTATTTTTTTGCAAATTAATTATCATGACTAAGAGATTGTTCCATTAGTTATAAATAAAATTGCCTCTTTATAATTCTTTGACATTACTATTATTCTCTAAATTTTTTAACCAAAAATTCTATACTTTTTTTTCGCCTATCGCTCTAACTTGATACCAACTTGTATCAACTTTTCCCCAAATTTTACAAAAAAAATGAAATAAGTTTAAGAAAAACTTTTTTTCTAATAATTGGCTAAATTTATACCAATAGGGTATCCATTTGTGAATATACCGCTCTGTTATTATTACATCAAAATTAGCAGCTTTCAATAAATTTCCAATATTCATTGGTGAAAAAGAGTAGAAATGTAAATTTATATCATTTTCATAGTATTTAAAATTAATATTATCTAATGGCACAACAAGGCATATCTTTCCATTTTTTTTTAAAGATCTATACAGTTGCTTTAATTCTAGCAGGGGATTTTCGGTATGCTCAAGTGCATTGTCTGAAATTATCAAATCAAAAAAATTTGATGGTAGTTTTGAAGAAGATTTAAAAACAATTAAATTATTTTTCTTAACTGCAATTGTCCTGGCATACTTATTTATTTCAACGCCATATTTTTTTATATTTTTAAATGTATTCAGTAAATAGCCTCCGCCACAACCAAAATCTAATACTGCCTGATTTTTTAATACTAATTCTTCAAACTTAATTCGATTAGCGAGACCACTAAATTTTCCTATATTTTGTTGATAATCAAAATATTTTTTATTGTAATGTTTGCTAATGTTGACTTTATTTTTTTTCAAAAAGTATATTTTTTTTTCAAAATTTGTAGTATAATTCGCTTAAACTTGTACCTAAATTTTTAATAATTTCTACAATTTTTATTCTTAGGTCTGCATTTAAATTTTTCATTGTTAAAATGGTCCTTTAAACCAGTCCCCCGGAACATCATATTTGATGTTTTTTGGAATATTTACTTTTTTCTTAACTTTCAAAATCTTAAAAACTTTATTTACTATTGTATAACGATCACTATAAAAATATTTTACAAGTGACTGAGTGGTTGGCTCAGGGCAAAAAGGTGTGTTTATTATTTCATTTTTACTTTTTAAATTCTTAATATTTTGATAAATGTAGTTACTAATAGTAGATGAAAGTCCGCAAAAATTATTAGATGTATCTGTTATTAAAACTCTCTTTGTTTTAATCACTGACAATAAAATTGTTTTAAAGTCTAAAGGACTTATAGTTCTTATATCCAATACCTCGCAATCAATATTAAATTCTTTAAGAATCTTGCTAGCCTCTAAACATTCTAAAGTCATATAAGAAATTCCAATTAAAGTTATATCTTTTCCTTTTTTAATAATTTTGCACTTACCAAGTTGATCTTTTTTTAATTCTTTGGGCATGTTACCAATAGAATTATGAAGCCATCTATGTTCTAAAAATATAACTGGATTAGGGTCAAAAATTGAACTGTACAATAAATTAGCTGAGTCCTCAGGCAACGATGCTGTGACGACTTTTAAACCAGGTATATGAGCAAAAATAGAGTGTAAATTTTGAGAATGAGTAGGCCCCTGCCCCCACCCTCTACCGATAATCATTCTGATAGTAATTGGGACATTACATTTACCACCAAACATATAAAACCATTTTGCTGCTCCATTAAAAATTTGATCAATACTTAGCAAAGCAAAATCTAATCTTTGATGTACTAAAATAGGAATTTTATTGTTTAATGAACATCCAATTGCAAAACCTGTCAATGCATTCTCGGATGCAGGAACATCAAAAACTCTCTGGGCGCCAAAATTTTTTTCAAGATTAATAGTGGTACCAAAAACACCTTTTGGATCTGTTACCCCCAATCCAAAACAAATAACTTTTTTTGAGTCCTTCATCGCTCTGTCTAGGGTCAAGTTTATTAATTTCGACATTGGAAATTTATTCTTCATGCATATACATCTCTTAATAATTGATTTTTTTTTGAAAAATTTGATTTTTTAGCAAAAATGAATGCTTCATCTATAGCTTTTTTAATTTTTTCTTCGATTATCAATATTTCGTTGTGGTTGACGTTGTATTGCTTAATTAATTTTCTTATATTTAATAATGGATCGTTACTCTTCCACTTTAAATATTCTTTTTCAGAACGATATCCTAAATTGTTATCAAAATTTGGGCCGCAATGCTCTAATTGTCTATAAGTATTAAATAATAAAAAAATTGGTTTTTGATTTTTTCTAATAATGTTTAAAGTATTTTTTAAAACGTTAAAAACTTTTTTTATATTATTGCCATCACACATTACTGCTTGAACGCCCATTTCTTTTACCATTTTAACGATATTTCTATTATTAGGTTGTCTTACTGATAAAGGAGAATAAACTGAATATAAATTATTCTCACAAATAAAAAGTGTTTGAATTTTTTTTGTAGCAGCTAAGTTCATTGTTTCATAAAAAACTCCTTCTTCTAAAGCCCCATCTCCTAAATAAACAATGCTAATGCTTTTGCTTTTTTTTATTTTAAAGTCATAGGCCAATCCTAACCCCACCGGTATGCTATTTCCAACTATTGCTGAGGTTCCGTAAAAACCTGCATCAGTATCTATTAAATGCATTGATCCACCTTTGCCCTTTGAGCATCCTGTTTTCTTACCATAAATTTCAGCTATCATTTTTTTTATATTTCCTCCTTTTGCGATATAGTGGGCATGTCCCCTATGAGAGCTGACAGCTAAATCTTCTTGATTAATAAATAAAGATAATATTGAGGGCACAGCCTCTTGTCCTATAGAGAGATGGACAGGGCATCTGATATCCTGCTTGGGATACTCCTTAATAATTCTCTCCTCAACAGATCTTATTAAAAAAATATTATAAAAAATTTTTTTTAGAATATTTTTATTTAAGGTATAAACCAATAATAATCTCCATTGTATTTTTCTTTTTTAAAAAATTTAATCCATTCAGAGACTGACATGATTGTTTTTGCTGTTAAATTCCACTCTAACATTCTTTTTTTTTCTTCTTTATTTCTATAGGCATCAACTGTGATAAAGGAATTTTTTTTTGTGACCCTTTGAATTTCTTTAAGAGATTTGGAACAACCTTCTTTACTAAGATTATGAATTGTATTGATTGATATCACCAAATCAAAATAATTATCTTCATAAGGAAGATTTTGAGCATCGGCAATTTTTAAATTTTGCCTTACATCCTCTATTGAGGAGGTGATGGCATATTTTGAAATATCCACTCCATGCAATTCAAAACTTTTATTTAATTTTTTAAAGTCATAAAGCATAAAACCTTTAGCACATCCTACATCTAAAATTTTATTATAATCTGTTAATTTATAAAAACTTACAAAATCTTTAACAACTTCACTCCAATACTTTGGATTGTATAAAAATCCACCATAACCAAAACTTCTGTCTCCATCAAAAAACTCTTTTCCAAATTTTCTAGCTATTGTTCTTGTTTCCTCTGTTTTATTTTCCAATCTTAAACTCAAATCTCTTTTAGCCTTTGGATATTTTGCTAATAAATCAATTTCTATTCCCATTTAAGACCTTTTCTTTCATCCATTTTACAGTATAGCAACTGTCATCTAATTTTAAAGTTCCTGCCTTATAAATTTTCATAATATCATTAATTGCATCATCAACATAATATTTTTGTTTAAAATTAGTACTAATCAATTTTTCAGAGGATAGTCTGTAAGATCTTGGGTCATTGGTATTTTTTTTAATATCTATTTTACAATCAATATGTTTTTGAATTTTTTTTCCTATATCCAAAATAGATATATTCTCAAAACCAGCATTATAAATTCCTGGTGGTGGACTGTTGTTTAAAAAATGCTCATAAACTCTAACCATATCTTGAATGTGAATATTTGGTCTTATCTGGTTACCACCAAAAATTTTTATACATTTATTTTGTAATGCTTGCAGAGTTAACATGTTTACGCTTACGTCAAACCTCATTCTTGGTGATAGACCACAAACCGTTGCTGGTCTTATTATATATATTTTAATCTTATCAGCATAACTCAGCAGTACTCTCTCACTAATCATTTTAGTCTTATTATAAGTTGACATCGGAACCAATTCTAAATCCTCAACAACCTTATCTTCCTGCCTTACCCCATAAACGCTTCCAGAACTTGCATACATAAATATTTTAACATTATTTTTAATAGCGGTTTCTACTAAGTTTTTTAATGCCAATACATTTACTTCCCAGGATAATGAGTGATCCAATTCCACACTTGGATCGTTAGCTATATTTGCTAGATGAATTATTGAATGGAAACTGTTATCTATGAAATTATTTGAAATATTTCTTATATCTGCTTTTATAATTTCAACATTATTATCTTTTTTTAAATTATTTCCAAACCATTGAGTGTCTATGACTTTAATAAAATTATTAACCATTAACCTTTCTACTAAAACACTACCAACGTAACCACAGCCTCCTGTAATTAAAATTTTTTTCATTTTTTATGCTTATACTCTAAACTCTCTTTTTGAATATAATAAAATTTTTCATGAATATAATTAATTGTTTTTTTCAGACCCTCATTTAAAGATGTTTTTTCGCTCCATCTATATTTCTTTCTTACTTTTGATGAATCTAAAAGATAACCGTGGTCTTTGCCTCGTCTTTCTTTTGCAAATGATATTAGAGATTTATTTGCATTCATTTTATCCAAGATCATTAAAACCAAATTTTTTATTGTTATAAATTGATTTGTTGAAATATGATAGGTTTCTCCAGCGTTATATTTATCAAATAAGATTTTCTCTAAAATAAAACATACATCATCAATATAAATAAATGATCTTAAAGACTTTCCGCCTCCGTGTAGAAAGAGTTTTTTTTTTAATATTGCCGAAATAATCGTTTTAGGAATAATTCTATAAAGTTTTTGACCTGGCCCATAAATATTTGCCGCTCTAGTAAATACTACTGGAAAATTTAAGAATTTTTTATATGCAAGCAAATTCATATCTTGTGCTGCTCTAGATATTGCATAAGGTGTGCTTGGATAAAAATTTATATTTTCTTTGATTTTTTTTTCTATATTTCCATAAACTTCAGGCGTGGTAAAATTTAAATATTTTTTTAAACTGAGATTGGATAAATTATTTATTAGTTTTGAATTAGAGGTTATATTTGTATTATACCAATCCTCAGGTTTAGACCAGCTCTCTACCACCATACCTTGAGCGGCAAAGTTAACTATATATTTTATATTATATTTTTTTACTAAATTAATTAATATATTTAAATCCTGATTTTTATTCAAATTAATCTGAAAAAATTTGAAATTACGAAAATATTTACTTTTTAAATAAGGCAAATAAAAACTTTTTAACTCTTTAGATCTCGAAACACCAATAACTCTATATTTTTTATCTAAAAGATATTTTGCAAAATTTGCTCCTGCAAACGAATTGCTTCCGATTAATAAAATGTACATAAAATTTAAATGCTAATAAACTTTTGTCTCAACTAATGATTGTCTTTATTATATCAAATTAATCTTTCTTTTAAGTTCATTTTTAGATTATATTATTATGTAATAAGATAAGTGAATATCTTAAATTTTCAAAAGGATATTCAATTATCTCATATATAAAAACTATCCTTTAAATTTAAAAGTATTGTGCCAACATTTGTAGGGTAAAAAATCAATAAATCATTAAATTTTTTAAAAGCATTCTCTATAATAATATCATTTCTTTTTAAATAAATTTTCTGGGGTCTTTCGTCGTAAAATGACGCTATGTGACAGCTCTTTGTTTTACTAATAAGAGCTAATATTGGAGAACCAGAATAATTATAAGACCAGTTTATTATATATTGATTGTTAATTTTATCTATCGATGAATGAATAGTATCATAAAAATTAACAGTATTTTTTGGTTATTTTAAAAATTTAACATATTTATTATTAGATTCAACATAGTCGCTTAATTTGTATGAATAATAATTAAATTTATTAAAATTAATTATATAAAAATAAATCAGGATTTCTCCTAAATGTTCTTGATAGAAAAAAATTTTTATTTTTAATCTTCTTTCCATTGAGCTCTACAAATCTAAATTTATTTATTAATTTTAATACTAAAAAATATTCTTTTAAAATAGTTGGGAGTGAAAAAAAATGTCTTAAGTATCTATTTTTAATGTCTAATTTACTCATAAAATTAAAATGTAAAGAAATGTATAAACAGTAGTTATCGTTTTTAAATAAAGATAAAAAGTTTTTGTCTGATAATAAATTAAATTCACCACCTTCTATATCAATTTTTATAAAAATTTTTTTTTTTTCTAAATTTTTTTTCTTTATAAAATCATTGA
>Ga0114968_10004109_pt1 | contig 10856 bp, 10 predicted proteins | sample M_130807_EF_Meta_FD_87020 | JGI IMG/M metagenome (GOLD analysis project Ga0114968, IMG submission 87020) | Freshwater microbial communities from Lake Montjoie, Canada to study carbon cycling - M_130807_EF_MetaG | ecosystem: Environmental > Aquatic > Freshwater > Lake | place: Lake Montjoie... | reverse complement strand
GACCGGACTTTGGCAAGTCAATGGCCGCAGCGACGCCGACTACGACGCCCGCGTCTACCTTGACTCCTGGTACGTCAAGAACTGGTCCCTGTCTTACGACCTGATCATTCTGTTCAAGACCGTCGGCGTGGTCATGCAGCGCAACGGGGCTTACTGAGCCAACGTTTACACTCACAGCCTGAACCGAGAACCCTGAACTGCACCATGACCGAAGCCACGGAAACCCTGCCCGCTACTGCAGCGCTCGCCTCACTCCCCGATCAGTTGGGTGAGTTGTTGGTGCGTACGGGCAAGTTGTCGGCCCGTGATCTCGATCGCGCCTTGAGCGCCCGTGACGAAACCGGTGGCGTGCTCGATCAGGTGCTGGTCAATTTGGGATTGGTGTCCGAGGTGGATGTGGCGCAGGCGCAAGCGCAGATGTGGACCCTGCCTTTTGTCACCGCTGAGGACTTTCCGGACATCATGCCTGAGGTCCCGGGTCTGCAGTCTGACTACTTGCGCACTCACCTGATCTACCCGCTAAAGCAAGATGAAGCGGGTCTGACTGTGGCCATGGCCAACGCGTCCGATAACTTCATTCGTCAAGCGCTGGCGCTGGCTACGGGCCTCCAAGTCCACCCCTGTGTGGCCATGCCTTCCGACATTGAAAAGGCACTCACCAGCCAGGATGAACCCGACACCGAAGACGAAGACCGGTTCGACACCGACTCCGGCGACTTTGTCGAACACCTTAAAGACCTCGCCAGCGAGGCGCCGGTCATCCGCTTGGTCACACAAATCATTGGCCGCGTTATCGACATGCGGGCCTCAGATATTCACCTCGAACCTTTTGACGACGGGTTGCATGTGCGCTACCGGGTCGACGGCGTGATCCGCACCGAAGAAGTGGTTAACCCGCAACTGAGTGCGGCTGTCAACTCCCGCGTCAAACTCATGGCACACCTGGACATTGCCGAGCGTCGCTTGCCGCAAGACGGACGCATCAAAACCCGAGTCAAAGGACGCGAGCTGGACTTGCGCGTTTCCACCATACCTACTGTGCATGGCGAGAGCGTGGTCATGCGGGTGCTTGACCGCAACAGTGTGCGCTACAGCCTCGAGTCCATGGGCTTTGAGGCCGACACCCTGGAGCGGTTTAACCAATTGCTCGGGCGGCCGCACGGCATTTTACTGGTCACCGGACCGACCGGTTCTGGCAAAACCACCACGCTGTATGCGGCCCTCTCAAAAATCGATTCCGACGCACACAAGATCATCACAGTGGAAGAGCCGGTCGAATACCAGCTTGAGGGTATCAACCAAATCCAGGTTCATCAGCAAATCGGCTTGAGCTTTGCGCGGGCCTTGCGCTCCATCCTGCGGCAAGACCCTGACATCATCATGATCGGCGAAATGCGCGATGGCGAAACTGCGCAAATCGCGGTGCAATCCGCGCTGACCGGCCATTTGGTCTTGTCGACCTTGCACACCAACACCGCTGCCGGCGCGATCACCCGACTGCAAGACATGGGAATCGAGCCTTACCTCATTACCTCTTCGGTTAACGGCGTCTTGTCGCAGCGCTTGGTGCGTCGTTTGTGTGAACACTGCAAAAAGCCCTACCAGCCCGACGAAGCCGTGATTCAAAAAACCGGTCTGCACCGGCTCAACTTGGGTACCCGCCCTCTTTACAAAGCCATCGGCTGCAGCCACTGCCGACAAAGCGGCTACTCGGGCCGCACCGGCGTGCACGAGTTGTTGGTCATTGACGACGCCATGCGCCGCAGCATCCTGGATGGCAAAGACTCCTCCAGCCTGCACCAGCAAGCCACGAATGCCGGTATGAACACCCTTTATCAAGACGGCCTGCGCAAAGTCGTCGACGGCGTGACCACCCTCGACGAGCTCTTGCGCGTGACCGAGGACCAGACTGATGCCTGAGTTCGCCTGGAAAGCCGCGCGTGCCAATGCAGACATTGTTGAGGGCCGCATCACCGCACCCACACAAGCCCGCGCCATGCAACAGTTGCGCTCGCAAGGTCTGACCCTGCTCACCATCGTCGAGGCCGTCGCACTGGCCCCGGTATCCAGCTTGATGTCTGATACACAACCTTCGGGTTTGAGCAAGCTGTTTCAAAACGACAAAATCACGCAGGCCGACATTTTGTCCTTGTCCAGTGAGTTGTCCATCATGCTCAAAGCCGGGCTGGCGCTCGACAATGCATTGCGCGTGCTGATTGGTATGAACGCCAAGCCTGCCATGGGCAAACTGACACAAACCCTTTTGGCCGACGTCAAAGGCGGCGCTACGCTCAGCAAGGCGTTGTCCAAACACCCTGAACAATTCAACAGCTTTTTCATCAATATGATCCGCTCTGGCGAGGCCAGTGGCCAGTTGAGCGACGTGCTCGAACGTCTGGTCGAGCACCTCGAGCGGCTCAAAGCCCTGCGCGAAAGCGTCATATCCGCCATCATTTATCCGTGCATCCTGCTCGGCGTGGCCGTCATTTCGCTCGTCGTCATGCTCGGTTTTGTGGTGCCTCAATTCGAGGTGCTGTTCAACGATATGGGCGACAAACTGCCCATGGCCACGCGCTTAGTCATGGTCGTCGGCCATGCTTTTACCGACTATGCGCCTGTCATGGGCATCGTGTTGTTTGTCGGCTTTCTGATCGTGCGCAAGTGGTGGAACTCAGCCATCGGTCAACGCTGGTGGCAAGCCAAAGCTTTGCGCCTGCCGGTGCTTGGCCCCTTGGTCCTCAAATACAACCTCACGCTGTTTGCCCGGTCATTAGGTACCCTGATGGGCAATGGTGTGCCGCTGATGGCGGCCTTGCAAATTGCCATACAAACCGTCGGTAACGGCAACTTGCGCCAAGCGCTCGAGACCATTCCACCCAAAGTCAAAGGCGGCGGCAAAATGGTGGACGCCTTCAGCAGCAGCGGCATCTTTGAGCCGCTGGCCGTCAACCTCATTAAAGTCGGCGAAGAAACCGGCCGCATGGGCACCATGCTGCTGGAGCTGGCCCGCATTTTCAACACCGACGTGGAAAACGGCGTCAAACGCGGCCTGACTTTGCTCGAGCCTCTTCTCATCATGGTGCTGGGCATCATGATCGCGTCCATCATCGTGTCCATCCTGCTTGGTATCCTTTCGGTGAACGACCTCGCCGTATAATTTTTCGATCACCACAAGCTTTACACCATGCCTCAAACACATTTTCACAGCCAGCGCAAAAACCGTCAAAGCAGTGGCTTTACCCTCATCGAATTGCTCGTTGTTTTGGCCATTCTCACCATGCTCGCCGGTTTGGTCGGCCCGCGCGTATTGAGCCAACTGGGCGGCGCCAAATCCAAAACGGCCGGTGTGCAAATTGCCGACATCGAAAAATCCCTCGAAATCTTCAAGCTCGACGTCGGCCGTTTCCCCTCCACCGACGAAGGCCTCAATGCCTTGAACACTGCGCCCTCGGGCCTGGCAGGCTGGAACGGCCCTTACATCAAAGGCGGTATCCCTAACGACCCTTGGGGCAAGCCCTACAAATACACGAGCCCTGCGGCCAACGGCGGCATTGAAATCGTTTCTTTAGGCGCAGACGGAGCCCCCGGCGGTGAAGGTGAAAACGCTGATATCCGTAACAAACCCTGAGGCCACAAGTCCTGAGCGCACGGCGCAGCGCCTGCATATTCAGCGAGGCTTCACGCTGATCGAGCTCATGGTGGTCATTGCCATCATGGGCCTCTTGGTAGGTTTGGTGCCCGTAGCCTATGGCAAAGTGCGTGAATCCACCCAGTACCGCAGTCTGCTGCGCACCATCACGGCCGACATGCGACGTGCCCGCCAAAACGCCCAGGCTGTGGGCCAACCCCAATCCTTTGTGGCCGATCTCAACGGACGCAAAGTCGGCGTGCAAGGCCAGTCCTTGCACGACGTCCCCCAACCCCTGCAAATCAAAGCCACAGTGGGCAACGAGCAATTGCAAGACGGCATGGCCAGCATTGTCTTTTTGCCCAGTGGCGGCGCCACGGGCGGCAGCATCGAGATCATTCGTCCGAACAAAGAAGGCACCCGTTTACGTGTTGACTGGCTCTCCGGCCAAGTCACGCAGGAGCGCTTGTTGCCATGAAAGCGCAGCTGGAAAACCAGCGCGGTTTCACCCTCCTTGAACTCATGGTGGCTTTTGTCATCATGGCCATATCGCTCGGAATGATCTACCGCGCCATGGGCGGCAGTGCCAGTAACGCGGGCAACCTGGCGGCCCGGCAGCAGGCCGTCATGCTGGCCGAATCCTTGTTGCAGAGCAAAGACTCGGTTACCAACGAAGGTTGGAACGACAACGGACAAGAAGGCAACTTCAAATGGCAAGTCGCCAGCCAGTTGTATGCCCCATCAGCCAACACCCCCGGCCTCTTAAAGCTGCACGAAATCAGCATTACCGTCTCTTGGCCTGACGGCACTAAAACCCGCCAAGTGCAAACCCAAACCCTGCTTCCCCAACGCCTGCCCGGTCCCGGAGAAAAATTCCAATGACCCGCGTCAACACCGCTCGCATGCAAGGCTTCACCCTCATAGAGTTGTTGGTCGTCATGACCATGCTCTCCCTGATCATGATGGGCATGGCGGGCGCTTTTCGCACCATGGCGCAAACCGAAACACGTGTCGATGAAAAACTCCAACGCACCGATCAAATGCGGGTGGTGCAACAATTTTTGCGTCACACTGTCAGCCGCATCGATGGCACTTTGGTCGACCTACCGCAACGCGGCCAGGGTGTTTTGTTCCAAGCCAATGCCGACAGCGTCCAGTGGGTTGGCATCATGCCGGCCCGGCCCGGCGTCGGCGGGCGTCATTTTTTCCGGCTCGCCCTAGAAGACACCTCGGGGGGTGACAAAGGCCTCGTCATCCGCTATGTACCGTGGGCCATGCAGGTGCAATTCCCCGACTGGACGCAGGCCGAAAGCCAAGTCCTGGTCAACCGCATCACCCAATGGAGTGTCGAAACCGAAGGTCTGCCGCGCGAACTCTCGCAATTCACCGGCGAATGGCCTCGTGGCTGGCAAACCACCTGGACTGCACCCAAAGCCATACCGCAGCGCATGCGCATTTCCATTGCCGATGCCAAAGGCCCTTGGCCACCCATAATTCTGAGTCTGTTTCCATCGGCCAACAGCACTTCCACTACCAGCGGCTTTGTCATCGGCGGAGGCAAAGAAGAATGAAAAAAACGCCTGTCCAGCAACAAGCCAAGCAAAAAGCAAGGCAACAAGGCATTGCCCTGATCGCCGTGCTCTGGCTCGTCTCGGCACTGGGCATCATGGTCATGGGCATGATGTATGCCATGCGCGGTGAAACCCGCATGGCCAGCCAAATCCAACGCGCTACGCTGGACACCGGCATCGCCGACGCCGCCATTCGATTGACTTTGCACCAACTCCAGCAAGCCAATGCCAAGGCCTTTAAGGCTGTGCAAAGCTTTCCAATCGAGGTGTTTGGCCGCAGTGCCCAAGTCGACGTTATCCCGCTTAATGGCTTCATCAGCCTGAACGACGCACCACCCCCCTTGCTGGCCGCAGCTTTGCAGTTTGGCGCAGGCGTCTCGCCCGAAGTGGCCCTGCCACTGGCCAACGCGATTGACCTAGAGCGTAAAAAGCCCACCCCCAAAGGCACACCCAACAAGTTTCAGTCGGTCGAAGACCTGCTGCGCATCCCTGGCATCACCTACGCCATCTTTGCCCAAATCCAAGACCTGTTCACCGTGGACATCAATAACTCCCCCTTGGTCAACCCCTTGGCGGCCTCCCCTCGGGTGCTGGCAGTCCTTGGCGGCGGCGATTCGGCTAAAGCCGAGCAAGTCGTGGCTGCCCGTGTGGGCAAAGGTGAGGGTGCCGACACCACTGGCCTTCAATTTGTGCAAAACAATGCAACAAGTTACGTCTTGTTGAAAGCCACCCTGCAAAACAGCGACAATAGGCCACTTGTCAGAGTGTGGCGGGTCGACCTGCAGGCCAAAGCCTACGGGCTTCCCTGGCGCATGTTGGGCGCCGACGCTCCCGTCCATTTTGGCGAGCCTCCAATTCAACCCAAGCCCTTATGAAGTCGTTGACCCTATCACCCGTCCTGTTTGGCGTGGATCTGCGCTCGCTAGGCCAAGACTGGTCGCAAGCGCTGCGGCTGATGGCCGATTGGCCCGTGATCCGTTGGCTCACGCCGCACTACATCACCCGCCTCACGCCCGACCAAGGACCGCAAATCGACTGTCTGGAGCAGTCCGGGCAAGCCATGCCCCTGGCCTTGCAAATCAAGGTGTCCTCATTTGTGGGTCGTGTTTTGTCCCCAAGCCACGTGCTGTGGCACACCATGCAACTGCCCATCCTTGCAGGCGACGCCCTGGACTCTGCCGTCGCTTTAGAAGCCCAACGCCTCAGCCCCTTTGCCCCAGAAGACCAGCTCTTTGCTTATGGCCTGGCACAAAAAGCAGACAGCAATGCACAAAGCAATGCATCCACCCACACCGTGCTGTTGGCCATGACGGCGCGCCATCTTTTGCCTTCTGAACTCTCGCCCCAAGCGTTGTCCGCAAAGCAAGAGGTGTGGGCCCAACACCCTGACTCGCAAGCGCTGGTGATGTTCAAAGGTTTTGGCGAAGCTCTGCGCAACCGCAAAGTACGACTTTGGCGTGCTGTCAATTTGCTGCTTGTAGCTTCAACTTTGCTCGTACTCACATCGGTAGCTGTGACCCCTTCTGCCCAATTGCATTTCAGGCAAGTGCAGGCCTACGACGCCTTCATCGACTTGACCCGCAAGGCCGCCCCCGCCATAGCCGAGCGCGAGCGCATGACGCAGGCCAACGCGCAGGTGCAGCAGCTGCAAACCGTCATCAGCAACCGCATGATCCCCGAAAACGTGTTGCTCCTGCTCACCCGCTATTTGCCTGACGACACCTACCTCATCGTGCTCGACATCAAGGGCAACAAAGTCAACATCACCGGCCAAACGCCCAACGCCATTGCCCTCATGCAGCAACTGGGCAAGCAGCCTGGCGTGAGCAAAGTGGTGGCCCCCAATCCGGCGCGGCGCGAGGGCAACAAAGAAACCTTCAACATCGAGTTCACCCTCGAGCCTGTGCCGGTGGTGGACCCTGTATGAGCATGTTGCGCCGCACCAGCCCCAAAATCATTGCGCTGCAAGTCCTCACGGTCTTGCTGTTTTTGCTGCCCTTTGCCGGTGTGGGCGTCTATGTTTGGCAAAAACACCTCAAGGCCGAACGCCTGGTGGCCGACATCGAGCCGCGCCATGCCCGACTGCAAGGCATTTTGGCCAAGCAAGAAGACTTTGTGGTCGCCACCAAACTCGCGCAAGGGCTGACCAACGCCTTTGTGTTTCCTGCCGCGATGGAGCCCACGCAGGCGCTCAACGAAAGCCAGCAAAAACTCAAAGCTGCCTTCACCGAAAGTGGCTTCAACGTTGAAGGCATCACGGTGAAAGAAGCGCCTGACGCTGGCGATATTCAGCGCCTCAAAATGGTCATTCGCTTTGACGGCAACCTCGCCAACCTGCACCAAGCGCTACTTAAGCTGCGCGACATCACGCCCACCATGCTGGTCGAGACGGTCAACATCGTCAACCAAGGCCAATTTAAACCGGCCACCATCCCTCGTCTTGTGGGTTCCATGGAAGTCGTTATATTGAGGGCCAAAAAATGAGCCTCAATACCTTGCCAACCCGCCCCCCCGGCTTTAACCGCACCTGGATTTTTCTGACCATGCTGCTGGCCTGCAGCGCAGGCTTGGGTGTGTTGTGGGTCGATCGAGACGGCGACATCCGCGACGTCCAATGGATTGCACCTGCAGCGGTTGATGCCGTCATCCCCCAAGTCGGCATCACCGAACCGTTAGGCTCGCACGCCGACGCGCCAGTTTTTGCGGCCATCAATGAGCGGCCCGTGTTTTCGTTTGACCGCCGTCAACCCCCGCCGCCGCCGCCGCCACCGCCACCGCCACCACCACCCAGACCTGATGCCCTGGCCGGTGCCCAAGTGTTTGGCTTGATCGCTGGCGACAAAGGCAGCGTTGTCTTGCGCGCCGAAGGCAAGGTGCGTAATGTGCCCATGGAAGGATTAGTGGGCGACTGGAAGCTCGTCAAAATCGAAGCACGCAGCGCCACCTTCACACGTGAAAAAAATGAAACCCGCGTGGTTAACCTGGAATATGCCAAGCTCAATGCGCCCCAACCGCCTCCCCCCGTCTCTGGACAACTCGGAGCGCCAGCACCCAGTGGCCGACCCTCTGCCAGCATTGGCGGCGTGGCCATTCCGCAAGGCCTGCCAGACGCCACCCGCATCGAGCTCGAAGAGCGCCTGCGCCGCCGTGCTGCCATGGCCACCCAATAAGCGTGTCAAAATCACCCCCTATTCGGGACTTAAATCCGTCATGAAAACACTTCTTCAATTAGCCATTCTTTCGTTGACGCCCTTGCTGGCGCTCAATGCTGTGGCACAGTTCACCATTGGTGGTGGGTCCCCTACACCCAAATCCTTGGTCACTGTCACCCCTGCAGCGCCAGGCCCTGCAACCTCACCCACGCCTGGTGCAACCCCGTTCATCAGTGTGACGCCCGCTCAAGCCGCGACCCCAACCCCTGCTACAACTGCACCTGCTGCTGTCAAAGCAGAGCCGCCTGAAGCCAAGTTGGTAGTGCCCAAAGACGGCGCCCTTGTCCTGCGCGGCAACGACCGTGTCATCGCCTCGCCTGCGACAGGTTCTGCCGTTCCCGGTGGCAGCGCAGGCCTCAAGTTTGAAGACGCGCCCTTGGGCGACGTGGTCCACATCATCATGCGCGAGATGGCCAAGGTCAATTACCTGATCCACCCGCCCATATCTGGCACGGTGACCTTGTCCACACAAGGCAACATCACCACTGACGACGCGGTGTACTTGCTTGAAAATGCCTTGCTTGCCAACGGCTTTGTGATGGCGCAAGACAGCCGCGGCACTTACCACATAGGTCGGCCTGAGGTGGTTAAAAACATCGTCCCCAACCTGCGCCAAGCCGTTAAAAACACCACCTTGCAAGCCGGTCATGGCGCCATCATCGTGCCACTCAAATACATTGGCGCGGCCGAAATGGCCTCCATTCTGCAGCCCATGGCGCAAGGCGCCATCGTTCGCATAGACACCGTCCGCAACCTGCTGGTCATGGTGGGCAACCGCGCCCAAGCCGAAGGCTGGCTCGACATCGTCAACACCTTTGACGTCGACATGCTCAAAGGCATGTCAATAGCCGTTATCCCGCTCAAGCACATCACCACCAAAGAGGTGGACTTGGCTTTGCGCGTGTTCTCGCCTGGCGGTGCCGCGGCACTCGCGGCTGCTGGTACCACAGCAGGCGCTGCACCGGCCGCAGGCCAGCCAGGTAGTGCGCCCACCGCTGCCAGTGCAGCCGCCCCAGGTGGTGGTGCCGCTGCTCAAGCGGCCAGCATGTCGGCAAGCTTCCCATTATTTGGTGCTTTGCGCATCGTTCCACTTGAGCGCATGAACAGCGTGTTGGTTATTACCCCACGCGCTGCTTACATTGACGAAGCGCGCGTCTGGCTCGAAAAGATCGACCGTCCTGGCGTCAGTTCCACGGAATCGCAATTGTTTGTCTACCCCGTGCAAAACGGCAATGCTGCGCATTTGGCCAATGTACTCAATGGGTTGTTTGGCAATGGTACCGCTACGCAAGGCGGCGCAGCCAATACGGGCGTTGCACCTGCGCTGGGGCAAGCGACAGGTGCTACAGGCTCTATATTGGGTATCGGCGGCACAGCAGGTGGCATAGGAGGCAGTGGCGCAGGTGCGCTTAACGCCAACGCGGGCCGCAGCACGGTGCAAGGCGCAGGCATCACTACCGTCAGTTTTGCCAGCGGTTTGCGCGTCATGGCCGATGGTGTGAACAACGCCATTTTGATATACGGTACCGCTTCAGAATACGCCAAGGTCGAAGCTACTCTCAAACGCTTGGATGTACCCGGCGCACAGGTTCTGATCGAAGCCACCATCATGGAAGTGAGTCTCAAAGACGATTTGCAATACGGCTTGCAGTGGGCCTTTTCTGAAAACCGTGGCGCCAACACAGGCAAAGGCACGCTCAGCTCTGCAGGCGGCGCCTTACCTACCAATCCAACCAAGGGCTTTTCTTATTCGTTGACCAACTCGGCTGGCGACATCAAAGGCATGCTCAATTTGTTGGCTGATAAGTCTTTGCTCAACGTCATCTCCAGCCCCTCGCTCATGGTGCTGGACAACCACACTGCCAGCATTGCTGTGGGAACGCAGCAGCCCATCAATGGCGGTACCACCATCACTGCGGGTGGCGTGTCTAGCAACAGCATTCAGTACAAAGACACGGGTGTGAACCTCACCGTCACGCCCTCGGTCAATGCAGGCAACATGGTCAACATGACCATCAACCAATCGGTCACTGATGTAGGCGATGTCGACACTGCCACAGGCCAACGCAGCTTTTTGCAACGCCAGATTGGCAGCAAAGTGGCAGTACGCTCCGGTGAAACCATTGTGCTCGGCGGCCTGATCCGCGACAACAGCACCACCGGTCGCAGCGGCATCCCCATTCTGCAAGACTTGCCCCTGGTGGGCGGTTTGTTCAGCACCCAAAGCAAGCTGGGCGGTCGCACAGAAATGCTGGTCATGCTCACCCCCCGCGTGGTGCGCTCTGACTCCGAAATCAGCAACCTCGCCAATGACGTGCGTGCCAGCATGAAGGGCATTGATTTCAGCGGCCTTGATCTGACCAAAAAAGCTCGAACCGCCAGCGCCGCCAAAGAAGCGGCTTACACAGATGCCAAAAATCAATTGACAGCGCAAAACGACCTTGT
>Ga0114968_10004108_pt1 | contig 10859 bp, 15 predicted proteins | sample M_130807_EF_Meta_FD_87020 | JGI IMG/M metagenome (GOLD analysis project Ga0114968, IMG submission 87020) | Freshwater microbial communities from Lake Montjoie, Canada to study carbon cycling - M_130807_EF_MetaG | ecosystem: Environmental > Aquatic > Freshwater > Lake | place: Lake Montjoie... | reverse complement strand
GCTATTTAATCTCTCTAACACAGATTTCTCAGGTTGTACTTCGGCTGATTGTGCTTTTGAGTATGCTTCTATGAATGGTGTAAGAGGTGGTAATGGTTCTGTTTTAGCATATACTAAGGGTTTTGTGAAGGTTCCTTTTTCTTCTCTTGAGGATGCTGTTGTTCGTCGTCCTGTTGCTGTTGGTTTATATGTGGATCCTCTAGCGTTCCAGTTTTATAGTGGTGGTGTTCTAGATTGTGTTTCTGGGGGAGTAAACTATGCTGGTTTAGTTGTGGGTTATGAGGCGGATTATTTCCGTCTAAAAAATTCTTGGGGTACTGATTGGGGAATGGATGGTTATTTTCTGGTGCCGCGCGACTGTGCTATGGTGGCTTCTTATCCTTTTGTTTGAAGTTTCAGATGGGTATGACTTTAAAATCATTAGGGCGTAGGAATTTGCTAGTAGCTTCTTTCCACTCATCTTCAGACCAATTATAATGATTTCCTGCGAGGAGCACTATGCGTCTTGCAAGATTGAACCAGAGTTGTTCTATGAGTTTGGTGCCTTTTTCTAGGTTATCCATGCTGGACTTTTTGTTAAAGTTAATTACTAATCAATTTTTAGCATATTATAGTAGATGTCTGAGACACCGGCGGGAGAGGATACAAAAACAGAGGCTACGAAAACGAGAAGGACTCGTAGAACAGTAAAAGAGAGAATTAATTCACTTTTAGAGGAGGTTCGTGAATTGGTGGATAAGCACTTTGATACGGCAAAGACACCTTCTGTGACTAGAACAGCTGTTGCTGAAGGACCAATAGTTACAGCAATTGATACTCCAGCTTTGATTGCTACGGCAGCTCCTGCTAGAAAGACAAAGACAAAGACAAAGGTGGCTGAACCTGCTTTTACGGAAGCTCCTTTTACTCTGTTGGAAGCTCCTGTTGTCACGGAAGCTCCTAAGAAAACACAGACTAGAAAGACAAAGACAAAGGTAGCTGCACCACCTCCTGGTTCTGTTGGGGGTTCTGGTGCGCAGCCGGCGGCTGCTGCGCCTACAATAACACAGGAAGAGGCAAAGAAGTTATCAAGTTGTCCTGGAGGACCAAAGGCATTTAATGAGTTTGTGAAAAAGTATCGTACTGAGCAAAAGGAAAAGGGCAGGGAGTTATCTTATCAGGAAGCCTTGAAGGAGGCTGGTCCTGTATTTAAGGTGCGTTGCCAAGAAAATGGTTCTTCTGCGGCTGCGAATGAGGCAAGAAAGGCTGCGAGAAGAGAAAAGAGAAGAAAAACTCAAAAGGTGGCATTTAAGACTCCTACACCTCCTTCTGCTGAGGTTCCTGCTGCTGCAGCTGGTGGGGCTGCTATTGCTGCTACAGCAGGCCGTGTATCACCTCCCAGGAGTTTAGGAGCGGTTGAGCAAGCCCCGGCGCCTTATCTTAACGAGGGTCTAGACAATTCACAGGGAATGCAGAAGATTGTGATAGAGGATGTTCCTTATTTCATGACTTTGGCAGACAAGGGTCTATTCGAGCGCACCGATGATGGTAATGTGGGTGAGTGGGTAGGATATTTAGAGGAGGGTGGGAAAATTAGAGAAACGAATCAACCAGATGAAGCATAGCCTAAACGCAAGACACACCTTTAACACAATATGGAGTCAGCTGTAACGAGAGAGCAAACAGGTGAGCAGGATCTTCAGCAATTACCGCAGATGATTACGGCTTGGAAGAAGGTGAGGGAGGAGTCTGTTGCGTTGAAGCAGCAACTGAGGGAGAAGAAGGTTGGGCAGAAGGCACTTGAGGAGGTAATTATGCGTACGATGAAGCGTAATAGTATTGGGGCTCTTGATTTGAAGCAATCGAATGGGCGTATTATGTATAAGAACAAGAAGACGAAGGGTTCATTAACACAGAGGGGTTTATTTGATTATTTATCTGAGCATTTGAAGTCTGCTGATGCTGCTCAGAAGGCGGTTGATTTTATTTCGGAGAAGCGTGGGAGCAAGACTCTGGAGACTCTTTCTTTTGAGAAGCTATAAGTAGAAATGTCAAGTGTAATACCTGCTGTTCTTAAGGCAAGTCTTGAGGGTTTTATAAATCCAGAAGACTCTCGTGAAAAGAAGGAAAGTTATATAACCGTGGCTGCTGTATTAATATCTTTTGTTATTGCCTTGGTATTAATTTCTTTAATTGGAAAGCTACTATGGAATAGTGTAGTTTGTGAGCTAATAACTGTAGCTCGTCCGGCCAAGAGTTTTGTTCAGATGGTTGGTTTATTTGTATTTGTTGCGTTAATTTCTTGTTAGTGAAGTGCGTTATTTACATGTCATTCTGAAAAGCCTACTTTTTAGAATGTCTTGTGCATGTAAAGTATCTGTTCCGAATTATCCAGATAATGTGGAATGGGGTCCATTATTTTGGATAATATTACATGGCTTAGCTGAGAAGTCTGGCCGTGCTGTTATACAAGCCGATGAAGCGAGAGAATGGAAGAAATTTATAAAGGAGACTGGTGAAGTGCTACCATGTGAGGATTGTAGACAACATTACCAGAAATTCCTTGAAACTAACCCTATAACACAACTCCACACAATTCCCTATAACACAATAAAAGATTTCTTAAAGAATTGGTTCTTTACTTTACATAATGATGTAAATGCGAGGAAGGGTTATCCTATTTTCATTTATGCGGATTTGGAAGTTAAATATAGTTCTATAGATTTCAGGGATACTCTTTGGCGTTTAGAGCCTGTTATGAAGAAGGTAATACAATTGAGTGGAGTTTCTTTAATGAAGTGGAAGAATTGGATTCATAGTCTAAAGATGTTAAAGGCTACTTTGAGTATTCCTTAGCACTATTAGAATGTTAAAGTTAAAGAGGGTTCGTCGTTCTTTGAAGAAGGGTAAGAAGTTTGATGCTGTATTTGACAAGGATGGGAGAGAGAAGGTAGTATCATTTGGTGCGGCAGGAATGTCTAATTATACGAAGCACAAGGATTCGAAGAGGATGAGGAGGTATTTAACTAGACATAGAAAGAGGGAGGATTGGAATAAGCCTGATACTCCCGGTGCCTTATCGCGTTGGGTTTTATGGAATAAGCCTTCATTTGAAGATTCTTTAGCAGATTTTAAGAAAAGATTTAATTTGTAGTTTTTCTTTTCCGTGTTTTCCTTCTTTTTCTTTGAGAACCACCTCCTCCTCCACCGCCTCCTCCACCACCCCCGCCGCCTCCACCTCCTCCACCTCCACCTTCTGAGCCATTAGGATTCTTTGGTTTTTTAGGTACTTGCTTCCATTTTAGAGCTGGCTGAGTATTTTCTGGGGCTGTTGATTTAGTTCTTGGAGATTCTAAGAATTGACTAATTTCGTGATAAGGACCTGTTCTTCCAGCAAATTGTCCTCCAGTTGCTTCTTCATACATATTACGAACAGCCTGTCTTCTCTCACTTAAATTATGTCTTGCTTGAACAACAGCTCTGAGTGGTTTTTGAATGTGTCTTAATTCTCTAACATCTTTTCTGATTACTGATCCTGGCACATAGGCTAATGATTCTATTACACGAACATCTGCGAGACATTCTGTTGCCATTCCTACGAATTCTGCGACGGTTTCCGTAGTATCGTGATGTACCCAAATACCTACAGGTGCGAATATAACTCTATCACCTGGAGCAAATAATGAAGCAGCTGTAGCACATTCTTCAACTAGTCTGGCTCTTCTTAATTCTGTTAACTGAGCTGATCTTTCTAGGTAATCTTTTTCCTCTTTATTAGACCACTTTTCTGTCTGACGCCTGTGCATATTACGAGAATGTCCTCTTCCCCAAAAGCTAGCATTAGAATTATATCCAGATAATCCGCTTACATAACTATTTGCGTTATTATTGTTTCCACCCCCACCACCTCCACCTAATAGTATTTCAGCCATTTGTCTTGATGTCGCTGCTGCCTGTGCTCCTGCTGCTGCGTTCGCTGCTGCCTGTTCTGCCGCAGCATTTGCTTGCTGTGGCTGATCTGCCGCACCTCCCCCTGCTTCTGCTGCCGCACCACCCCCTGCGGCTGGTCCCGGATGTCCTGCGAGTTCAGAAATTGTTTTATTTCTTGGAGGACCTCTTGGCCAAGACATTCTAATAATAGTTTCATATTATTAGAATGGCAAATAATAATGGTAGTTTACCATCGAGTGTTACTCCAAGAGGATCTAATGTAAGTGGCAACGGTCAAGTCTTACAAAATCTTTCTGGAAGAAGTAATCCTGGGTTTAATAGTTCGGCAATTAGTATTCATAATGGTTTAACTCAATTATCTAATTTTAGTAACAGGAGTGGAAATTTTCAAGGAGAGGAAGAAGAAATAGATGCGGAAGAAGCCGCAGCCAAAGAAGCAGCACTTCAGGCAGGAGCACTTCAAGCAGTACAAGATCGAGCAGCAGCACAGGCAGCCGCAGAAGCTGAAGCAGAAGCTGAAGCAGCAGGGGGGGGCTTAGAAGCTTATGCTCCTCTTCCAAGGGGGCCTTACAACCAACGCCCGCGTTTTACAACTGCTAATTTAAAAGAGTATCCTAATTTGGCAACTGCTATGCAGAATGGTCTTGTTCCGAAGGGTCCTAGTAAGAAGACGCGTCCCAAGAGAAAGTCAAGAAAGACAAGAAAGACGAGAAGAAGAAATAATCGTAGATAATCTCTTTTACACAGTTTTCCTAGAGGTTCTAGGGCGTCTAGCTTTTCTTTTCCTTGATTTTCTTTTTCCGCCGCCGCCTCCGCTTGGACTGGGAGTATTTTCAGGGGCAGAATTACTTGAAACATCAGAATCAAAAGTAAATAATGGATCAGATTCAAGTAATGACTTAAAGTTATTATAATGTGCTTTTCCTAATATTACAAAGACTGTATTAATTCTTGGATTTTCTGCGAGTCTAACTCTAACCTTTCTAAATATTGCTTCATCTCTAAGATTTCTACATCTTTCAAATGCCGCTTTTAATAATGGTTTTCTATCTTGGGCTCTTCTAATTCCTTCTACAACTGCTTGTAGTTCTGGTTTAGCAGCTAGATATTTATGTGAAATAGCTGTGAAAAGTTCTTGTAGTTTTGCTTCATAAGCTTCAACAGGTTTAGTTTTTTCTTTACATTCGAAGGCAATATCTAAGAATTCTTCAAAAAATGCTATGCCTTTTGCTGGTGTTTCCTTGATACGAGAAAGCATAGGGCGATAACCGTCATTTAATGCTCTTTCCCTTAGGAAGTTTTTTTCTTCAGAAACAGCTACTCCATTACCTATATCATGGCCATTTGAAACTGCATCAAATACCTCTAACCATAAAAGAAATCTATCAATAACTTCTACTTCGCTTTGTATATCATTTTCAAATTCTTTTAGGACACAAGGGGGCTTGAAGCCGAAGATAGAATATTCAGCATTAATACCTCTTCCTTCTGATACTAACAGAGTAGTTCTACAGAAATCAACCTTTACTTCTTGAGGTGTTAGTCCTGGGTTTTTTTCCAAGTGTTGTTCCAAAAGTGTTTGTAAGACCATAACATTTTGTTTTGATGATTTTAGAGAATTGTGATGAGAAGCTAAAAGAATTGCCCTAACATTTCTCTGTGGGGCAGGTTGCGCAGGTGCTGAAGATCCACCTTCTGCTGCGGATGCGCTAACAAGGGGTGTTTCTGCATGTTGTTGAACAAGAGCTTCTAATTCTGACTTTTCTGTGCCACTTCTTATGCTAACTCCTCTGTTAGTTAGGAATTTTTTCATATTCTTTATTCCTGTTGGGAGCATGATATTCTACTATAAAATTGATTATTTTTGCCGGGTTTAAAAAGGTCCCCCAACTATGTCTGTAGCACAACTTCCAGACGATGTCCTGCGTTACGAGCTCTTTCCTTTTCTTGGCTTTGAAGATCGTATAAATGCTAATAGGGTGTTAAAGTCTTCTTATCGTATTGGCAAAAAGATGGACAAGACAGTACCTATTAAACTTCACATAAAGATGACAATTCCTTTTGTGAGGAGCCTTGTACAGGGTTCTTTCTTTGAGAGTGATCGTCAGAAGCGGGTGAGGATTATTAATCTTGTAAAGAATTTTCGGAAGTATGCTGTTATATTACAGCACAACCAGAATTTCAGGGCAGTCACACTTGGCAAGTTAATCTCTTTTACACAGGATGAGGAATTTGCTGGAAGTACTTGGAGTAGTTCCAGCAAAGAGTATCTTATACACATTTCTTTAGAGGCTTTATCTGCGATTAACCAGTTCTATCCTTACAAGTATGAAGTTGCTGTTCCTGTTTAATAATATCCGCTGAATTCTCCATAGTTTACGAGGGCGGGTGGTTCAAGGGGGTGAGCATCTCTTACACCAGGTTTCTTATTGATTAGTTGTTCTCCAGGAAGGCACGCACCTCTAGCTACATCAATAACATCTCTCATTAATGCCTTGAATAGTCTTTCTGCTTCATCTATTTCTCCACATTCTAGTTTAGCAGATACTGATAGTTTTTTAACAAGTGCTTCACCTCTAGTGGTCCACTTATCGAATGCTAATTCAAGATCACGGGGTGATACTGTTGTATTGAAGCATCTTCCTGTTAATTCAGAAATGGGTTCTATATCATGTGCGGGCATGAATTCTTGTTTTAGAGTGGCATTAACTCTGTGTGCTGCTGACATTAGATCTTTCTTGAAACAGGCAAGTTTACCACATAGGACTGTTAATTCTCTTAGAGTATCTGGTGCTTCGGGGCAAAAGAACTTTCTATCATCGAAAAGTGAAACGAGTGCTGTTGCTTCTTCACTATCTCGGAGGCATGTTGGAGATCCAGCGCCGTAATTAACTGCTCCAAATCCTTCTTTAATTGCGTGTCCTTGTTTAGTTCTTCCACCGATGAATCCAGATTTATAAGAGGGTGCTTGAACTGTTGCGCCACCATAGTACCATGTCCAAACTGCCCAAAAGATAAGTCCAGTAACTACTAATACTAGAGCAACTGTAGAAGGAGTTAAACCAAAAAATCCTTGTTCCATCTCATAAAGGTTAGTATTTTTTGTTGGGATTATGCTTAGCCATGGTTGTCTTCTGCCTCCTCTGCCTCTACCTCATCAGGCTGGTCAAGGCCTTTTGATGCGTGGCTGAAGAGCATTTGGAGTTGTCCGCGCTTATCATCTGCCTTTTCCAGCATCATGGAGTCTATGTTGAGTGTCTCCTCTTCTTTGAGGATAAGCATGATGACTTCCACCTTTTCCTTCTGGCCGATGCGGACGGCTCTGCCGATTGCCTGATCCATGAGGGCGCTAGTCCACCAGGGGCTCATGAAGACGATTTTGCTAAAGTGCTGAAGATTGAGACCTACGCCCCCGCTTTGGAGTTGGAGCAAGAGGATCTCGTGGCAGCCGTACTCGTTAGGCTCAAGAGTCTTGTCGAGCACATCTTCCTTCTCCTTGTCTGTCATGCCCCCGTGATACATTTGAATGACGCCGATGGAGTTGCTCTGGTTGAGGTAGGCCATGAGCATATCCATCTCATCGTGGAACTGGCAGAAGACAATCCACTTGGCTGGCTTGTCTTCTGCTTCAATCTTGTTCCTGAGTGCGGTGAATTTGGTGCTTGGGGCATCAAAGTCGTCGCGGATGTAGCCTGCCCACTCTCTCTTGCGGGCGTTGATGTAGACTTGGGGGTGGAGAGAGAGTTGACGAAGCTTCATGATGAGGACGAACATCTCGTTGGTCTGGTCTTTCTCAAGCATCTTGAACTTTTTGACGATGCTGCCTTGGACGCCGCGGTAGAACTCTGCCTCCTCCTCAGAGTCAAAGTCAAGCTTCTCCTCTGTAATAGTGGCTGCGTCAGGGAGGTCAGGAAGGACATGACGCATCTCTTCCATAGAGCGGTGGATACAAGCTGCGTTCATGACAGAGTGGCGGTACTCTATGTTACTCAGCTTCACATAGTCGTAGCCAACAAGAGAGAGGAGGGCGCGGATGTCTTTGATGGTGTTGACGAGGGGGGTCGCGGTGATGATCCAAGTAATCTTGCGCTTGATGGCGGACACAGCCTTGTAGCACTCGCTACTTGGGTTACGGATGCGATGTGCCTCGTCAAGGACTAGGCGACCACGCATGCCCTTGAACAGAGACTTGTTACCAGGGACCTTGTCGTAGTTGGTGATGCGCAGGATAGGACCGTCGCTGTTCTTTGGAGTAACCTGCGTCCATACACCGCCGTCTACCTCAAAGACATTAAACCCGCACTTCTCTGCTGCGACACACCACTGCCGAATGACAGCCTTGGGGCAAAGGAGGAGGGTCTCGTCGACATTAGAGTTCTTCATGGTACCAAGCATCTGGTAGGTCTTGCCGAGTCCCATCTCATCACACAAGAGACCACCAGGGTAGTCACACTCCTCTCGTTGGATCATCCAGTTGACACCAACTTCCTGGTGCTCCTTGAAGACAAAGCCGTCGAAGAGAGGGCGCATGATAGCAAAAATAGTTTGGGGGGACCTTTGCCGGCGGCCACACGCAGTTTCAATTTTTTTGTGTTTAGTCCTTGACACCTTAGTCCTTTACTCGGTAGAGTGGCGAGCGTCGTAGGCTTCAAGAGCCTCTTTGATTTTCTTTGTGTACTCTGCCTGTGTCTTGAGGTGGTTCTCATAGAAGGCGGCGAGGTCTTTGTGTGACTCAACATAGGCAACGAGGGGCTTATTTATTTTCTCGTGAGCCTCAATCTTTTCCTTGGTCTTTTGGACGAGGCTGGAGGCTTTAGCTAGGTCTTCGCCTAGTCTTTTGATGAGTGCCTCTTTTGCCGCCTGTCTTCCCCACTTGCCAGGCGCGTCTATTGCGGCCTTGTACTCTGCCTGTACCTTGGCCTCTGCTTCTATGGCAGCAGTCTTATCCTGCTCAAGGGCTGCTAGGGCGGTCTTGTAGGCCTCGTATTGGCCGATGGTCTTGCCGTCGAGGGGTTCCACGGGCGTCATTCTTGGCGCCATGTAAGGGAGGTGGACTCTTACAGAGGGCAGGGCGGGGCGGTTGTGGATTCTGGTTGGCCAGTTAGAAATCATCTTGGTGGTGGGGGGACTAGTGAGGCTAGTAACGGAGGCTTTCAATTTTTTGTTCTATTTTAACACAAATGAATTGAGGGTTGAATCCCACCTTCTTTGAAGCCATCCTTCCCAAGCTATGTTGACTATGCGTCCTTCCTCGGTATACATGGTAAGTCTTTTCCACCCGTCAACATCTCTTATGAGGCCGCTTGCTTTCAAGAAGGCTTTTATGGCACCAGAAGGACTGAATCCTACTACAGCTTTCTGGTTAGAAGTTAAAGCAGTTAAAGTTGCCTTTCCTTCTTTATTCATTCCTAGTTTGAAGGTATCTGTGCCAAAGTAGAAGATATGGCCAGGGAGGATGCCTAGATCTGCGACCCAAAGATTAAAATCTCTTTTAACGGAACTGGAAGTCAAGTCTGTTGCGTTATCTGTCTCAAAGGCACACGATGGAGGGGTAGATTCAACCAGGTTCTCGTCAATCTCTAGAATTCTTCCAAACTTTAGCTTTCTTCTTCTAGCGCTTGTTGCTGTGCGGGCGCTACTTGCTACAGACTGAGTATCTCCTGCGACAGACTCTGGAAGAGGAGGTATAGAAGTTGTCTTTTCTTCAGCCTTTGCTTCCTCAGGTTCAACATCTTTTTGACTCTTAAACTCGGCGTTTTTAAGAAGGATATTTACTACCTCTCTTATACGCGAGCTTATCTCATCAGAAGACTCTTTAGCGATGTTAAGCAGTTGTATTGCGTGCTTAAGGTACGCTATAGAAGCATCTACACTATCTGGTTCCATTTACCTAATAGTGTAAGTAAGCCTTTAAGAGTAAAAATTTGTTTTCTTTACCCTATACCATTTAACACACTTTTTAGAGGTCTTCGATGTTAACCTCTAGCTCCTGCTGAAGGACTGCGGACTTCTTATCACCTCTCTTACCCTCGCGACCACCTCCTCCACCTGCTGCCTGTTCCTCTTCCTCTGCTTCTACTGCATCGGCCCCGTAGTCAAAGAGGCTGGGGTCATTTTTCTCATCTTCTGGGAAGCAGTTAGCGTGGATGAGGCCCTCATCGTAGAGCTTCATGGCTAGGGAGCGTTCCACGATGCCAGTCATCTCCACGGTAATAATCTGTTTTGCCGAGCCAGCTTCTGGGGCGATGAAGCCCTCAACGACGATGATGTCATTCTCTGTGAAGCGTATCTGCGCCTTCTTCTGCTTGAGGCGTCCCATGGGGGAGCCATACGCAGCATAGACGGTGTCCTTGCCCGCTGCGTTCTTGGCTACTAGGCTCAGTAGGAAGTAGGGGCCTAGGTTCTTCACCACGCGGGCAAAGTAGACATTACGATTCTTGATGGAAGAAGCCCGTTTGACTAGACGCGCGTGGGCTGCAGCTGCCTCTTCTGCCATTCGCTTGGTGGAGTCGTAGAGAGAAGCGGGGCTCTCGACAGCTGCCTTCCTTGCTGCTTCCGTGGCCTTTGCGTGCGCCTCTGCCGCGGGGAGGTTCTTTATAGCCTTCATGTCGTCAATAAGCTGGTCGAGCAGCTCTGTGTTCTTTGCCTCAGAGGACTTCGCAAGAGCGCCTTGTCTCTTGTGTGCTGCTGGCATGATAGTAGTGGGGACTTATGATTGCTCAACCGAGCCATTCAATTTTTACACAACTGAAAAACATTCTTTTGTCCCTTTGGTCTTTTGTTCCTTTGGTCTTTTGTTCCTTTGGTCTTTTGTTCCTTTGGTCTTTTGTCCTTTGTCTTTTTATCTCTTTAGGTTTTTAGCGAAGGGCGGCTTCTAGCAGCAGTCTCTCCAGCTCCTCGCAGCTTATGATGTCATCTTCCTCTTTGAT
>Ga0114968_10004107_pt1 | contig 10860 bp, 9 predicted proteins | sample M_130807_EF_Meta_FD_87020 | JGI IMG/M metagenome (GOLD analysis project Ga0114968, IMG submission 87020) | Freshwater microbial communities from Lake Montjoie, Canada to study carbon cycling - M_130807_EF_MetaG | ecosystem: Environmental > Aquatic > Freshwater > Lake | place: Lake Montjoie... | reverse complement strand
TGCAGGCTTTATCGCGCTGCCCGGGTTATCCACTCACTGTCGGGAATTCGTGACACCAGCGCCCCCTCCGCGCACCGCCATTCGTCGATCGCCGCCAGCATGGAGGCCACGTCGGTGGCCGTGCGGATCGACTCCTTGAGGCCCTTCACGTGGCCCATGGACTTGCCGTACCAGCTGATGCGGCTGCGCATGCAGTGGAGGACGTGCTGCAGCGAGTGGTAACGCTCCAGCAACTGGACGTGCCGCGCGATGCAGTCGAGCTTCTCGTTGATGCTGGGTTCCGGGGGCATGGTGCCGGTGCGGAGGAGTTCGAGCGCCCGACGGAAGAGCCACGGCGTGCGCAGCGATCCGCGTCCGACCATGACCCCCCGGCAGCCGCTGGCGCGCATGAGGGCAGGAACGTGCTCCGGCTCGGTGACGTCACCGTTGCCGATGATGGGGATGGAACGCACCGCGTTCACCACCTCGCCGATCCGTTCCCAGTCGGCGGTGCCGCTGAAGAACTGGACCGTCCAGCGGCCATGGACCGTGACCGCGGCAATGCCTGCTGACTCCAGGTCGCGCGCCAGCTGCGGCGCCACGAAATGCTCCGGGTCCCAGCCCAGGCGCACCTTGGCGGTGACCGGCACGCGCCCGTTGGAATGCCTGCGCACGGCCTCCACGATGCGCTCGGCCAGCTTCACCGTGCTGCCGGCATCGCACAGGAGGAGCGAACCGCCGTGCTTCTTGGCCACCTTGTCCACCGGGCAGCCCATGTTGATGTCGATGAGCTGCGCACCGTTGTCGATGGCCCAGCACGCGGCTTCCGGCAGCGGGTCGTTCCAGTTGCCGTAGAGCTGCATGCCGCAGGGCTGGTCGAGCCCGTTGGTGGCCGCCAGTTCCACGCTCTTGGCTGCGCCGCGCAGGATGGCGGTGCAGTTGAGGAGGTCGGTGCTGGCAAGGCCCACGCCGCCTTGCTCGCGGCAGAGGATGCGGAATGCCAGGTCGCAGTGGCCGGCGATGGGCGCAAGAAGCAGCGGCGATTCCAGCCGCAGCGCGCCGATGTGGAAGCCTTCGCCGCGCAGCCCGGGATTCGATTCGTTGGCCGGCGCGCTCATGACGAGGACTCCATGACCGCGTCCTCGAGCCGGTAGAGCCCCAGCAGGAACGAGCCCGCCGCGAACGGTTCCACCTGCATGCGGCCCTTGATGGTGCCGTAGCGGTAGACGTGCATGCCCTTCACGGAGATGGGTGCCGCGAACGCCGCCTCGATGGAATCGAACGGCGTGGGCGGCAGGCCGATGCAGCAGCCGTCCCACTTGTTGAGCATCACCATGGCTTCCTTGGCCTCGAACACCTGGAGCGGCGGCGCCCAGTACCCGCTGATGCGCACCCACGCGCCGCGCAGGTCGGCAATGCGGCCGGGCAGTACGTACTTGCCGGCGGCGGCGTCCACGCCCGCGGAGGCGCTGGCGAGCATTTCCCAGGTGATCTGGAACGGGTCGCTCTCGGTGCCCTTGCCGCGGACCGTGTACTTGCCGTCGATGCGCACGGTCTGGTCGTCGATGCGCACCACCGAGGCGCGCTCGCCCACCGTGACGGTGGGGGTGACGGGTGCACCGTTGGCGCGGGGCGCGATGGCACCACCCATGATGTCGTTGAGTGCGGAGGTGGCTGCTGGTGACGACGGTGCAGCATTCACGGTCGATGCGGCGGGCTGCAACGGAGCTGGCTCTGCTACCTGCGAGGGCGCACTTGCCGGAGAGGGCGGGGCCTGTGCAGGCACTGCCGTCGGGTTGGGCACCATCTCCGGCTCTGCCGGCGGCATTGGGCACACGAGGGGCTCCGTGGTCGCGGCGCCGTCGCGCGCCGGCGCGCGCTCGGCGTGCGGCCACCACCACGCTCCGATGGCGGCGATCAGCACAAGAGCAGCAACGGTCCAGGCGGCGCGCACGTGGTCATCGTAGGGCCACGCGCAGTGGCGGCGTCACTCGCGTTCCACCAGGTGGACCAGCGCATCGTGCACCTGCGTCACGTGCATCGGGCCGGCGTCCAGGTGGTCCAGCCCGTCGGCGATGAGGACCGGCGCGTAGGGCGTGCCGTCCTCGTTGCGGCCGTGGCTTCCGCGCACCAGCGAGGTGTCGAGCGGCACCGTCTCCAGCAGGGCGCGCATGCCCATCTTGCGCAGCAGGAGCTGCCGCGCCACGTAGGCCTGCGGCGCCTTGATGGTGGGATCGAGGAAGAGTTCGAGCGGGTCATAGCCCGGCTTTCGGTGGATGTCGACGGTGCGCGCGTAGTCGGGCGCGCGGGCGTCGTCGGTCCACCATGGGTAGGCGAACCAGGCGCCGGGCGCGGCCACCGCCAGCAGGTCGCCGCTGCGAGCGTGGTGGATGCCGGCGGCACGCTGCGCCTGGGCGTCAAGCACGCGCTCGACACCGGCGTCGTGCTCCAGCACGGCACGCACTGCGTCGGTGTCCTCGGGCCGCCGCACGTAGACCTGCGCCACCTGGTGGTCGCAGACCGCGAATGCGGCACTCGCGCCGGGGTCGAGGTATTCGCGGCCATCCTCCACGCGCAGTGAGAGGAACCCCGCCTCGCGAAGGACGCGGTTCGGCATCACGGCATGGTCGACGGGCGCAATTCCGTACTCGCTGAGCACCACCACCTGCACGCCGCGCTTCTCGAAGAACTCGAGCAACGCGCCGAACACGCGGTCGATCTCGCGGATCTCGGGGTCGATGCGTGCGTCCTCGGGACCGAACTTCTGCAGGCAGTAATCGAGGTGCGGCAGGTACACCAGCTGCAGCGCCGGCTGGCAGCGATCCTCCACCTTCATGGCCGCGCGCGCGATCCAGTCGGTGCTGCGGATGTCGGACATCGGCCCCCAGAAGTGGAACAGCGGGAACGCACCGAGCTCCTGCTGCAGCTCGTCGCGCAGTTCCGGCGGATGCGTCCAGCAGTCCGGCACCTTGCGCCCATCGGCGCGGTACTGCGGTCGCGGCGTCACGGCCACGTCCACCGAGGAGTGCATGTTGAACCACCAGAAGCTGTTCGCGATGGTTGGCATCGGCCGCCCGGCGGCGCGGGCGCGCGCGCGGAGCGTGTCCCACACCTTGGGCGCTTCCAGCAGGTGGTTCGACTGCTTCCAGAAGTGCACTTCCTGCAGCGAGCGGTCGAACCATCCGTTGCCCACGATGCCGTGCTCGCCCGGGCGCTTGCCGGTGAGCATGGAGCTCTGCGTGCTGCAGGTGACGGCGGGCAGGTCGGTGGTCAGCGTCCGGATGCCGCCCGAGCGCTGCGCAAAGGCTTGGAGCTTCGGGCACTTTCGGCGCGCGAAGACTGCCGGCGAGAGCCCGACGATGTTGAGGACGGCGACGCGCACGCGCGGAGGATAGGTGCGGCGCCGAAGGCGATGCCCGCCTTCGCGAGTTGCGCGTCCACCTGCGGCGCCCATCCGCGGTTGGCAGCGGGGCTGGCAGGGCTCGGGTGCAGCACCTGGTGGACGGCGGGCAGTGCCCGTGCGGGGTCGGCGGCGCGCAGTTGCGCGAGCACGCCTTCGGCGCGATCGCGGGCGAATGCGCCGAAACCAACCACGTGGATCGGCTGCAGCGCAAGAATGGCGTCGCCGAGTGCCTCGTCGCATGCGGCTTCAAGCGCGCGCATCGCCGCCGCGCCGCGACCGGTGCGCGGAAGCTTGTCGGGCGTGAGGTTCGCGCCGCTGGCGGCCATGAAGGCCAGCGGGCACCAGTTCCAGACGAACGCGTGGCGGAAGAAGGCATCGGCGCTGCCGAATCGGTCGGCCGCCCACGCCCAGACACGCGCGCCGCTCACCTCGCTGCGGGTGCATGCGAGGCCTTCCACCGGTCGCTTCGGGTGCATGTGTTCCGGCGCGCCGATCCGGGCAACACGCGCCGTGATTCCCAGGAAGTCGCGCACCGCTGCCACCTCACCGAACGGCACACCCGTCTGCGCCATGCCGAACGGTCCGGGGTTCATGCCCACGAACAGCACCGTGGGCCGGGGGCGCGCACGTGCGATGAACGCGCGGTGCGCGTGCCACGCGTAGTCGAGCGGGTTGTAGGTGAACGCCACCGGCGCGCCGAAGCGCACGGCGCTGCAGCGGTCGCGGAGCGTGGCGGCGACCCGCTCGAGGGTCGCGACAGGTTCTCGGGCGCGTGGGGGCATTTCAGGAAATCTAGCGAAACATCCTTGACGCGGCCTGCGAATGCTGTACTACTACACTAGTACACCTGAACACCATGCCACTCCCCTTCCTCGTCAATCCCTCCGCGCCGGTGCCGATCTTCCAGCAGATCGCCGACGGGCTCCGCGCCGCGATCGGTCGGGGCGCATTCCCCGCCGGAACCCTGCTGCCGAGCGTCCGGTCGATCGCCGAGGAACTCGGCGTCAACCCGAACACCGTGCACAAGGCGATCACCGAGCTCGAGCGCGACGGCCTGGTGGCCGCCGAGCGGGGCCGCGGGATGGTGGTTCGCCCGGGGACACGTTCGCAGGCCCGGGCCAGCGGTGACGAGGCCGTGGCCCAGCATCTCGAGGCTGCAGCGCGCCTCGCCGTGGCCGCCGGGGTGGCGGCGGATCGATTCGAGCAACTGGCTCGCCGTGCGCATGCGGCAGCGACCCAGGAAGGAGCACAGCGATGAACCAGGGAACCGTCCGTCCGCTCTTCACTCCCTCGCCACTTGCCCTCCGCTGCAGCGGGCTGCGTGTCCGCTTCGGCCGGACGCAGGCCCTCGACGGCCTTGACCTCGAACTCGCCGCCGGCGACGCGGTCGGGATCGTCGGCCGCAACGGGGCCGGCAAGACCACGCTCTTCCGGTGCCTCGTCGGTGCGGAGACGCCGGATGCGGGCACCATCGCGAGCGCGCCCGCCATGGACCGCAGCTCGTTCCTCGCGAACACCGGCTTCGTCCCCGACCAGCTCGGCGCCTACGACTGGATGACCTGCGGGAGCGCGATCGACTTCGTCGCGCGCCTGCAGCCGGCCTTCGATCGCGCGTGGAGCGATCGCCTGGTGAACGCGCTCGCGATCGATCGCGCCGCGCGTGTCACCGACCTCTCCCGCGGCATGCAGGCGCGTCTTGCGTTCGTGCTCGGGCTCTCGCACCGCCCCGGGCTGGTGCTGCTCGACGAGCCGCTGCTCGGCGTCGACGTGGTCACGCACGACGTCGTGCTCGAGATGCTCGCTGCGCTGCGGGCCGAGACGGGCTGCACGCTGCTGGTCGCCTCCCACCAGCTGGGTGACCTGGCGCGCCTCACCGATCGCGTGGCGTTCATGGACCGCGGGCGCATCCAGGGCATGGTCGAGACGGAGTCGCTGACGGGCGGCACCTGCCGACTGACGGTGCGCGGCGTCCCGGACACGTGGGAGCCGCCGGTGCCGCGGATCCTCGTCCGACGCCAGCCGGGTGCGCTGGTGGTGACCGTCGAGGGCGACGGGCACGCGATCGCCGAGCAATTCCGCCGCACCCACGCGGGCGCGGAGGTGGACGTCACCGTGCTTTCCATCAACGAGGCGTGTGCCGACCGCATGCGCGCCATGGAGGGGATCTGACATGAGCCTCCACAACAGCATCAACCCGATCGACCCTTCGTCCGCCCCGGCGGCCGGCGCGGGTCCCTTCATCCGTTCGCCTCGCATCTCGACGTGGGCGGTCATGCGCACGCTGCTCGCGAAGGACGTGCGTGCTGCGGCGCTGCCGCTTGCGATCGTGGCCATCTTCGCCGTGGTGCAGGCGATCGTGTTCGTGCTCGATGACCGCATGATGGGGATGCCGTTTGACGGCAGAGCCTCCGAGTGGGCCGACTTTTTCAACTCGGTCAGGGAGGCCATCCGGCCGGCAAGTGTCGTCGCCTGCGCACTGCCGGCGTGGGTCGCGGTCGAGCTTGCGTTCCTCGAGGCGAGTCCCGGGCGGCGGAGCGTGCTGCCGGCGCTGCCGCCGTCCCTTGCCCACGTTGTCGCCTCGAAGGCGCTGGTGCTGCTCGCATGCGTCGTGGTGCTGGCATTGACCGTCTCGTACGCGCACCTGAACAGAGGCCACGCCTTCGCTGCGCGTATGGCTGGCTTGAACATGCGCCTGCTCGCGTGGACGTTCGAAGTCGCGGGCGTCCTGTGGTGCTGGCCGATCTGTTCGGCATTTGCCCTTGCCGGGCTGGGCGCGCCGGCGCTGGCCCGCGACCGCGCGGTCGGGTTCGCGGTGGCGATCGGCGTTCCCGGGGTGGTCGTCTTCGCATGCTGGGGCTTCGGTTTCGGCCTCGAATGGTCTGCCGCCATTGCCGTGCTGGCGTGTGCCTGGCTCGCGTGGATCGCACGCCGTGCCGTGGCAGGTGCGGAGGTCGGGGACATCGGCCGGATCCTTCGACGAAGGCATGGTGGCAACGTCCCTGCCCGCCGCGGCGGCGGTGCCGCGGGCGCCGGGAATGTGATGCGCACGCTGCTCCGCAAGGATGCCCGCGCCGTGGCGCCGGTCGTTGCCGCCGCGCTCGTGTTCGTGCTCGGATTCGCCGCCTTTGCCCTGGCGCTCCCGGCGTTCGGCGGGCGCGTCATGCAGCAATTCGGCATCGGCAGCGGCGATCCGATCCTCCGTCGCCTGCAGGTGGCGGTGCCCGTTTCCATTCTCGCGCAGCTCGTGATGCCGGGCATCGCGGCGCTGGTGCTTGCCTACTGCGATGGCCGGGCAGCCGGCCGGCCGATGGCGGCACTGCCCGTCGGCCGCGGCGCGCTGGCGGCCTCGAAGGTTCTGGTGTGTAGTGCGGTGCTCGCGCTTTTCTGCGGGATTTCGCTCGCGCTCGACGGTGCGTCGACCCGTGGCGACGGCACCGGTGGGGATTGGATGTTCATGCAGCCCCTGAGCCAGCTGTGGGCGTTGCTGCTGTGCGCCTCGGGCATCGCGTGGTGCCTCGCGCTCCCGGCGTTCTTCGGTGATCGGCGGGCCGGCGTGCTTGCGGCGGTGATCGGCGTACCCGCGCTGTTCGTGGCCTTCGGCTTCGCCATGCAGTGGACCAGCGAGCAGTGGTACGACCTGATCACGTTTCGCCTCCTCGGTTTACGCCATTGGCCGATGTGGTTCGGGGCACACCGGGCATCGTTCGTCCCGATGCTGCCGGTGGTACTTGCCTGGCTTGCCGCAGGCGCGGTGGCTGCCATCGTTGCGGTGCCGGCGTTCACCGCCTCGGCATCGGTCGCGCGTGTTCGTCGCCGCGCAGTGGTTGCCTTGGCGATCGCGACGGCCGTCACCATTGTCGGGGGCGCGCTCGCCTTCGTCCTTCCGGAGGTGCCTTTCGACGAGTACCAGCGCAACCTTCGATGGGAGCAGGACGTGGAGAAGGCGGCGCGCGAGGAGAAGTTGGAGAACCTGCTGCAGGATGTCGTCGTTCGCGCGGGCTCGGTTCCCAGCGATCCGCCGCGGCTGTCCGAACCGGGGGCCCGGTACGAGGAAACCGACGCCCCGTTCGTCTTGGAGGCCATCCTGCAGAAGGCACCGAGGGTCGCCGGGCTGTGCGTGGCGATCCAGTCATCACAACAGGGCGGGCCGGCACGATTGTCGCCGGACGGCAGGACCTGGGCGCTACACAACAACCCGCGTGACTTTGCGCTTGCCACCCGGGTGGTGAAGGAGCCGACCGAGGCCGTGCGCGAGTTCCGCCGCCTGGCCGACGACGTGCGGGTCGACGCCGGCATCCGCATCGCGGCCGCATCGTGGCTGGGGGCGGTTCCGGGCGCGATGGCGGCGGCCCGCGTACTGGCCGCTTCCGACACGATGATCACCGAGCGGGCGTTCGCGACTGTGGTGCTCGCGTACCTGCGGTTGAGCCTGTCGTCGGAACCGATCCCCGGCGCGGACATCGGCCTGAAGCCCTTCGAACCTGGCTACCAGTGGTGCGAGCTCGGTCGCCTGGCCAGTGACGCACTGGACCAGCTCGAGCGCCTTGCATTGCCCGGCACGCAGACCGCACCCGGGTTCCCAGCTGCGGGACTCGGGCTCGCGCCGGACTGCGTCGTGGACGAGTCGGTCGTTCGGCGCGCCCGCGAACGGCTCGCGCATGGGACATCCGACCTGTGCATCGTGTTGCGCGCGCTCGGGAACTCGAACTCGAACGACGACAACGACATGCTGCCGGGCCAGAGCTCCTCGACCGAGGTCGAAGCCGCGTGCGAGTGCCTGCAGCGCGTCATTCCGTGAACCGCGTCGGCGGCTTCAGATCTCGTACCGCAGGCCCGCGTAGAGGCGGATGTCGTTCTGGATGGCGTCCTTCGGATCGACCACCGACTGGTACTGCCAGCGCACGCCACCGAGCATCTTGAGGCCCTTGACATCCGCCACGTTCATGGTCCATTCCGTGCGGAACAGGAACAGGTAGTCGGTGAAGTCCTCGAAGCTCGGGGCGATCCAGAAGGAGCCCACGATCGCCTGGTTTTCGCTGATCTTCCAGTCCCACTCGATTTCGGCGTACAGCTCGGCCTGACCGTCCTGCTGGTCGCCGAATTCGTAGGTGTAGCCCACACCCATCTTGCCCAGCAGCTTGGCCGGCGGCAGCTTCAGGAACTCGTAACCGAGACCGCCCCATGCCGACAGGCGCTGCTCATAGCTCTCGAGCGGCGCCATCTGGCCCTGGCCCTTCACGAACCACAGCACGCGGGTGTTCCAGTCGAAGCGGTGGTCGTAGGTGGAGGTGCCCAGCAGGTTGTTGTCGGTGGTGTCGCCATCGACCACCTTGAAGAAGTACTCGACGTTGTTCGCCCACTTCTCGACGTCCTTGACCTCGTAGATCGCGCTTGCCGCGACGCGGAAGTCGAGCTGCTTGTTGGCGGCGTTGACGTAGTTCACGTTGCCGTCGAAGAGCAGCTTCCACGGGGAGGGCACCGGCGGCGGTGCCACGGGCGGTGCCTTCGCGGCATCGTCCGCGGGGTTCACGCCGTCCTGGGCGCGCGGGGCGTCCATGTCGGCGTTGGCGGCGGGCTGCGCTTCCTGGCGCAGGCGGGTGTCGTCGTCGGTGGTGGCCGGTGCGGGAACCGCGGCCTTCGCCGGCGGCGCAACCGTCATCGAGGAGACGGAAGCGCGAGCGACCGTGATCTTGCCGAGCACCGGGTGCTGCAGCACGATGGAATCGGCCGTTTCCGAAACCAGCACGGCCTTCACCGCGTCGCCGCTGGCGAGACCGACGATCACCGTCTGCCCGGGCGTCGGGTCGGGAAGCGGCGCGGCGGGCGCCTGGGCCAGTGCGGCCGGTGCAACGGTGAGCGCCAAGGTGGCGACGATCAGGCGTTCGATTCTCATGGTGATGCTCCGCATCGAGTACACCGCGACTCCCGCGGCGATGGTGAAGGCGAAGCCTACAAAGGCACGTGGTTTGGCGGGGGGGTTTCCCGAAGGAAAATTGCGTTCACAACGTGAAGCCCATACGCTGCCAACATGCCCTGGATCACCCGGCTTCGGCCGCTTGCGCTCATCGCCTGCCTGGCCTTCCTGACGACCGCATTGTCCGTGGGTGGCTGCGCGTCCGGCGCCCCCAAGACGAAGCCCGGCCAGGGCGCCAAGATCCTCCGCGACGGGCGCATCACCAAGCAGCAGCTCGACGAACTCTCGAACGCGTTCGCCGACCGCTACTTCACGCTGATGCTCTCCGCCAGCGAGCGCGTGATCCGCGACAACCAGAACGTGCAGCAGTGCCGCATCATGAACGGCCTCCGCCTTCTCGGCGTGAGCAGCATGTACGACATCGCCACCAGCCCGGACATCCTCACGCAGCTGGTGGACCAGCTGGTGGTGGTGACGCTGCAGAACTACTTCTGGGTGGATTCGGGGCGCTCCCAGGTGATCTGGGGCGAACGCGCGCAGTTCCTGGTGGAGAACCTGCGTCGCGCCCGCGAGGACATCTGGGCGATCGCCGGTCGCGTCTTCACGGAGGAACAGCTCAACGAGCTCGACCTCTCGATCGCCACGTGGTGGAGCCAGCGCGGCGGCACCGAGTTCGTGGCCTACGTGCGTTTCAGCGAGGTGGCCAGCGTCAAGGGCGAGGAGCTGGTGGAGAAGGTGCGCGACGGCGGCGGACTGCTTGAGCCGCTCGATCGCGCCACCGAGCAGGTGGAGCGCGCCAACGACTCCGCCGACCGCGCCTTCTTCTGGGCCAAGCGACTGCCGCTCTTCGCCAACTGGCAGTTCGAGGCGCTGATGTACGACATCATGATCATGCCCGACACGCAACGTGCCTTCCGTACCACCGACGGCATTTCCGAGGCGGTGGCGCAGGTGCCCGAGCGCATGAAGCTCGTCGTCTCCACCATCGAAGGTGCCCAGCAGACCGCGCGGGATGTCGTCGACCGCGTCTTCGTGCGGGCACTCGCCCTCGTCGGCGCGGTGTTCGCCGGCGTTGCCGCCATCATCTTCCTTCGCAACAAGCGCAAGGCCTGAATCCATGCACCACGTACCCGCCGCCGTCCTGGTCATTGCAACTGCCATGCTGGCGCTGACGCCGCCATCGGCTCCGCCCGCGCCGGCTGCGGTCCCCGCACCCGTGGCCGTGCCAGCATCGCCCGCCGACGCCAGCCAGGACGGGGCTCCCTCCGCGGTGGAACCGATCAAGGGTTCCGACCTTGACAAGGCGCTTCGCGCCCTTGCCGCGACGAGCGTTCGCTACGCCGCGGACGTGGGTGACATGGTGGTCGCGTTCCCGTCCTACGCCATGAGTTCGGCCCGCCCGGAAGGGAGGCTGAACATCCTCGGTTCCGACACCATGGGCCCGATGCTGTCGAGCGTCGGCATCGCCTACCAGCGGATCCACCCGAAGGCATCCATCAGCGTCAGCCAGGGGGGTTCGGCGGTGGGACTGGCGGCACTGGAGGCAGGCACGTGCGATCTTGCG
>Ga0114968_10004101_pt1 | contig 10869 bp, 7 predicted proteins | sample M_130807_EF_Meta_FD_87020 | JGI IMG/M metagenome (GOLD analysis project Ga0114968, IMG submission 87020) | Freshwater microbial communities from Lake Montjoie, Canada to study carbon cycling - M_130807_EF_MetaG | ecosystem: Environmental > Aquatic > Freshwater > Lake | place: Lake Montjoie... | reverse complement strand
CCCAGCCCGTGCAATTCCTGCCCGCCATCACCCGGGCCACTCCCGAGGTGGATCTCTGGCTGGAGGTGGGGCCAGGGCACATCCTCAGCCGTTTGGCCGCCCAGGCTGGTTCCGTGCGCAGCGTGGCCCTCGACTGCGGCGGACCCTCCCTTGCGGGTCTGCTTGAGGCGATTGGCGCTGTGTTCACCCTGGGGGGAGACGTGCATCTCGCCCCGCTGTTTCAAAGCCGCTTCCACCGGCCCCTCGCGCTGCTGGAACCCCTGCGCTTCATCCGCAACCCCTGTGAGCAGGCGCCAGAGCTCGGCTCTGATCTCACGCCCCTCCTGGAACACCAGCCTTCTCATCTCCCAGATCCTTACCCTCAGCACGCACCCCCGGATTCACAGGCCCTCCCCGCCCCCCTGCCCGACTCCCCCACCGGATCGCCGGCCTCGCCCCTGGAGCAGATTCGGCAGCTGGTGGCCCTTCGCACCGAGTTGCCCGTGTCTGCCATCGGCGATCACCATCGCTTTCTCAGCGATTTGCATCTCAACTCCATCACGGTGGGCCAGCTGGTGAGCGAAGCCACCCGCACCCTGGGGCTGCAAGCACCTGCCGATCCCACGGCCTATGCCAATGCCACCCTCGCCGAGGTGGCCGCCGCCCTCACCGAACTCAAGACTCAGCCAAAGCAGAGCACGGCACCGGAGCCCTTCCCTGCTGGCGTGGCGCCCTGGTTGCGGGCCTTTCGCACCATCTGGCAGCCCCAGCCTCTGCCAGCGGCTCCAGCCTCCCACGCCCCATCCACTGGCGATTGGGAGATCCTCAACCTCACCCCAACATCCATTTCCACTGAACAGCTCGCCCAGTGCCAGACTCTTCCAGGCAGGGGCTGGCTGGTGCTCCTCCCGGAGCATTGCCAGGAGGAGACCCTGACTGCCCTGCTGGAAGGTACCCAACAGGCGCTGCAAGAGCCCTCATTGGCGGCCTACGTGGTGGTGCATGCCGGGTGGTGCAGTGGCTGGGCCAAATCGCTCCATCTCGAGCACCCCCACCTCACCACCCTCGCACTCGAGATCACCCTCGATCATCCCCATCTCTCGGAATGCATCCGATTGGAGCTGCAAGCCGCCAAGGGTTTTGTCGAAGCGCGCTACGACAGCCATGGTCATCGGTTGGCTCCCATCCTCCAGCCCGTCGCGATCTCAGACGATTCAGTCCTCTCCCATGATCCCCAAACATTGACGGCCAGCGATGGCTTGCTCGTGACCGGTGGGGGCAAGGGCATCGCCGCCGAATGCGCCCTTGCCATCGCCCAGACAAGCGGCTGCCAGTTGGTGTTGTTGGGCCGCTCCGATCCCAAGCACGACCAAGAATTGGCCCGAAACCTCGAGCGCTTCCACCTCCGGGGCGTTGACGCCCATTACTTCATTTGTGATGTGGGAAATCGCCAGGAGGTGCAAGACATCCTGACAACCATCGCCGCAACGCTGCGGCCCATTACGGCCCTGCTGCATGCCGCCGGTGTCAACCACCCACGGTTGCTGAGCCAACTCACCCCAGCTGATCTCTCCGACACCTTCCATCCCAAAGTGGCTGGGCTCACCCATCTGCTGGCCTCCATTCCCGCCCACCAGCTCAAGCAGGTGATCACGTTTGGATCGATCATCGGCAGATCGGGAATGGCCGGTGAGGCTCACTACGCCTTGGCCAACGAGCAGTTGAACTCCATCCTCGCCGCGTTTCAGCAAGAGCATCCCCACTGCCACTGCCTCAACCTGGAATGGTCGGTGTGGGCCGGTATCGGCATGGGCGAGCGGTTGGGGCGCATCGAAGCCCTTAGCCAACAGGGCATCCACCCCATCACGCCCGATCAAGGCATCAATCTGCTCAAACGCCTTTTGCGCCAACCCTCTCCCAGCCCATCGCTGGTGATCAGCAGCCGCTTAGGCTCTCTGCCCACCATTCGCCTCGCGCCCCAGGAACTTCCGTTGCAGCGGTTCCTGGAGATTCCCAGGGTGGTGTATCCCGGTGTTGAGTTGGTCGTGGATGTAAAACTGAGTGTGGCCACTGATCCCTATTTGCGGGATCACGTCTACCGGGGGGAGTTCATCTTTCCAGGTGTCATGGGATTGGAGGCGATGGCCCAGGTGGCAAGCGCGCTGGCCGGTGATCTGGCCGGTGAGAGCCACGGCATGGAATTTGCCCATGTGCAATTTCATCGCCCCATCGTGGTGCCCGCATCGGATTCGCTCACCATTCGGCTTGCGGCGATCGCCCATTCTCCCAACCAGGTTGAGGTGGTGATTCGCACCGCTCAGACTGGCTTTGTTGTTGACCATTTCCGAGCAACGGTATGCTTCGGCTCTGCAGAAACGGCGGGAGAAACGCCTGATTTGGCTCCCTACGTGGCTCCCAGCCTGCATATTGATACGCACCTCTATGGCGAATTGTTGTTCCATCGGGGGCGTTTCCAGAGACTCTCGCAATACCACCACCTCAGAGCCAAAAGTTGTGTGGCCGCCATCGCAACAGATCCATCCACAAGCTGGTTCAGTGATTACTTGCCGCAAACCATGCTGCTCGGGGATGCCGGCGCCAGAGATGCGGCGATTCATGCCTTGCAAGCCTGTGTTCCCCATGCCACGATCTTGCCCGTGGCCATTCAACGCTTAAACATCTTTCAGGTGCATGATCAAGTGCCCCACACGGTGAAGGCCATTGAGCAATCCCATGGGGACGACCAATTCATCTACGACCTCTGGGTGGTTTCAGCCGATGGCGAGCTTCTGGAGCACTGGCAGGGCCTGACGCTGCAGGTGATTCAATCCAAATCCCCGCAGGAATGCTGGTCTGCGTCCCTGCTACCTCCCTACCTGGAGCGTTGTCTGTTGGAGGAACAACCCCAGATCGGAATGGCCATTGCCTTGGCCAATGACTCCGGCCCCAGTCCACAGGAGATGACCAACCAGTTGTTGCATCAGTTGGCGGCCACATCCGAGCCCATCACCCGACGCATCGACGGTAAACCCGATCCCATCAAGGATCAACTGGTGTCTGCTTCCCATTGCCAAGACATAACGCTCGCAGTTGTGCAGCGTTCCCATTCGACCAACGGCACACGCCCCCAGATTGCCTGTGACATCGAGCAGGTGACCAGTTCCCCATCCAGGCCCTGGGAAGACTTGCTTGGAGACGCGGCGCTTCAATTGGCCCAAACCGTAGCTCAAGAAACCGGAGAAGCTGTTGATGTGGCGGCGACACGCATTTGGAGCGCGAAGGAATGCCTGAAGAAGGCTGGCCTCCCAGCTCAAACATCACTCACACTGCACAGCAACCACGACTCGCTGGTTTGGCTGGAATCGCAAGCTGCCACTTCAGGAGACCGGGTGAGCACCTTGGAGATTGCAACGTGGGTGTTTCATATGCACTCCTTGGCGGATCCCATTGTTGTTGCCATCCTCACCATGGCTTCTTGCTGACCTCATGGCAAAGGCCTATGAATACAAGCACATCGTTGGTTTTGAAGAAACCAACTTTGTTGGTAATGTCTATTACGCCAACTACATCCTCTGGCAAGGCCGCTGCCGGGAGATGTTTCTCTATGAACATGCTCCTGATGTGATTGAGCAAATCTCTTCGGGGTTGGCCCTGGTCACCGTCAATGTCTCTTGCCAGTATCTCTCCGAACTGTTTGCCTTTGATCAGGTGATCATTGCCATGCAGCTAAAAGAGATGGTGCAAAATCGCATCACGATGGGGTTTGAGTACTGGCGCTCAAAGGAGAATGACAAAGCCCTAGTGGCGCTTGGGGAGCAACAGGCCGCCTGCATGCGACGTGTGGACGGGAAAAATGTGCCCACGTCGATTCCGCTATCGCTTCAACTGGCTCTGGAAGCCTATCGCATGAAGTAAACTGAATGCCAGCTCAGGCAAACAGGTTGACCACTTGCGGCCATGAAGTCACGATGTAAATCGCTCCAATCGTTGTGACGCTGATCCCAAAGATGATCTTGGTGATTCTTGGATGAATGTACTTGGCAATCCGCGGTCCAATCTGTCCTCCCACAAGTACCCCTGCAACTGTAAATACTAAAATGTCATAGCGCAAGTTACCTAGTTTTATGTTGGTCAATGTGATCGTCCAGTCGGCGATGGCTTCGATGCAGATTGCCGTGGCGTTGGCTTTCAGTGTGGCAAGCCCACCTCTCTCTTCAAAGAGCGGTTGGTGCATTTCTGCCACACCCGTTCCCGTTGAGGCCGAAAACGCACCAGCCAGAAATTGATAGATTCGGTTGTGAGGCTTGGCAAGCACCTGGAGATCCGTTGCAGTATTGCTGCCAAGTTTGTTTTCCCCCGCAAGATAAATCTGATAAAGTGCGATTGCAGCGATCACAATCCCAACCGTGAATCTCAGCAATGGTCTTGGAGCATAGACAAAGAAGACGATACCCGCCAAAACTCCCGCAATCACAAACGGGACAACCGAGCGAAGCGCTTGGCGATCAATGCCTGTCTTCTCATCGCGCATCAAGGCATAGGTCACTGCGCCGTTCGTCATGCCAATGGTTTCCGTTGCGATCCCAGTTGCTATGGACTGGGCAAGGGGAATTTTGAGAATAAAGTAAAAGATGGGCTGGAACAGAACGCTCCCTGAAAAGCCGGAAGCGGTCGCAAGAATGCAGACCGCAATTGCTGTCGGAAATAAATACCAGTACTGCCAGAGCATCTTCTTTGCTGCATGCACTACATAGCATAGCATAATAAAGTATCTGGAACAGCAAGGCCCGATCATTGATGACACCATGATCGCAGCACCGAACTCCAAGGAATCAAACCCCCAAGGGGGAGGGGGCACGCCATGCGAACAGGGAAACGTCGCATTTCCGCGATCCAGTAGAAGGAAGACTGCTAAACACGATGATATGGCCAAGGCCTACTTCCGAGCCATCGGGGGAGCACCCTCTCCGAGTGGCACTACACCTTTTCATTGGAGCTGTACGATTTAATGGAGATCAAGTCTGCTGTTGCGGCCCGGAGCGATTCTGGCTCTGCTGACATTGAATCCACCGCGTAGCAGCTTAATCCAGCAAAGGTGTGAAGCAGAAAGTATATTGCGACGCCGCTGATCTTGAGCATCAATCCTGAACCACAATCTCCATTGCCACCACCCGTTGACAGCAAGCCTCCACAATCTCCCCCCACCGCTGCGTGCTTATCCCCAGCAGTTCAGGAACCTCCGCAGCTGTCGTCCCCAACCTGATCAGCTTCTGCCCCCGCGCATGAAGCTCCCTCCAGCTCGCCGGCACCTTGATCAGGAAGCCCTTGTCGCGGAGGTAGTGATACACCTCCCCGTTGGCGTAGGTGCGGGCATAGGGCCGAAAAGATCCCCGCTCCGGTGAATAGCGCCGAGCAGCCTGGATGATGCCGAGCATGGCGATCTGCTCCAGGTCGTCTTTGGGGTGACCGGTGCGGCGCGAGATATTTCCGGCCACGGTTCTGGCGATGTCGCGGTGCTGCAGCGCCAGTGCATTGGCGGCGGCGTGTGGGTTCACCGGCCGATGGCGCCTTGGCTTGGCCGGGAAGGCGATCACCAGCTGGACGGCATCGCCCTGGCGGTGAGGCCGGGCTTGCGGTCGAGTGCCAATCCCAGCACGCTTGGCACTGCATGGCCGTTGCAGACACGTCGCCACCACCGGCGGCCGCAGGGGCAAATTGAGTTGGCTGGCCGTTGCGCGGCAGGCGGGGGTTCGAAGGGGCCGGGCGATCGCGTCGGTCATGGCTCAGCGGCTGAACACCATCGGCACCGGCGAACTGCCGTAGCCCCGGCCCCGCCAGAACTGGGCCTCGATCCACAGCACGCCCTGGCAGAAGGCATCCACCTGGTCATCCACCCCTCCGCGGGGGGAGAAGGCCAGCAGCTCCTCCACCAGGGAGTCGGCCTTGCGGGCAAACCTCACCTGGCCGGCCTCCACCAGAGGGGCCACTGCATGGGCACGGGAGGCCTTGCTGCCCTTGGGCGGGATGGCGATCAATCCCGGCACCTGGCGTTTGAGAAGCTGGCAAACGGCTGGTCCGTTTGCCGCGTCTTCGATCAGCACCGCATGGGGCCGCAGGCCCTGGCGCTCCAGGGAGGCAAGCGATGCCAGCAGGAACTTGATCACCCCCGGCAGATCCAGCCGCTGGCGGTGGGCCCAGAGCGCCTCGATCTGCAGTTCTGCCCATGGGTCCGGGCCGCAAGGAAGGGGGTGAGGGGCATTCACACCCCTGTGCGTTCCTTGAGCCCCGCCGGCATTGGCGGCCAGTGCCAGACCCTGCCGCCGCGCCTCAGCTGCCGGATGCCTCTGAGGCTCCAACAGGCCGAGCAGGGCAAATCCGCAGGCGTCGTTCTCCTTGCCGTCCTTGAAGCTCAGATCGCAGCTCAGCACCAAGGGCGCATACCTTCGGGGCTGGCCCAGGGCGACCGGCAGGGGCGCTTGGATCCAGTCCTTGCGGAACAGCAGGCCCTCCGCCGGGCTGGGGCGCTGCTGATAGAGGGCATTCCACCAGTAGGAGCCCAGGCGGGTACGGATGCGCTGCAGCACCGCCAGCGGCACCCTCTCAGGGCAAAGAGGCTCGCCGGGCTGGCGCCAGTCGGGCACCTTCGTGCAGGTATGCGGAATCTGCATAGAAATCGCCTCGGGCTCTGCGATCGCCGGCAGGTTGAGCACGGTCCAGTGCTCTGGGTTCTCCTCAGCCTCTTGCTCGAGGAGCCAGGCAGTCATGTCGTGGTGGTCCCATCGGGTCTGCACCACCACCTGCGCTGCCGGAAACAGACCTCCCTCTGCAGTGAGGCCTGGCTCGGCACGGGTGAACCACACGCTTTTGAGCCAGTCGATCAGCCGCTCCCGCTGCAGCGCCGACTTGGCGTCCTCCGGGCCCTTGTAGGGGTCATCGATGATCCCGAGGTTGTAGCCCTTGCCCGTGAAGGGTCCCCGCACCCCGGCCGCGATGCAACCACCGCGCTGTGGGGTGAGCCAGTTGCCCACGGCCGCAGAGTCCTTGGAGAGGGCATGGCCGGTGAGGCGGAAGTAGTGCCGCGCCTCACGGCTGTGGGCATAGGCCAGTTCACCGGAGTAGCTGGCGATGGCGCAGAACAGCTCCGGGTGCCGGCTCACCCAGTAGGCGGGGAACAGGCGTGACACCAACTGGCTCTTCCCGTGGCGCGGCGGACAGCAAACGATCAGGCGCGTCAGCTGCCCATCGGCCACCTGCTGCAACAGCTCGATCAGGAGTTCGGAGAGCCGGTGAAACTGGAAGGTCGGAAAGGCGGTGCGGATGAAGTCCCTGAACAGCAGCCCTTGGCGGGTAGTTGTCGCCCGGTCCGGATCGGGAACGCCCAGCAGACCCCAGTCGCACCAGAGGTCGGTGGCAGGGGCAAGCAGCAAGCCACCATCAGCAGCTGCAGTGGCCATGGCCCTTGCGGTGGAAGCGATGCGACCCATCAGCCCCTGGCCTCCGGAGGCTTGATCGGGGCCCGGAGCAGGCCGCCGATCTCGGCGATCACCCGGAAGGCGCCCACGGCTGCTGAGAATTGCTCCGCGTCCATCGCCCGGCGGGCGCATTCATTCAGCGCGAAAATCTGCTCAGCCTGGTGCCGGCGGCGGTCGGAGATCAGCTCCTCCACCATCCGCTCACGGGCCAGGTTGAGGTAGCGGTTCACCGTCTTGGTGTTGGTCACCCCCCAGTTCTGGGCAGCATTGTCCCGAATCCGGATCAGCGGTTGCCGCTGGGCGATCCACAACTGGGCCTCCGCGATCCGCCTTTCCACCTCCCCCCGACTGGGCCTGGGAGCGAAGGGTTTGTCCTTGGTGGATCGGGGAGGCTGGCTGCAGCGGGGGTGCCGGGCCGAGCCTGCACCAGCGGATTTCCTCCCCGCCCGCGAGTTTGATGCCGGCTTCTGAGCTGGCCAGAGCGGCTGGCCGTCATCATCTTCTTCACCAGGAGCCCCGCGAAGATCCTCGATCGGATCAACATGAGCGTCCTGAATATGAACGGCTGGGCCGCTCTCCTCTGGCTCACTCTGAGCAGCCATCCGCTTCAGGTCTGACTGTCATATTCTAGATAAGCCGGGCAGACTTGTAGATTGCTCTATTGCGCCTATCTGTTCCGATCTGTCTCCTTGGTTATAAGACGAGCCCCCATCAGTGGCAACAATGTGGAAGTTCGGCTCGCAGATCAGAAATGCCGACTCAGCTTTCCTTGAGCTCGCTGCGTTGCTGAAACTTCCAGCCGCAACCTTGGCCTCCTTTCGGGGCGCTTTGTGAGACGACGAACCAGCCAGGAAAAGCCGGCATCGGCTGAGGGAGTGGCCCCTTATCACATGCGCCTTTCGCGTGACGCTTCAGGGTGTCCGTTGTCGAGTGCAACTTCTTGGCCAACTGCTGTGTTGTAAAGATCTCGGGAGCGAGATCCGGGACGGGTGTCTTGCTGTGGGGGTGAGGTACCAGCAGACCACTCGTGAGTTGCTGGAGTCCACCAGCAAGTGGCAACACGCCGATTTGCTGCCTGAGGAAGGCCACAACCGTCAGGTGGAGCCTGTGCTTTTCCGTCTTGCTGAGGCCAGTCTTTTTCAGCTTCCACAACGCCAGCAGAAAGTCCATCCCCTCTCGGGCATCGGTCGGGATCTCCTCCGAGCGCACGAACCGGCTCAGTTGCTCCAGCACCCTCCGGCCACCTTCGTCGCCGAGATCGTCTTCAATCCAGTCTGTCGGCTGTGGATGGCTCGGGGCCTCCGGGACTGGTCTGAGCGGGGGCCCGTCCAGGAAAGTTTCCCGGCATCTTCCATGGCGAGGGGCGCTCTGCCACGGCAGGCGTGGAACCGCATGGATTCGGACTGGAACGTGCAGATCAGGGAGGACAGCGGAGGCAGCGAGGTTGCCGACCGAGCCAAGAGCGGCGATGGCATTGAGTCCCAGCCCGATCTCCATGGGGGCGATGCGGGGGGCGCAGGCCTCCGCCATCCGGCGAAGCGACGCGTTGCTGGCCTCAGCAACCCGCTCCAACCCACTCGTCTGCATGCGAAGGGCTTCCAGCGCGCCGCGGCAGGGATTAAGCAGTTCCGCAAGTCGCTCCCGGCGCTCTTGGTCCGCTTCCAGCAGGGGGTTCATTCCTTGCAGGGCCGTAATGCCCACTGTGAGCCGCTGGAGGCGGAGCAGATCGGCAGAGACCACGCGCCCGATCAGGATGTCTGAGGTCAGACCACTGGCGAAATTCGTCTCGAGCACAGAGGTGAGCGCCTTCACGCTGCAGGCCTCGGCGAGCGCCGCCGCCGCGCTGTGCTGCCTTGCCAGAGCGATCCCATCCTGCAGGGCTCTTTCCTCACCTGCGGTGGTGTGGGTCTCAGCTCGCGATCTTGAGATGGACATGCCCATGGTCACCGGTCGAGCCGCATCCGGTATCAATGAGGCTCATCTGCGACGAATTGTAGCGGGATTCTCCCGCTTCTTCCCAGGTGTGCACACCAGGGCTGGTGGCAAGGCGCCGCAAGCGGCCGCTCAGGACCCCACCTGTGGAATCTCGCCGCCCGAGACAAGCGTTGCTCGCCAGGCTCAACGGCAAGCAGAAAGGCACGGCTATGGCTTTCGTTAGGCACGCTTTAGGCACGGCTGCCCCCAGACATCTCTCTGTGACTTCTTCTTCGACGGACTTAAAATCCGCAGGTCGCAAGACTGTGGGGGTTCAAGTCCCCCTGCCCCCATCGCTTAAAACCCCTGCAGTAACTGGGTTTTGGCAAGGTTCTGATGGCCGGGGCGGTTTTGAGGTTAGGCACGATTTAGGCACGAAAAAGCCCAAAAGGGGCCAAGCTAGGCACGGTTTTAGGCACGGTTTCCATGCCCCCCAGGGACCCTTATCTGACCCGCGTCAATCGGGCTCTCAAGGAGCTGGGCTGCGGGGTGGCGATTGAGGTCGCGCCCTCCGGCAAGAGGCTGCGTCTCCGGAGCACGCTGCCCTTCCCTGACGGTTCGTGGAAGCAGCGGCGCATCACCACCCCGATCACCTATCCCGCAGGGTTGGAGCAGGCCCGCAAGCTCGCAGAAGAGCTCGGCCGCGATATCGAGCTCCACCGCATGGGGTTGGATCCCTTCCCCTTCGATCGGTGGTTTGATGAGCCAAAGACGGGGGTTGGGGCCAAAGGGGGAGCGGCTGCTGGAGACGCCATCAGCGGGGTGGAAGCGATCCGCCGCACCGAGCAATGGTGGACCGTGCAGCGTCGCCGTGGGGTGAGTGCATCGGTCTCCTGGGCCACCGACTACGCCTCTCCCCTGAAGCCGCTTTTGTCTCTGGAGCAGATCGACCTGAAAGTCCTGAAGGCCCTGGTCGAAAGCAAGGCAGTAGGGAGCCGCAACCGGAGGCGGGCTTCGATCGCCACCGTGGCTGTGGCCCGTGCGATCGAGCTGGGGCCTGATGCTGTTCAGACCCTCAAGGAACTGGGCAAGGGGTACACCCCACAGAAGGATGCAGCCCCCCGTGAGTTGCCCAGCGATTCGGTGATCGTTGAAGTGATTGATGCGCTGCCGGCTGATTGGCAGTGGGTTGCCGGTGTGTGCGCCACCTATGGGACGAGGCCCCATGAAGCACTGATGAAGGCCCATGTGCAAGCCAATGGCCTTGTGGCGGTCGAGGGCGGTAAGACGGGTGCCCGCCAGGGACTGCCGCTTCCGAAAATCTGGATTGAGCGGTGGTCGCTTCAGCACACGCGCCTTCCGATGATCAACCTGGATCGGGACCACCGAACAGTGGGAGCGCAACTTGGTGTGGCCCTGCGGCGCTTCGGGGCACCCTTTCAGGCGTACGACCTTCGGCATGCCTGGGCGGTGCGGGCGATTCACAACCCGCAGATCAGCCCTT
>Ga0114968_10004099_pt1 | contig 10873 bp, 19 predicted proteins | sample M_130807_EF_Meta_FD_87020 | JGI IMG/M metagenome (GOLD analysis project Ga0114968, IMG submission 87020) | Freshwater microbial communities from Lake Montjoie, Canada to study carbon cycling - M_130807_EF_MetaG | ecosystem: Environmental > Aquatic > Freshwater > Lake | place: Lake Montjoie... | reverse complement strand
TTTTAGAATCCGCCCTGTCAGGGAAGGCGGCGCAGCGTAAGCGCCCGCGCCGCCTTACCACTTTCTGACTGGGTAAAATGTAATTGCGGCACGGATACAAAAGAGCGCAACCAGCGATGCCAAAGAAGGTTGCGCGATTTGGACAAGGCAAGTTGTCCAGTGGACAAAAGTTTTGTCCGGTTTTTGTCCGGTTGTCCGATTTTGTAAAAAAGCATTTACGAATGCCGATTCCATGCGTGCGAGATCGTAGCCAACTCCTGCTTACTGAGCCTTGGCAAAGCGGCCTCGTAGCTGCCACGCTCGGCCTTCTCACGCTCGCGTTTGATGTCACGAAGGGCCTGGACGTAGCCGAGCACGTAATACTCGCGCAGCTGCCGACTGATGCCAGAGAGATCGAAGCCACAAGCCTTCAGCCATGCTTGAGGATCTGGCTTCAGCACGCGACGCCTGAGTCGTTTATCGGCCTTGGCCTTCGCGGCCTCATTTTCTGCGTGCGTCCAATCGGTCGGTGGAGGCTCGGCTAATCGCTGCTTTCGCTCGATCTGATATTCGTGAAAGCGAGGAGAAGATTTGATTTTGCGGGAATGTTCGATGCCGCGGGAGCGGCGATGTGTGGCGGTCATGGGTTAAAAAAAGCCCACCAGATGCAGGTGGGCTTGGGTTGCTCATTCAGCCCTCTCGGGCTAGCTTGGGGTTGTTGGGCTGTTAGGCTTACCAGAAACCCAGCCATGACGTTCAAGGTGTAATGCGAGACACCTTTTATCGGCTATACTGTCTCGAGAATAGTGGTTGAGTATGTAATCGGCATATTGAACGGCCTCTTTGCTCGGTGTTTTTACAACGCGAACGCTTGCGCTGGATGCTAGTTTGTCAGTGATGTTATTTTTCATCGTTAGCCCTCTCGGGCTGGGTTGGGGTTAGCTCGGCAAACAAAGTTCTGAAAGCGAGTTCCGCTGTGGCAGGCACGACTCCGTTGCCGAGGAGGCGCAGTTCATCGGTTCGATTGTCGCAGGAAACACACAACTCGGCATAACCCAGCCCACCGGCAGGCCCATGAGCATCTCCACCCAGCGTGGGTTGAGCTTGCCAAGACTGGTGCGCTCCACCATCGGAGTCAGCTCTTTGTATTCCCTCGCTTGGTTCCCGCGTCCGCTCTTGAAATCCCGTGCAGTTGGCGTCGCCCATTGCTTCACCTGCTCGTCCAGCTTCGGCGTCATGCTGCCGTCCTTCTGTCGATGCGCTCCGGTCGATACTGTTGCTGTTGCCCACGACTCTTGGCGGCTCCCATGAGTGCTGGGGTTCTCTGGGGCGGGAGGGCCAGACATCTCCCCACGCCGCGCCATTGCCGACAGACACTTGATCTGCTGCGAGTCTCCCCCAATGCGATAACTGTCCTCGTTCGCCGTTACGGTGGGCCAGGATGAAGATGCGCTTTCGCTGGTGAGGCGCGCCAACTTCACTCGCTGAGAATATTCCCCACGCCGTTTTGTAACCAATGCTTTCCAACTCTCCAACAACTTCTCGGAGTCCGAGGCTGATATGTCCTTCGACGTTTTCAAAGAAGCAGATTCGGGGGCGTAAAAGTCGAATGCCGTTTGCGATATAGGGCCACAAGTGCCTTGGATCTTCTGTTCCGAGTCGCTTTCCTGCTGCACTGAATGGTTGGCATGGATAACCTCCAGAGAGGATATCCACTCGGTCACGAAACTTTGCCCAAGGGAAGGTTTTAAGATCCGTCCATATAGGTGCTGCGTCCATGAGTCCCGCTTCCATTTTTGCGACCAAGTTTGCAACTGCGAAGGCTTCGATCTCACAAAGAGCGACTGTGCGCAGATCTGGGATGACTCGTTTGAGTCCAAGTTCAATGCCTCCGTAGCCTGCGCAGAGGCCAAGGTGTGTAGTTGTTTTGGTAATATCCATGTCATGATTCTTCCTTTTTAATAGTTAGCTCTTCGCTATATTCCTCCGCCAGCTCCTCAGCGGCGGCAGCGTGGTCGCCATCGTCAGGATAAGGCAGCCCCTCGGCGGCGCGCCAGAGGAGCCACTCGCCGTGGCATTGTGGGGTCATGTTGAACCCCTTTCTACGAGTTCGGCTTCTGCCTGTGCTAGGCTTCTCTCTAGCTCTTCGATTCGATTGAGAAGCGTGGTATTTTCTCGGTCGAGCTCATCACGCTCTGAAGTCGCTTTATCCAATTTAACTTCAAAATCTTCTGCCTTCGATTTCCACTCGTGGCCCCAATCACGAAGGTCTGCGTGGATGCCTCGGGCTGTTTGCTTGGATAGTGCTTGATTGACCAGGAAGAGCCCAAGAGAAAGACCCTGCTTTCTATTTAGTCGGATACCATTTATCCAGATAGGCCACCCACGGTTATTTTGTATTATTTCAGAAATCATGCGACCTCCTTAGTTTTTATGGCATCCAATAAAGCCAGCGCGCCGATCTGGATGACCTTTCGCGGTGGCTTGGTTCCGTAGCGCCACGCCTCAAGCGTGCGCCTGGAGATGTTCAGTGCCGCGCAGACCTCGGGGATGCCGAGGCGGCGGGTATGGTTGCTGATCTTGGTTGCAAAGTTCATAGCGAATCGAGGAAGCCGGTGACGAACCACCAGCTAAGGGCGATGAGGGCGAGGGTCATTAGGAATGTTTTCATGGATGGGAAAGGATGCCGGGGCGTGGAGTGCGCCCCGGCGGGTGGGGTTGATTAGGAGGTTACACAGCGGATGGCTTTGGTAAGCGTGTCGCAGAAGAACGTGGCGCAGTAATCGCTCATTGGATCGCTCTTGTCTTCCTCGTAGCGGTAGCCGATGCAGACGGCGTCATCCGAGTGACCGTTGCGGATGAAGGTGATGACCTTTCTGAGACCGTCTTTCTTGGCGACGAAAGATTGATTGTCGGAGGTGAGCTTGAAGCCGGCCTTGGTGAGCTTGTTGATGGCATTTTGGATTTTCATGTGGATTTTTGTTTGAAGGTTTCGGTCGCCGTGGTGGCTTCCATGCCGATGACCTTGCGCAAGTTTCTGCGCATGGTCAATACTGAATGCGAAATTATTTTCGCTTTATCCGTAACTCGCCAATCCAGCGCAACTTAGCGCATACTTATTTCACGCCCAGCGCACCAATCCATCGTCGATTTCTACCAGCCCAGCCTCTGCCGCAGCCACGATCTTGCGCTTTGCCGTCCTCTCGCTGACGCCAGCGCGAGCCGCGATTTGCCGAGCAAGGTCCACGTCGCGGATGGTCTCGCCGTTCACCGGCCATCCAGCGCGGATGATCTCGCGCAGCTCCTCGTGGCCGGCATCATCGGTGCCGAATGGATTGGCAACCATCACGTGCCGAGAATGCTCGTCGCTCCAGGCGAACGCTGGGCCCTTAGTGAGCGGGATCGGCGCGCCGCGCATCTTGTCCGACCAGAGCACCGAGACACCGTCATCGTTCTTCGTGATGTAGACGTTGGACTCGCACTTGCGTTCCAGCTGCGAGCCGAGGTGCCCGCGGGCCTTCGCCGACTCCGGCGACTTCGGCTTCAGGCCGTTCGAGGGGTTCTGGTGAATGATCGAGAGGATCGGACAGTCGCGGGCGATGGCCAGACCATGCAGCTCGGCGACGTAGGGGTTGGCTTCGTCGGGGTCGTTCACGTCAATAACCGCATCCGCCACGCCGTCGATTATCACGAGCGCGAGGCCGCCGCAGGTTCGGGCCGCGCGCGCCACGGCGCGGTTGATGCATTCTCTGACTTGCTTCGGCTGCAGGCCTGCGAGTCGATAGGACTGGAACCAGCCGGGCAGCGTAGTGACGCGAGCGCGAGCCATTGCGCGCCGGATGAGTTGGTCGCTGTCCCAGAGCGATTGCTCGGTGTCGAAGTGGAGCACGGCGAAGCCTTCGGCGTTCGCGGCCTTGAAGCCGAACGATTCCGCCTCCGACGCGCCGAGGAAAGCCGAGATGATGGCACCAACCACCGTGGATTTGCCGGCTTTCGCTTGCGCGATGAGGGCCGAGAGATTGCCCGAGGTGCAGACCTGCGCGCCGCCCAGCCAGACGCGCAGCTTGGGCTTAGCCGGAGCCGCACCCAGCGAGAACGCTCGGGCATCGAGCATCTCCAGGATCGGCTGCTCACCCTTGCCTTCGAGCGCCAGCGCCATCCTTTCAAGCACGACCGGCACGGCCTCTGGGATCTTTCCACCTCCACCCTCGAGCGCCTCGAGCATGCGCTGGGCTTCTTTCGCCAGCGAGCGTGCGCGGGCTGCCTCACTGACCGCTTCGATGGTCTGCCGCGCGTTGGCCGAGGTCGCCACCAGACCGTCGAGCTCCAATATCCAAGCCATGCCTCCGACCTGGTCGAGCGTGCCAGCCTGCTGGAGGTTGCCGATCAGGCCTGCCGTGTCGATCTCCTGCGAGCCGAGCCGACCAAAGGCGCGCCAGATCTCCGCATGAGCGGGGACGATGAAGCTCGCCGCATCGATGCCGGCGTCACGCGCCCGATCCAGCACCGTCCTGTTGAGCAGGATCTCGGCTAGGAGTCTCTTCTCGGTCGCTGAAATGGCTGCGCTGTTGGGCTTTTTCGAGAGCATTTTTCAAGTAGAGGGTGAAATATTGAGAGCGAACCACGCGCCGTGCACGAGCTGCGGCGAGACCGACGCGCCATTCGTGGTCGGTGATGGTGGGGAAGAGGTCGGGCATTGAAGGGAGCGATGGATTGAGCGCGAGCCGCGCCAAGTTCAAGGACAAAAAGTTTCCAATTTGGAAATAAAAGGTATTGACGAAGCCACGACGATTCCTCTTTGTCCGCGATGCCATGAAGAAAATCTCCTTTAACGTCACTGCCGCGCAGCACGCAGCTTTCGAGCGCCTGCGACATGTCGACGAGTTAAACGTCGAGCCTGCCGCGTCGCTGGCTCGTCGCCTATTTCTTATCGGGCTCATCAAGTCCGATGAATTCAAAACCAAAACCAAAACCAAAACCAAACCCAAAAAAACATGAAAACAAAACTGTCAGACCTACTAAAATATACGCCGAATAATATACGCACCTCGAATATAAGCTATACTTGGCATCGAGCCAATGGAAGGAGTGATCGTCTAGCTTTAGTTATGTCTTTTTCAAAAGAGGCACTCGGACTAGCTAGGTTTCGAGAGGGAGACGCCTGCGACATTGAGTTTGATGAATCAGACAACTCGATGACCATATACTTTGGTGATAAACTTCCCTTTAGCTGCTATCTAAAATCTAAAAGCAAAGACTCACAAAGACAGATAAAGATTTCCACCAAAGGCATTGAAGCCGTGATGTCACGGCTTCCAAAGAATGACAAGCTGCATGAGTTTACAATTTTGCAGAGCGACGTTGGCAAGATTCGTGTCCGTTTACCTATCAAAAAATAATACAAATTAAAATGAACATCGTTGTAGGAAAACAGAAAACAGCCGTCCGCGCCGTAATCTACGGCGTCGAAGGCATCGGCAAGTCAACATTCGCGGCTGGGCTTCCCAGTCCGCTTTTTCTGGATCTCGAAAAGGGCACCAGCCACCTCGACATCTCACGAGTCGACATCGACACGTGGAGCGACCTTGAGGCCGCACTAAACGAGTGCCTTCAAACCGATTTTCAGACCATCGTCATAGATACCGCCGACTGGGCCGAGGCTGCCTGCGCTGAGGTAGTCCTCAAAAAACATGGCAAGAAGTCGATTGAAGACTTCGGCTTCGGCAAAGGTTACGTCATCCTCGCGGAGGAGTTCCGCAAGGTGATCGCAAAGGCCGAGGCACTAATAAGCCGCGGCAAGAACGTGGTCTTCCTCGCTCACTCCAAGGTCGTGCGCCAGTCGCCACCCGACCAGACCGACGGCTTCGACCGATACGAGCTCAAGCTCGCGAAGCAAGTCGCGCCGATCCTGAAGGAGTGGGCCGACCTTCTCGGCTTCGCGAACTTCCGCAGCCAAGTGGTCGAAGGCACCGATGGTCGCACCAAGGCCACCGGAGGCAAGGAACGCATCCTCCACCTGGAGCACTCGGCAGCATGGGATGCGAAGAATCGCTTCGGCCTGCCGGCCTCGGTGCCGTTCGCACCCGAGCACGTTCTGGCCTGCTTCCAAGGGGTCAAACCTCGCGAGCCGCAGACCGTCTCGACTCCGGTCAAAGCAGAGGCTCCAGTGCTGCCGGCCATGCTCCACGAGATTGATGAGCTGGCAGTCAAGTCGCCTGCCGCCAAGCGCGTGCTAGAGCGCGCCCAAGATCATTATCAAGTGATCGATTGGTCGGAGTTCACCGCCGAGCAAGCCGCGCAGGTTCTCAAGCGGATGCGAGAGGAGGCGGCCAAATGAAACTCTACGAAATCAATTCTCAGATTCAAACCCTTTGGGATCATGCCGACGAGGCATTCGACATCGAAGCTGGGCCTGAGCATCTCGATCACTTGGAGCGCATGCTCAAGCAAGCCGAGGTCAGCTTGGCCGAGAAGGCCGTCGCCCTCGCCTGTCTGATCAAAGGCATCGAAGCCGATGCTGAGGCGCTAGCCGAGGAGGAGCTGAAGCTCCGCAATCGCCGCAAGACTGCCGAGCGCCAAGCTGAATGGCTGCGCGTTTACCTAGCTGGTAATCTGCCAGCCGGCGAGAAGATCAAAGATGCGCGCGTCGTCATCTCTTGGCGCAAGTCCCAGAGCGTGCAGCTTCTCGCCGACATCTCCAGGCTGCCCAAGGAGTTCATCCGCGAGAAGATCACCGTCGAAGCCGACAAGCTCGCGATCAAAGAAGCCTTTGAAAATGGCACCGCATCCACCCTTTCCGGCCTCGCTGAGGTCGTAACCAAAAACACCATCCAAATCAAATGATACCCATCGGAAAACACGTCGCCACCGTAACCGCAGCCGCACTCTCTGAATCCTCGAAGGGAACGCCGTGCGTGCAAATCGAGTTCGATTCCAACGGCGACACCGCCACGGCTTGGCTTTACCTCTCCGACGCTGCTTTCGAGCGCGCCGTCAAAACGCTCCGCGACGCCTTCGGCTTCGACGACGACTTTGAGACGCTCGCCGATCAGCTCGTGGGCAAAGAGTGCCAGATAGTCGTGGAGGAAGAGGCCGATGACAAAGGCAACCTCCGCCCGCGGATTAAGTGGATCAACTCGTTGCGCTCGGCTCCGCGCCCGCTCTCGAATGCTGAGGTGCTGACCGCGAAGCTGTCGGCCAAGGCTTCTCGAATCGTTCGCGAGGTGGGCGCAGCTGCTCCCAAGAAGTCAGGTAATCCATACTGATGGTCCTACGCGCCTATCAGTCCGAGGCAGTCGAGTGGATTGATGGGCGTCGCATGTCCTGCGTCGTCGCTCCAGCCGGCGCAGGGAAAACTGTCATCGCAGCGGCCATCGTAGCTCGCTACGGCGAGACGTTCGGTCGCTGCGCATGGCTGGCCAACACCCGTGACCAATGCGACCAAGCGCGAGCTGCACTGGCTCGGGTCACGCTGCTGGATGCGCTCCAGGTTGATGTCGGGTGTTACGGCTCCTTTTCGAGCCTAGCCGACTACGACCTCGTGATACTCGACGAATGCCACCACCTACCGTCTCGCACCGTTTACCTGCTCATCCAGACCATGCGTGCCGACTCGCGGCTGGTGGGTTTCACGGCCACCCCCAAGCACTCCAACCCAGAGCGCAATGAGGTGATGCGTCAGGTATTTTCCGATGGGTTTTTTATCATTCAGAAATCGGAAGTCATGGAGGCCGGCGGACTGGTCGCTGGTCGCCTTAAGATCCTGCCAACCTCGCAGCCGGGCGAGTTCGATCCAGCCATCGAAGCCGAGGTGAAGGCACGGATGGGCAAGCGATTTTTCGGTTACAACCGCGACGAGCGCGAGCGCCAGCTGCGTAATCAGATCACGCATGAGATCCTGCGCGCCGATGAAAACCGCAACGCTTTGATCGCCGCTACCGCGGGCGCGCACATAGCCAGCGGGGAGAAAGTCTTGGTGCTGGTCGGCACCGTCGAACATGCCGAGCTGCTGGCTGGACTCATCCAAGGCGCCGCAGCCTGCTTCTCGCGCATGGGCATGAAGCGCCGGCGCGAGACCATCGGCGCTTTCAAAGATCCCGAGAGCGCTGTGCGCTGCCTAGTCGCCACCAGCCTAGCCGATGAGGGGCTCGATTGCCCGGTGGCCTCGGTCGTTATCATGGCCTGTGGTGGGCGTGAGTTCGGGCGGGTGATTCAGCGGGTGGGCCGCGTCATGCGGCCGCATGGAGAGAAGCGCTCGGGCCTGATCATCGAGCTGGAGGATGCTGGAGCTCGCACGGCGAACTCGCAGCACCGGGCGAGGCTGAGAGTTTACCGATCTGAAGGCTATGCGTGACCTTCTCCCAGATCCTTCGCGGCCTCGGCTTGCCCGAGCCGATCACCGAGCACCGCTTCCACGCCACGCGCAAGTGGCGCTTCGACTTCGCGTGGCCGGATCTGATGGTTGCCGTCGAGGTGGAGGGCGGCGTCTGGGTCGGCGGCAGACACACCAGAGGCAAAGGCTTTATCGCCGACATCGAAAAATACAACCACGCCGCGGCAGCGGGATGGTGCGTGCTTAGGTGTCAACCCAGCACGCTCACCAGCGGGCCGTTCCTTCAGTTGCTCACGCAGGCTTTGACTTGCCGTTCTGGGATTTCGTCACCCCAGCATCGACTAGCATCCGATGGATCACCGATAGGCTCATCGAAAACTCCTCGCTGATCTGTCCCATCTTCTTGGTCTTGTAGGCTTCGACGATCGAAGCGCGCAGCTCAGCCGAATAGGGTTCAAGTCCAGCCATATTGAGGTAATGCACCAGCGTCGATGTGTGCATTTTGTGAATGCGGCAAAATGCGGAAACGGTGCGGGTCGGCTCGGGTATAGCCAGCCACTTTTCGACCACTTCCCTCCTTCGCTTGGCCTTGTTGTATTCGTTAATCCTGTCCTTATTTTTCAGCGGCTTGAGAGCTCGCTCAGGGATCTTGGCTTTTGGCATCTCAACATTGGCAAACAGTTTTGCCTGCTGAGCCATGAGGATGCGCACGCGATCAGGGCTGATTCCTGCTGGTGATGACTGCGCACCGAGTCGCTTCATTGCTGCTTCAGCCATGTCAAGGATTGAGGATCCTCGCGTCAGTGCCATTGGTCTTCCGTTCCATGTTCCGCTCATATTTTTATTGGGTTAATCGCCGACCGGATTGGTCGGCATGGCGCATGGTGCTGCGCTGACTCTTTTACCTTCAACCCCAAAACCAATGAAAGTTTCCGCCTCTATTTTTAGCTCGCATTTTTCGACCGACAAAGCGCAGCGCGAGGCCATCACGTGGACGCGCCACAAGGGGCTGCTCTGCGGGCGCTGCAACGGCCTGATGCTACTAGGCACACTCGATGCCGAGCCAGTCGCACGGGCCTGTCAGGAATGCCCGGCAGTGTTCTTCCACTCCTCACCGTCGTCGTCGTCCTCGACCTCGCAGTCTGCCTTGGCCTGATCGGCGAGGATGCGAATCATGCTGCGCGCGTGAGCCTCAATCACCTCCAGCGAGGTCTTGTCGGGCAGCTCCACCGTCGAGTCATAGGAGCGTTCTCCGTCCATCGCCTCGTGTCGAACGGTGAACGTTATTTTCATGACTAATTCGGTGCGTAGAAATTAGTCAGATGGCCATCGTATATCGACTGCGTCACCGTGATTTTACCTGCCTTTACCATGCGTTTCAACTCGTCACTGGCGCGCTGCCAGCTGCGGTTATTTAAGTCGGCATATTCACCGACGGTGAGGTGCTTCGGGCTGGGCCTGCCAACCTGCCGCTGAGTCATTAACTTTTCCCAGCCGGTGGGGACTGGGATCTTTTTCACGGTGTGGCTCATAGTGCTACGGAGTCAGGAGTTGGTGGCTCGAAGATGCAGGAGCGCACGCGCGGAATCTCGCCAGAGTTCTGGCCTCGGAAATCGAGAGCGAAGACTCCAGGGTAAGTGCGAGCCTGCGAAACGACCTTGTGGCCAAAGCGAGTTAGCGCCTGCCAAGGTGGTGAGACGACGACGATGCCCTTGTGATTACCGCCGTGATCGAACTTGTGGCGATGGGCGCAGCATAGAACCGTTGGCAGAGGATCACCGGCGCGGGCGGCCTCAAGCTGTTCCTCGGCAAGCTGCACGCCTAGCTGCGTCAGCGAAAGCGCGAGTCGGCTTGAGGTGCCAATGTGATGCCTGAAAACGCAGCGCGTGCCATTGATGTCGAGCAAGAGCCGATCCCATGCACCGGTTCCGGTTGGTGTTGGCGTGGCCTTTAGCGCCTTGGCAATGGCGTTCTCGACGCTGCCGGTATGGCACTCGGTGCCGCGCACGATAAAGAGCTTGGCGGCGGCCTTGGAAAGCGGGGTGAGTAGATCGATGGCCGCGCCCACGTGGTCGGCGATGTCGGGCGAGATTATCTGCATCGTCCGGTGGTGGTTGCCTTCGATGAGGTCACCATTGATCACGAGCGCGAAGGGTTCACCGGCGGCTGTTTCGAGAATCCACTTGTGCGTTTCTTGCCAGCACTTCCAGAGCCACTGCTGCACCGGATTCAGTGCCACGCTGTTGCCTTCCAGAGTTACGAAGCCTGGCGGCATCACGGCCAAGGTTGAGCCGCAATGTAAATCGCTCAAAACGAAAACAAGTTTTGGGCGTTGATTGGTTTTCATAAAATGCTTAGGCCTTCGTGCCTTCGAGATGCGCTACCCGCAAACTGACCTCCGTGATCGCGACCTCAGCCGCCACCACTCGCGCGCGTAGCTCCACCATCTCGCGCTCGGCCTGCTCGTGTTTCTGAACGGCCAACGCGATGGCGGTAGTGTTGTCGCTCTGGTTTTTCAGAATCCAGACGATGCCACCGAGCACGAGGCTGGTCAGGATCGTA
>Ga0114968_10004098_pt1 | contig 10873 bp, 12 predicted proteins | sample M_130807_EF_Meta_FD_87020 | JGI IMG/M metagenome (GOLD analysis project Ga0114968, IMG submission 87020) | Freshwater microbial communities from Lake Montjoie, Canada to study carbon cycling - M_130807_EF_MetaG | ecosystem: Environmental > Aquatic > Freshwater > Lake | place: Lake Montjoie... | reverse complement strand
GGAACATCTGCTTCAGGAACATCTGCTTCAGGAACATCTGCTTCAGGAACATCTGCTTCAGGAACATCTGCATCAGGAACATCTGCTTCAGAAACATCTGCTTCAAGGACATCTGCTTCAGGAACATCTGCTTCAGGAACATCTGTTCCTCCTACATCTGCATCAGGAACATCTGCTCCTACTACATCTGCTCCTGCTACATCTGCTCCTGCTACATCTGCTCCTGCTACATCTGCTCCTGCTACATCTGCTCCTGCTACATCTGCTCCAGCTACATCTGCACCAAGGACATCTGCTTCAGCAACATCTGCTCCAGCTACATCTGCACCAGCTACATCTGCTCCAGCTACATCTGCACCAGCTACATCTGCTCCAGCTACATCTGCTCCAGCTACATCTGCACCAGCTACATCTGCTCCAGCTACATCTGCACCAAGGACATCTGCTCCACGACAAACAACTGCTGCACCAAAAAACGGAGAAATGCAAACTTTACTTACACGTAATAATATAAGTAGTGAATTATTAAACACATTTCCATTTACAAAAGAAGACTTTCAAGTATGGGCATCTGGATTACCTGGTAAAACAACCACCCCAGATATTAGTGCAAATACTAACTTAACAAACATATTTGATCCAAAAATAGTTGCATTTATTACAAATAACAAAAAAGCTTTTCTATCATTTTTAGGAAGCGACCGTCTTGATAATAAAATAACAGATCCTGAAGCACAGGAAGCATTATACAATTATTATATGGAAATGGATAAATATTTTATACTTCAAGATAATAATATAGATGCAACAACTCTGAATGAAAAACGTAAATCAGCTTCACAAGATGCAATTGTAACATACAAATCTCAATATTTAAATCTCTTCAATATTGTATTTGGCATTTTATTTGTTATTGGATTCATATTCATTTTTATGAGAACAACGTTTCAACCAGCAATTGATAGTGTAAAAAATAGCGCAAGTGGAACTGGTTCGATGATATGGAATTCAATAAAAGGTATAGGAAGTCTTCCAGGTAAAATATTATCAAGCGGACCAGTTAAATATATTGCTACTATTCCGGGAAAAATCATGTCGTTATTTCGAAAAAAACCAAATAATATACAAAATGCAGCACCTGCTGCGAATCCATAATCTTGCAAAAATATATAATAAATATTTTATATTATATATCATTATATCATAATAAGAAAAATATGTCAGAAAATCCATTCATTGATAAAAAATATATTATCTACGAATCACCAATATGGGAATCTTGCAAAAATACCGGTTTAAAATCGCGCATACTACCAATAACTGATTCTGTTATAGAAGGATATGCAATCAATGGTCCGAATGATTTTTTCATGATTGAAAAATATATTACAGTGGAACTGAAAAAATTTTTTGCAGTTGTTCATTTGGCAAAACGATGCGATATGTATGGTATAGCAATGAACCAGAAAAAAGATAACGTAAATCCGTTTTTGTATATACCAACTGAATGCAATACAACATTTAGTAATTTTTCGAGGCAAAGTATTGAGTATATAAAATCACAATCTCAAGATGCATCATATATGAGTCAGCTTAATTCTGGTGATAAAATATTCGATAATTATGTATATGCAAATAGTTATATCAATACAAAAACAAATGTGAATGATAAAAAACAATTATGTCAAAGACTTGCTGATTTAACACAAATGATGACGGATATCTCAAATATAATAAATAAATTAAACACACAAGATAATATTCAACAGTTTCAACAACAATATCAAAACATCATCGATAAACACAATGATAATTTAAATTTGCGAAAAGAACTGGAAAATAAAATGGAAAAGATCGACATGCAGGATAAAATGCAATATGGAGATTCTAAACTATATCTGGACTCAACTGTGTATACAAGTGTATTATGGACAATTTTAGCTACAACAATTGTGTTTTACATCTTCAAAAAGTTGTAAGCAAAGTATAATATCTAATATCTAATATATTATATATTATGTACAAAAGTTTTGAAGGGTTTCATGCATCACCTCAATCTCTATATACAACATATAAAGAAGGTGCAACATTCATAAATGATGCATCTATTCAGCAAAATATAGATAAGGTAGATAAATTAGATACATCAATACAAGAAATTTCTGATGAACAATATAAAATATATACAGACATAACTCAAGATGTTGGAAGTTATATAAATCAAGCAAATAATTTGATTGATAAAAATGATAGATATCACTACAATGATATTCAGGATCACAATGAATTAATAAAACGTACAAAACCAAAAGATATACGCACAACATTAAATGACGATATTAATAAAATCAATTTGTATCAAAATACAGTTTATATATCAGGTGTTATTGCATGTTCTACATTGATAATTGTTTTATTGATGATGTCCAAAAAATAATTGTATAATATATATGTCAATCAATCAAAATACATTAAATGATATTCATACATTAGGTGGGAATACAGATGCATTGAATAATTTAACTAATGGACTAAATAGCGTATATGCTTCTCTAACAAATTTGAAAGATATTCAAGACAATGCTCTCGCAAGACAAAATGATATTAAATATTTAGTAGAATATGAATCTGATCGTTTGAATAATAAAAAAATGGTTATAGATAAGGCAATTGATACACAAAACCGGATAATTTATTTTAACGATAATAGTCGGAAAATCTATGCAGCGTATTTGAAAATATTAATTACAGTTGTTATTATTTTAGCAATAGTATGGTTTTTTCTCACATTAACATCGTATTTTAAAAATGATTTTATTCCTGAATGGGTAATTAATATTATTATTATTATAGTTGTAGCTATAGGATTGATTTATATATATAATTGTTATATTGAAATACGCAGACGAAACCGATATAATTTTGATGAAATTAATTTAGAACCGCCTCCTATAAAAAGCGACATAGATAAAAAGACACTGAGCGGTTCAAATTTATTGGATGATATGAAATCATGTGAAGGAGCAGATTGTTGTGCACCAGCAACCGTCGGAAATCCAGGTTCAAGATGGAATGAATTAACTGGAAAATGCGAATATGAAGCAGCTTTACCAGCGAATGCAGAGACATTTAGTAATTATACATCATCATATCATCAGGCACAATGTATTGACGTTATGAATACGCAAGTATATGATAAAAGTAAAACTGCACCGAATGAAAGTTTCGAGTTTGCAAATTATTCTGCATATAACTAAAAATATTCAAACATATATATATATAATATAGTATGGGAATAACAACAAAACCAAAAACAACAACAAAACCAAAAACAACAACAAAACCAACTGCAACAACAACACCAACAGCAACAACAACACCAACAGCAACTGCAACACCAACAACAACAACACCAACACCAACAACACCAACACCAACACCAACACCAACAACAATTCCGCCGCAAAATGTATGGATATCTGGTAAAAATGCATATAAAGCTTTACAATCTTACTTTGTGAATGAAAATGGCATGTTGGATGAAAAAAACAAATATGATAAAAATTTACATTCAGCGGACGCCCAACAAGTAAAATACACGAATCAATCAACGTCAATACTGTCGACTGTATACAAGTATACATTTTATGTCTATATGATTCTTGCAGTCATATTATGCGGAGTTATATTTTTCAAAGCAAAGTTTTCAATACCTAAACAAATATTTTTGTATTTATTGATTTTACTTTTTCCTTTTTATATTTATGCCGTTGAAAATATACTGTATATTGCAGCGGCATATTTATATAATCTCGTTTTATCAAATATATATTCGAATGGGTTTTCTACTACACAAATGGAATATGGAGGTGCAAATTTACAAAATCAAAGTGTATCATCTTTACAAATGCCAAAATTAAAACCTCAACTTAATAATTTATCTATTCAAACACCTGATTTTTTAAAAAAAATTGGTGGAGGGTTTACAAAAGCAGGTTCAGAAATAAAATCTGGTGGAGAAAATGCAATTGCAGGTATTAGAAAGACAGGTGATAAAACGATAGATAGTATGAGAGACGAAGTTGCCAAAGCGGATGATGCATTTAAAATTGCTTGGAAAAAATCACAAGATGCAGCAGTTAATGCTTCAAATGCAATTGCCAAGGCAGCTGATGTAAATATAATTCCTGAATTAAAAAGTGCAGCAGAAGAAGCAGCAGAATATGCAGTTGCATTGGCTGATATTTTAAAAGCACAATCAGTCGCTGCAGAAGAAGAATTGAAAAAAGTTAAAAAAGAATACGATAGTCTACATGAATAACCAGTATTATTTGCAATAAAAAATGAAATATACATATATTTCATTTTTCATATTCAATATGTAAATATTCAAAAATACTATATTTATTCATCATATTCAATATCTCCAATATCTTCTTCTTCAATCGTATCATCGCGACCTTCATATACAATTCGCAGATCTTTCCAACCTATTTTATCATGTGGACCATATAGTCTGTCCAAATAATCATGAATATCTTTGGGTTTAGGTCCTTTAGTTCCGAAATTCGATTCATGCCAGTTCTTAAATTCTTCATTGATAGTCGATTTTTTCAATATTGGAGCACCAGGAACCCGCACAATTTTCTCATTAATAAACTGAGAAATAACATCTTGTTTATTCTTGTAATCATTACTGGCTTTCATTACAATTTCGCAATCTGGAACTGCACCACCGGTTTTCAATACACGTTCTACAAGCATAGCTAAAAATACGGTTTTCCATATATCGAACTTTTCGTCAATTTTCGGGTCAATTTCGTATTGATAAGGTTTGAATGTATCTCCATCAACAGGATTTTCGGTGAATAATGACATGAACTGCACAACACGAATACGGCGCCATGTTCCATGATCTTGTGCTCTTATTTCCGGTAAAACATTGGTGCATACTGCTAATTTAAATTGTGGATAAAATCGCAATGGTTCTTCATGATATGGAATTCTTGCTGATATCATATCAAGACCACTTACTAATTCTTTTAAAATACCCTCATTGATAATATCACCCTGTTTTGGTTCTTGCATAACAACATATCGAGCACCTTTTAATAATGCAATTTCCGGAGCTAATCCACCAACGCTTGTTCGTTTTGGAGTAACAATAGCAGTTAATGGCAAATCTGCTTTGTATTCTCCCAATGTCTTTGCCATCAGTGCAACTAATACTGATTTTCCATTTCTACCGCCTCCCAAATAATTATTGAACGTTTGATTACCGGGAATACCTAACAATGTAGATGCCAAATGATTCCACATATATTCGCGTAGTTCTTCTATAGGAAACAACTTTCTCATAAAATCATTAATTTCGTCAACCGTTTTTTGGTGTTCTGGTCCAATGGGATGGTATTCGATATTTGTGGATTTTGAAATATAATCTTCTGGTTTGCCATTGCGGAACATTTTTTCTTTGAAATCCCATACACCATTTGAACAACATAATAAATATTGGTTTTGATCAATACTTTCTAAAAATTTACTATCATAAAACATATTCTTTGCTTCTGTCATGTAATTTTTCTTATCATTTGTCTTACCAAGACGTGTATAAATTTCCATAACCTTTGTTTGACGAGCATGGAGCGCTTTTATTTTTAATTCTTCATCATCTCGCAAACTTGCAAGTGCTTCATTAATGCTCATTGCTTTTTTCATATACAGATTACGCAGTTCAGTAGAAATCGAATTTTTCAAAGAATAACCAGAATCAATCCTTTTCCAACGATGATTTCTGAATTCATACCAACCGTCCCCTACAATACTGCATGATGCATATAAATCTTTTTTCAATTGATATAGGACCTTTGCAATATCATAATCTGTAATTCCGACCGATTTCCTATCATGAATTCCGCAATCAAAGAGACCACTATCGATAGACTGTTCAATATAATAATCGAGACTTTTTTCCCTTACTGCTTTGAATTTTTCAGGAGCATCTTTTTTTGACCAATACATCAATGATCTCAATGTTAATCCATTTGGGTTTTTCACATCGAATTTTTTCCAAAAATCCCATAATTTAGATATATTGAAATCGAAATTAGATGATTGTGCACTGAATGCTAACCATACTATAAATAAACAATCGCTTGTATTCCGTAAAACACATCCTACACTAAACCATTTATCATAGGATCCCGATTCATAATATGAAGGTGGAAGTGTCATCACATAGTCATATGCTTCTATACATTCATATTTGTCCGTTTTTTTTGAAACTTTATCTAAATATGCTTTTAGACATGTTTGCAATTGATCATGATTTGATATACTAAAAATATCAACCGTTTCTGCAGCAGAAACTGTTATTGCAGAAGCCATATTTGTTCTCTTTGGGCGTCCATTCACTTGTGGTGCAAATGAATTATATTCTTCTAAAAAATCTGTAGTCATAAATGGTTCATAATGATCCGGGTATCTTGCAGATAATTTAAAAGCATTTTTTGCCAAATTGAATGTGGATGGATCTTCATATACTAAACTAAATTGTTGATCGCTACTATCAAATGTTGCATTATATATTTGGGTTAATCGATAGGGTTCATGATTTGGTTTTTGGCATCCAAACATTTGCCAATTTGTTTTTCCAGTGCTGATTCCTTCATCTAATATAGCATTCCAATCATTTGTAATCTTCATTTCAGATAAATCCCATATATCATTCATTTGATCTATAATTTTTTTTCGAATCAATTGCTGTGTAATATGATCACAATTCAAAGATATAATCAAATGAATTCCATCTTTTGTATATCCTTTTTTCGGAACAGGATTTATGTCAGATTTTTCTAATACATACACTGTAATAACAGCATCATTATCTATTTGGAACACTTTTTTAATTGTTTCTAAATATAGTTCAATGAGTTCAACTATATTTTCCTGTGTATATTGACGAGTTTTTACGGATAAATCATGACGTAAATCCAAGTCAACTAAAATAGGACCTTTTTCCATTTGTGCTTCGGTCAAATATTCTGGGTTCTTTTTTATAAAGACTTCGCGATATACCATAGATACGAAATTGGGATATTCTTCTTTTGAAATATGATAATTACCCCCATAAATCCCCAATTCTTCATCGCCAATTCTGGTATTGGTAGATTCTTTGGATGTTTCTTTTGAATTTGTTGCGTCTTTTTTTATAAAATGTGATTTTAAAAATGATGTAAGATTCATTGATTTTTGTATTGCATTTTTTGAGGATTCTGATGTCATCTAATATATTAGAACAATATTTTAAAAACAGTAATTTATACTATCTATTTCTATTATAATATGAAATCGATTTTATAGGGAAAATATAATTATAATCATATTACAACAATTATATGTATGTAAAATTGATTATAATATAAAAAATATAAATATATCATATAGTAAGAATACAATGAAGTTTTGTAAAGAATGCAACAACATGTTATATATCGGTATTGATGCGGATGATTCGAATAAATTAACATATTATTGTAGAAATTGTGGAAATATTGATGAATTAACAGCTACCGAAGGTCATTGCGTATTGAATACACAATTGAAAAGTGGAGAACAAAAATTTAATCATATCATAAATCAATATACAAAATTGGATCCTACATTGCCTCGAATTTACAATATGAAATGTCCGAATGAATCATGTATCACAAATTCAAGTGGATCTGATAAAAAACAAAAAACAGAAATAATTTATATGCGATATGATGATAATAATTTAAAATATGTATACATTTGTGCGGATTGTGATATTACATGGAAAACTGACGATAGAAAATAATGCAGAAGATACAGAAAGAAAGAGAAACCAGAAAACCAAAGATGTAAAATTGAAATGAATACTATTTAGAAAATATAATACATTATATTATATTTCCATATGGCAGAATTTAACGAAATCGAAAATTTATCAGACGATGAAGATATTTCAAGTGTTGATTCTGATGTTCCTGATAAAAAGTTCAAATTTGATGAAGGCGCAGAGTCAGATGAAAACGATGAAGATGATGAATATACTGAAGATGCAGAGGATGAAAACATAGAAGGAATAGAAGAAATGAATGAAAATTTATACAATGAAGATGTAGCTGCATCAGATTCGGAGTCAGAAAGCGACGAAGAATATGATGAAGATGATTTGCAAAAGATAGACGAAACAATTCATAAAAAAATTATTGATAATCATCATCCAGAACTAAAATCTTTAAATTATGAAGAAATAGATACTTTGTGCACTGTTGTGCGAAATAATAAAGGTGAAATTATTGATCCATTACACAAAACAATACCGATATTATCGCGATATGAAAAGGCACGTATTTTAGGTGAACGTGCCGAACAAATCAACTCTGGTGCTCAACCATTTATTGATATTGAACCAACAATGATTGATGGTTATTTGATTGCATTAAAAGAACTTGAACAAAAAAAAATACCGTTTATTATTCAACGACCATTACCGAATGGGGGATGTGAATACTGGAGATTGCATGATTTAGAAATTATATAGAAAAAATATAACATTTTTATAGTATGAACAAGTTTTTTGAAAATAATACATTTATGACTACACTTGCTAATGAAAGTTTGTGGAGGAGAAATGAAATACTACGTATTATGAAAGATATGAAAGAGGAAACTCCCGAGTTAACCATTGATCATTTCATATGTATATTACATAAACTAATAGATCCACAGGTTTCATATATGAATTATTCTATGATGCAATATTGGTATTCCGTCAAAATATGGAACGATTATAATTATAAAGAAGATAATTTTGAATTATTGATATCAAGAAAAAATATAGCATATTAGAGCTATAATACTATTTTTTATACTATTTCTGTATAAATGAACAATGAGCCAATAACCAATTGTAAGTAAAAGGTTAACTTTTCCAGTGTTTACCACAATCTAAACATGTAACAAAAATCGTTGCCGGTTCATCTGCTGATCTTGTTTGTAATTCATAATATGTGCATTTTTTTGATTTGCATTTTTTACATGTGAACATATCTGTAGATGCCTCTATATTTGTATCAAATCTCGATGCATCACGTTTTATTTTATTCTGTATTAATTGTTTCCATCTTTGAGGATTCATTTCTTGATGTGTCATAAATGCAAATATTTCCGGTTTCAGTTCATTTGTATGCAATTGTTGTAATATTTCTGGATTTTTCAAATTATTAACAATCGTTCTGAGTCTATCCAAATACAATTGTTTGAAATATGGATTCTCCCATTTCTTTATTATTTTTTTTTGTGTAGCTTCTTTGATTGCATAATTGAAAACAGCCTTTTCTAAATTTATGGAAACTTTTTCATTGATACCAGATCCTATTTTTTCAGATAATTTACTTCTTATATTTGCGCGAAATGTTTCAGGATTTAGCGGCATAACTTATGATAATAATAAAATAATATTTATATTATTATTTTATTCAATTTTACGTAATAAAAAGACTATTCTTCATACATTTCCTCTTCTAATTCACTTGTACAATCTAAAAATGTGGTATCCTTATCTACAATATTCATTGTATCTATTTTATCAAATACTGTAGCTGTTTTTTTTTTAGAGATTTTCTCTTTTGATGATGTTTTAGGTGCAGGAGCCTTTTTAACAAGTTTCTTTGGTTTTTCGATAATTTCATCTTCTTCATCACCATCATCGTCATCGTCATCATCATCTTCATCATCGTCATCATCATCTTCATCATCGTCATCTACAATAAAGCCATCTTTGACATATCCATCTTTTGTTCTGGGAACATCTGGATCAACATCATCTTCTGATATTTCAGAATCTTCATCACCGATATCTTCAAAACCACCGAACAATGCTTCATAAATAGCTTCCCATCTATTTTTTTTCAATGAATCGCAGGAAAAGCCATCTTCACTAACATTTGCAACCAAAACACATGCACCAAAAAATAAAACAGTATCCACTGGTGGTGGAAAATCATATTTATTTTCTTGTCCAGCGCGTCCAGTTGTTTTAGCAAACAATGAAACTGTTGTTGATTCGCCATCAATTTCCATTGTCCATTTATGTTGACATGCAAATCCATCGTTTGTTTTGAACCCAGCTTTTTTATACAAGTCTAATTCTGAAAAGGTTTTCAAAGAGGTTTCTTTAATTACTCCTGATTTTTCAACGATTAATATAGTGGACATATTTAGAATATATTGATAGTATTCAATATATATTTATATGCTTTTCAATAAAGATATTTTCATGGTATATATATATATACAATGAAAAAAGGAGGACTACTTTTCGGAATGCTCGGACGTAAAAATACAGATGCTGCTGTTAATTTATCTAAGCTTATCAATGATAACAAAAAAGACATTGATGAATTGGCAAAACTTTCTGGAACACCTGATGCCAATTTAGGATCCGCTGATAAAACCAGAATGGCATCTTTAAAAACAACATTGAAACCAAAACTTCAACAAATCTCAAAGGAAGCATCAAATATCAATGCATGGATGTATCACTCTCAAGGTGGAAAGAGTCGAAGAAGCAAAATGTCAAAATCGAGAACCATGAAGAAGCGTTAAAAAATTAATTTAAAAAGCACGGTATCACATATATGTGGATTTCTATATTATTAAAAATAATTATATCATTTATTATTATTTTCATAGGACACCAATTGTTTATTTATTTGAAGGAAACATATAGTGTAAAAAAAACAAAGGATTTAGTAGGTTCTCAAATTATCAAATACAAAACTATTTTGCAAAATATTCAAAACAATGAACAAACAGTGAATGAGAAAGCAAATAGTAATGAAAT
>Ga0114968_10004097_pt1 | contig 10873 bp, 11 predicted proteins | sample M_130807_EF_Meta_FD_87020 | JGI IMG/M metagenome (GOLD analysis project Ga0114968, IMG submission 87020) | Freshwater microbial communities from Lake Montjoie, Canada to study carbon cycling - M_130807_EF_MetaG | ecosystem: Environmental > Aquatic > Freshwater > Lake | place: Lake Montjoie... | reverse complement strand
TGCTAAAACCCCTGAAGGAAAATATTTTTCAATGCGTTTACCTGCCCTTATGGATGCAGGTGCTTTGCAACAATGGTATGCGATGAATAAGGCTACTAATTTTACTGAATTTAAAACTGCGGTGGCACAAAACCATTTAGCAATGTTTAATATTATGTATGCCGACAAACGTGATACTATATTTTATATCTCTAGTGGTAAAATGCCTTATCGTAATGCAGATACCAGCTACCACTGGAACTCAACGCTACCGGGCAATACAAGGGCAACACTTTGGACAAAGTTTAAACCTTTAAACGAGTTTCCTCAGTATACGAATCCTAAAACTGGGTATCTAATTAATATGAATCACTCTCCTTTTTTAGCCACTGCAGAAAGTGAAAATTTAGATCCTAAGAATTTTGATCCTAAAGATGGCTATGAATTATACCACGACAACAGAAGTCGTCGTGCCAAGGACTTAATAGACCCTCTAGAAAAAATTTCTTACGCCGATTTAAAGCGTATCAAATTTGATCGTCAATTACCATCTACCATTTTATTTCCTTATGGCTTTACTGCAGATACTATGTTTTTAATAGATGAAAATAAATATCCTGCCCTGTCTCCACTTATTAAAGCTTTAAAGACTTGGGACCATAATACCAATCCTGAAAGTAAGGGTGCACTTATTTATAATTTAGCTTATTATGAAATTCCTAAATTAATGGAGGGAAGAAAAGATGATAAACTAACTATGCAGGAAGCCATTGCTACCTATCAATATATTTATGATTTTTTAATGAAAAATTATAATAGACTCGATGTAAGTTTAGGTGAAATGCAAAGACTTGTAAGAGGCGATGAGAACTGGCCGCAAGGCGGTATGCCCGATGTACTTGCAGCAGTGCAAACGCAACCCTATGGTGCTGGACAAAGAAAAATGAATAGCGGTGATGCCTATATTGAATTTGTTCGCTTTCCTAAAGATGGTAGTTTACCCTTAATTGAAAGCGTAAATACTTTTGGAGCAAGTTCTAATAAAGGAGATGCACATTATGCCGACCAACGTGCCATGTATCAAGCGCAGCAAGTGAAAAAAATGACCTTAGATAAAACCGAAGTACTAAAAAATGCGAAGCGTACTTATCATCCTCAGTAGGGTAATAGTACATTCTCAATAGTGCAATAGTTATTTTTAAATAAATAATAATCAAGAGCAAGTATTACAACAAGAGTAAGTATTACAATCTTGCAGTAACAATGCTTCTATCTAAGAAGGCCTTGGTATCGTATATAATAGTTTTATTAGAACGCTTCAGGCTTACATAATTTAATGACTTGAAAAAATCGTGGGCAACCACTAGCACAATCGCATCATATTTTCGAAGTGCGTTCACTAATTGAATATTGTGTTTTTCTTTTACTTCTACTGCATTAGCATAGGGGTCAAAGGCATCTACCTGCATACCCGCAGCGCTAAGCTGGCTAACTATTTCAAAGGCTTTTGAATTTCTTATATCAGGGCAATTCTCTTTAAAGCTTACACCCAGTATTAATGCCTTGGCGCCTTTAGTGTCAATACCATTAGCAGTTAATAACTGCATTAATTTTTCTGTAACAAATGTTCCCATTTGATCATTCACATTTCTTCCCGATAATATTACTTGCGGATGATAGCCCAAGCTTGTAGCCTTATGCGCTAGATAATAAGGGTCTACTCCAATACAATGTCCGCCTACTAAGCCTGGCTTGAAGGGTAAAAAATTCCATTTAGTAGCAGCGGCTTCTAATACCTCATGCGTATCAATCCCCATTCTATCAAATATGAGTGCTAGCTCATTAACAAAAGAAATATTTATATCGCGTTGTGCATTTTCAATTGACTTAGCAGCCTCCGCCACTTTTATACTAGATACTTTAAAAGTACCTGCTGTAATAATACTTGCATATAATTCATCTACCTTATTAGCCGTTTCTGGCGTAGAACCTGCTGTTAATTTTTTTATAGTAGTAAGTGTATGTACTTTATCCCCCGGATTTATTCTCTCTGGAGAATAACCAACATAAAAATGTTTATTAAAAACTAAACTACTTTGTTTTTCTAAAACTGGAACGCAGTCTTCTTCTGTACAACCAGGATACACTGTACTTTCATAAATAACTAAGTCCCCTTTTTTTAAAACCGAACCTATCATAGCAGTTGCTTCTACTAATGGTTTTAAATTAGGGCGCTTATCGGCATCAACCGGAGTAGGTACCGTTACAATAAATATAGTAGTTTCTTTAATAGCACTAAGAGAAGTCGTAAAAGTTAAATGTTTTGCATTTTTAATTTCGGCCTCTGTACATTCTAATGTATGGTCCTTGCCATTTTGTAAATCAATTATCCTTGCTTCATTGATATCAAATCCAATAACAGTGTATAGCTTAGCAAAAGCAAGCGCTAATGGCAAGCCTACATAACCCAGGCCTACTATGGCAATGGTGGGTGATATGGTTTGATTTTGAGTCATCTATTTTCAAAGGTAAAGGACCCACTAGTGATTACCATAATTTTTTTCACCTGCTGTAATGGCCAGTTTTAATCTATTCTGTGGCGGAGGTAAGGGGCAGGTTGCAAATGCTGTAAAGGCGCAGGGCGGATTATAAGCAATATTGAAATCAATTTCAGTATTACCTAAAGCATCAGGCTTATCTATTTCAATAAATCGACCTGCACCATAAGTAGTTTTACCAGCAGTTTCATCGGCAAATACAATAAAAAATTTAGGCCCTCCTTCATCAATCACATCTAATGAATACTCTTTATTTTGAATGGTAAATATTAATTTGCCTGCTGTTTTGGTTGCTGTAGTTTGACCAAGGACATTGGTAATCATTAATAAGTTTTGTGAAGGCGCCACCATGCTGGCCTTTACACGCCAATTGGCATCAATAGGAAATCGCTCTATCCCTTTAAAGTGAACTAAAGTTTTCGCTTTTAAATTTCTAAACCTAACACCAATTTTATCTTCTCTTTTTATAATGGTCCAAGTATAATGAGACCAAGACATAGTGATAGCTTGTTCTTCTTTAGAAAATACTTTTACAGGAACCTGCCCCACTATTAATTGATCATTTACTTTAATTGTATAGTTTTTTTGATTTACCCAAACAACTGAATCACCTTCATAAATAAAGGAGCCTAATTCAGCCGGGAATGCAGCATTATCATATCTACAATCACTACCTTCTTTTTTTCCTAAAGTATTTGTTCCCTTTTCTAACCAATAAAGGCCTTCTAAATTTAACCAACCAGCGGGTGTTTTTAAATCGGCAATGCGTGCTTTATGCCAATCGTTAATAGACTCCGTATACCTATTTGATTTTTGAGCTTTCGCTAAAAAAAAGAAGTTTAAAAGCAGTAAAGTATATATTATTTTTTTCATTTATTGGCCTGTATGTATAATGCACGTAGAAACACTTCTAGATCTCACAAAATTAAGATAATTAAAGCCTAGAATCATATAAATTTCTTAAATTTAAGCTGTAAAACAGAATAACATGCAACTAAAGAGATTACTGATTGGGTTTTTATTTATGGGGGCTATGGCTTGTAATAAATCGGTTACAACCATTCCCGAAGTACCTGTAGTAGATAATACCCCTGTAACAAAAATTACCAACGCTGATATTAATACCTGGATTCATGAAAATATGTCGGCCTATTATTTATGGCCTGATAAAATGCCGGCTTTAGCCAAAACCAATCTCAATAGTAATCCTATGGATTATTTTTATAGTATTTTATATGATTATAAAACCACCGATCGCTTTTCTTGGATAGATAGTAGTTCCGCTAATTTAATAAACCAATTAAATGGTATCAATACTGTTTTAGGTATTAGAGTGAGTGCTTTTTATACCGACGATACAAAAGTAAATGTAGCCTTAGTGATAGCCTATGTATTAAAAGGAAGTCCTGCTGAAAAAAATGGATTAAAAAGAGGAGATATCATTTTATCGGTGGATGACAAAGCCGTCACTTCCTCTAATTATAGTACGGCATTACAAAATCAAACTTTGAAATTAGGCTTAGGTGCTTATAATAATAAAGTATTTAGCAGTTCAGGTAAAACTGTAACCGTTACTAAAGTAGAATTACAAACCAATCCTATTTTACAAGACACGGTTATTAATTGGGCAGGTAAGAAAGTGGGCTATTTTGCCTACTTACAATTTCTATCTAGTTTTGATGATAGTTTACGAGCTGTATTTGGCAGGTTTAAAGAAAAAGGAGTCAATGAATTAGTGATTGACCTTCGTTATAATGGTGGCGGCTATGTTTCTAGTTCAGATTTATTAACCAATTTAATGGTGAAGGACTTAGCTAGTAAGGTAGATAAGGTGATGAATAAAAAACAGTATAACGACGCTTATACAAAGGAAGTCATAAAACAATATGGAGCATCCGCTCTTATCACCAATTTTAAAATGGAGTCCAATAATATCGGTTCTTTAAATAGAGTGTTTTTTCTAACTTCTACTGGCACTGCTTCAGCTAGTGAACTTATCATTAATAATTTAAAACCATTTATGAATGTCATTTTAATTGGCGAACATACCTATGGTAAAAATGTAGGCTCTTTTACTATTACCGATAATGCCAAAAGATGGAACTATGGTTTACAGCCTATTACTTTTAAAATATTAAATGCACTTGACCAATCCGATTATGGTACAGTGAATGGATTTTTACCAGACTATGCGCTTGCAGACGATGTACTTCCTTATAAATTATTAGGCGACCCTAATGAAACTTATTTAAATAAAGCACTCAATATCATTGGCCCCGTAGCTTATAAAGCCAACGCCATTGGCAGTGTTTATCAAGTTTCAAGGGGCAATAAACTGCAAGCAGCTTCCCTTTCTGACAATCCTATTCAAGATAAATTTGATATGTTTGACAAGCCCTTAAAACCTAAGAACTAGTTCCTAAAACATTCTTTTATCAGCGCTTTGTTTTTTGTATCTTAGGCTTTATAAATAAGGCCTTATGAAAAAAATATTGTTGTTATTAGGGGTGATGGGTTCCCTTCAATTAGTTGCGCAAGAAAAAAATACGAAAGTACATTTAAATCATACTGCCATTTTTGTGATGGATATGGAAAAAACAGGTAATTTCTATAGTAAAATTATTGGCTTAGATTCTGTGGCAGAACCTTTTCATGATGGAAAACATATTTGGTATAAGACAAGTGAGCATAGTATGTTGCATGTCATACAGGGCGCCACTGAAAAAAAAGACTATTATAAAAATCAGCATACTTGTTATACAGTGCCTGAGTTTAAAGGCTTTATAGAAAAATTAAAAGCCTCACACCTACCCTTTGAAGATGTGAGCGGTAATAAAAATGCCATTACCACGCGCGTGGACGGCGTTCATCAAATTTGGTTACAAGACCCAGATGGCTATTGGTTAGAAATAAATGATGATACTTATTAAAAATAGATTTAAACAATTCGATAATTTCAATAACGCAATTTTAATAAATTAAAATAATATGAAAAAATTACAATTAATACTACTATTCGTTTTCACGTTTGTCATTGGCAGTTTTGCACAAGGTTTTGTAAAAGAAAAACAAGTTATTAAAAGTACCATTCTAAATAAAGAAGTACATTATTCAATTTTCTTGCCTAGCGACTATTATACCAGCGAGCGCGCTTATCCTGTCACTTATTTATTACATGGTTATGGTGATGCCGATGATGGCTGGATTCAGTTTGGTGAAGTGAACCGCTTAGCAGATGACGCCATTAAAGCAGGTAAAATTCCGCCTATGATTATTGTAACGCCCGATGGCTTTACAAGTTTTTATATTAATGCAGCCGATGGTAATTTAAATTATGAGGACTTTTTTATAAAAGAACTCATTCCGCATATTGAAAAAACCTATAAAGTAAAAGCAGAAAAAAGATTTAGAGGTATTGCTGGGCTTTCCATGGGTGGTTATGGTTCATTATTATATGCCCTTAAATACCCAAATTTATTTGCAGCGTCTGCACCACTTAGTGCTGCTGTTTGGACAGACAACGATATTATTAATCTTAATGAAAATATGTTCAATGGTTTATTTGGCAATTCAATGGGTAAAAATTTAAAAGGAAAAGATCGTTTAACTTCAGCCTGGTTAAGCAATAGCCCCTTAGCTATTATTGAAAAAAAGACCAAGGAAGAATTATCCGGAGTGAAGTATTGGATTGATTGTGGTGATGACGATTTTTTAACTATTGGCAATGCCCAATTACACATAGCACTCACTAATAAGAATGTTCCTCATGAATTTAGAATGAGGGAAGGTGCACATAATTGGACCTACTGGAGAACCGGTATTATAGACGCTTTAGCTTTCATAGGCGATAGCTTTCATCAAAAATAATTTTATGTCAATTACAATTAAAGTTTTTGTTACAGGAGGTACTTTTGATAAAGAGTACAATGAGTTAAATGGTAGTTTATTTTTTAAAGAAACACATTTACATGAAATGTTGCAATTGGGTAGAAGTAAATTAGATCTATCCATTACGACACTCATGATGAAAGATAGTCTAGACTTCATTGAAGCCGATAGACAAATGATTGCCTCAGCCTGTAATGAAATTAAAGAAGATAAAATTTTAATTACCCATGGCACTGATACCATGACCCTCACAGCCTCTTATTTAGCAAAGCATTGTAAAGGTAAAACTATAGTACTTACAGGTGCCATGGTGCCTTACAAGTTTGGTAGTTCTGATGGATTATTTAATTTAGGAAGCGCCCTAGCCTTTGTGCAAGTAGTGAGCCCTGGCGTATACATTGCCATCAATGGAAAAATATTTGAAGCAGATAAAGTTAAAAAGAATACCGATAAAGGCGAGTTTGAAAATATTTAACTAAACTTTACTTTATAGAAAGACCTAAGTGCTTTAGGGATAGCGCGTATCTATTAAGTATTGAATTTTCCAACCTTCTTTTGTACGAACTACTTGAAAGGAATTGACCCCTTGATGTATGTATTTTTCTTTAACATACAATTGATAAGGTGTCCACACACTTGCTAATTCTTTATTGATTAATATTTTATCAAAAACAATTCTTTCATCTAAGGCACCTACTGGTTGTTTCCCCACGCTATTAATAAAAGCTTGCACGCTAGCCTCTTTCACCGCAGCCCCAGCCTCGCTTGATTGAATGGTTTGAACAACCGCATTTGAAGAAAAACAAGATCTGAGTAATACGGTATCACTATTTTTCATAGCAATAAACATATTTTCAATCACTTTTTTCACGCCTGTGGTATCTTGTGCATAGCTATTTAGAAGAAGCATGCTTGTGAAAATGGTGAGAACTATTTTTTTTATCATATTCGGTTGTATTATGCTAGATTTATTTTAACTGAGTCGTGTCCACTCTTGAAGGTGTATCCTTTCCAGCTATAATAGATTGCGCACTTTTTGCAATAGCTTTAATAATTTCATTCATATTGTCTATATCTAAGGTTTGAAATTCATCACTAGGCTTGTGATAATTTGGTTCGCTATCCATTTTAGAAGTAGAAATAGTATGAGCCGGTACGCCCAAACGTGCTAGTGTCGCGTTGTCTGATCTGTAAAATAAGTTTTGATCCGTATAAGGATCTGGATAAAATGTAAAGGCAGAGCCTGCTAAATTCTTTTGTAAAATGGCGCCCATATCTGTTTTTTCATAACCCGTAATATAAGCGCTATTTCTACCCCACTTACTTTCTGTACCAATCATCTCTAAATTAAACATAGCTTTTACTGACATAGGATCGAACTGCTTTGAAAAATATTGCGCACCAAAGCCTCCCACTTCTTCTGCTGTGAAAGCTGCAAAAATTAAAGTGCGTTCATTGTTATTTAATTTTTTAAAATACTTCGAAAGCATAATCATAGCCGTAGTACCTGCCGCATCGTCATTGGCTCCATTATATATACTATCACCATTCACCGCTCTTGCACTATTAATACCTAAATGATCATAATGCCCAGAAAAAATTACATATTCATTAGCAAGCGACTTGCCCGGGATAACCGCTACTATATTGGCTAAAGATAAACTTTCAATTTTATGGGTAGCCTCAATAGTAAACTTTGTAGGGGTTGCAGTAGTTAAAACAAATACCAACGATTTTTGATTCTCCGTTAAATTTGATTTTAAGCTAGTTAAACGGCTAAAGTTCTGAGCAAATGATTCATCTACAAGTATTAAATAATTTTTATTAGCCCCCATATATTTTCTAATGGCCATACCTAAATTATCTTCTTTATTTATTTTTACGACCTCATACCCACTGGCTTCTGTAATAGAAAAATTTGCCTGAGGCGTTACCACTATTATATTTTTTTGATCTAAGGCATTGCCGTCAAAATTACCAGAGGCAATAATAAACTTTGCAGACATTCTTGAAAATGATTGTAAATAAGTAGAGCTATTTTTAAAAGTAGCTAGGCCTGCTTGCGCAAATTCGTTGGCAATAAAAGCAGCAGCCTTATCAATGCCCTTACTAAATGTTTTACGCCCTTCTAATTCATCTGAGGATAAATACTTTTCAATACGTTCTGTTTCAACTTTTGAAATAGTATTTAATAAATCTTGACTCCAAGATTTTCCAGCTACTCCTACTGCTAATAATAGCAAATAAATTTTTATATACTTCATAAAATGATTTTTTAAATAAATTTTCGCTTAAAAAGGTATTCAATTAAAGCAAGACAAAATAGTCAAAATAGGTTAATTCATAAAACTTTTGTTACATTAGCATATTATGGCAAGTGATCAAGAGCTTATTATACAGTTTCAAGAATCTATCAATAGAGAAGCCAATTTCACTGCTCTTCTGAAAAAGCACCAACAAAAAGTTTATTACCAAATTAAGAGAATGGTCACCGACCATGCTGACGCCGATGATATAGCGCAGCTAGTTTGGATAAAAATTTGGGATAAATTAGATGGCTTTAAAATGGAAAGCGAATTCACCACCTGGCTATTCAGAATTGCCTATAATGAAACCCTCAACTACCTTCAAAAGCAGAAAAAACAGGGTACCAGTCACTCTAATGGCGACTTATTGGACTACGAGAACGCGACTGCCAGCTCCGATAGCCCCAAAAGCACTGAAATTCAAATAGGGCTTGACCGCGCCATTAGCCAACTACCTGAAAAACAGAAAGTTGTGTTTATGTTGCGTTATTACGAGGGCTATGATTATGAGAAAATTGCGTCTATTGTTGGAACAACCATTGGGGGCGCGAAGGCCAATTACCACCAGGCGGTGAAAAAAGTAGAGAGTTTTATTAAGCAGCTTTAAACTTATAGTATAAAAAATAGTCAAAATAAGGATATGGAAAAGGATACGGAATTAAATCATCAAGATAATATAGGCAATAGCTTAGTACAAGACCGAGCATGGGCAGATTCTTTGTTAAATAAACAAAGCCTAAGCCAATTTAACTTGTCTAAAACGAATGCGCCTTTTAATTATTTTGAATCATTCCCTGATCAATTAATGAGTAGGATTGAAGCAGAAAAAAGGCAAAAAATGAAAAAGAAGAATGCAAAAATATTTTTCTTGCCTTCCTTTATGCAACCTTTAAATAGGTTAGCTATTGCAGCTGCTTTTATTATTGTTGTGGGCGGTTCATTTATATTTTTAAATAATTCGGTTTCTAAAAAAACACAGGCACCCATTGTAGCTAACGATATTTCATTACAGGAGCTTAGTAGTGAAGAAATAGAATCCTATGTTGATGCCAATGAATGGATAGCAGAAATAGATGTACAAGCACAAATGCAAAAAGAAAATCTAAGACTTTCTAGTTTAGACGAAAAACAAATTGAAGAAATTAAAAAAATAATAACCCAATGAAAAAAATAATTTACTTTCTTTTGATGAGTATGATTATACATTCATCTTTAAAAGCGCAGCCTAATTCGGATAGAAGACAAGGACCACCTCCGCCTCCGCCAGGAGCGTATCAAAGAGGCGACGATCGTGGAAGAGATAATAATGGAAAAGATAATAATGGAAGAGACGATCGCGGGCCAGGACCAAGAAGGGGTGAGAGAATGAGACCTGAACAAAGAGAAAAAATTGAAATGTTTAAAATTCAATTTATTACTAAGAATTTAGAACTTAGTGCAAGAGAAGCGGAAGGTTTCTGGCCAGTGTATGAAGCGCATAAAAAAGAAATGCAAGAAATTATTAAAACTAAGATGAGTGATGAAATTCTTTTACAAGAAGCCATGTTGAATGCTAGAAAAAAATACAAAGCCGATTTACTGCCTGTATTAAAAACGGAAGAAAGAGTAAATAATGCCTTGCGTGTGGAAAGAGACTTTCTACATAAAATGCGTAACGAAGTAAGTAAAAGAAGAGGCTGGGAACAGAAGTAAGCATTCTTCTAGCTTAAATAAGTAAAATTGTATACCTAAAGCACCCCTTTCAAACCAAGGGGTGCTTTTATTTTATAGCCTAGTTTTCGTATATTACAGTATATAATTAAACCGTATTTATATGAAAAAGCTTTTCAGCATCTTAGGTATTGGACTACTTGTAATTATTACAATAGTACTCGTAAAAACTTTTACCAATAGCCCAGGTGCGCATCAAAAAAGTACGCCTTTAGAAGCTATACCTACCAATGCCATTGCACATATGTCTGAAGCCATTCAGCTTCAAACAGAAACACCTAACGATGCTTATGAGTTTGATACGGCTACCTTTTTTGCCTATAGAAAATTTATGGAAAAATCTTATCCATTAATTCATAAAAATTTGCCTAGAACTATTGTAGATAGTTTTAATTATATCTACGAATGGAAAGGAACGGATACAAGTTTAGT
>Ga0114968_10004095_pt1 | contig 10875 bp, 13 predicted proteins | sample M_130807_EF_Meta_FD_87020 | JGI IMG/M metagenome (GOLD analysis project Ga0114968, IMG submission 87020) | Freshwater microbial communities from Lake Montjoie, Canada to study carbon cycling - M_130807_EF_MetaG | ecosystem: Environmental > Aquatic > Freshwater > Lake | place: Lake Montjoie... | reverse complement strand
GTGTGGATGAGAGGTCGTCGCACCGATGGTTCAGGATTCACGTATTTCAAAACACCCGAAGCTGGCGTAACACTGGAAATTCGGCAAAGCCAAAAGTAGCCAGCTGGGGTTTGTGACCCGAGGTCATTAAAAGCCTGTTTAACTGTTGATTTTCCCCAGATGTTATCGTTTGTTCCATGGCGACCAATCCAGATCGAGCTTCGTACTTTCCAGCGATCGAAAAGAAGCACGGTCTGCCAATGACTTACTGGCACGATCAGATGAAGTTGATCAAAGATTTGAAATACCCAGAACAAATTGCTTACTTGCGGGAAAACCATGGTTTTAGTCAGGCACACGCCAACGCGTTGGTGCTTTTCTCAAAAGGAAATACCACTTCAAAGCGATTCAACACTTTTGATGATTACCTTAAAGTGCACGATGAAATCAAACAAAAAACTGTGAAAGCGATATTTAAGGCCATTAAAACGAAGTATCCAAAGATGGAAATTGTTATCGCCTGGAATCAGCCAATGCTAAAGCTTGGGGAAGATTACATTTTTGGGGTGAATATTTTAAAGAATCATATATTGATCGCACCTCATGATGGCGAGGCGATACTTATAGCCCTCGCAAAGCGGCTCGAACCTTATGAAGTCCTAAAGAAAACAGTTCGAGTTCCTGTTGATTGGAAAGTTGATTCCAAACTTCTCTGCGACATGGCCGCAGCGCGAATTAAAGCGATTAAGTAGTAGTCCTGTGAAGCAAAATGAATACCTACAAGAACTAAGAAGCCGTGATGAGATTTCAGTTTCATTCGTTTGCCTAGGAAACATTTGTCGCTCTCCTATGGCCGCCGCAATCTTTAGTAACCGAACTCAAGATCTCACTGGCCCACGAGCAATCGTTGAAAGTGGCGGGACTTCTTCCTGGCATATCGGTCAAGGGCCTCATCCACAGTCAAAGCAAACTTGGGAGCGAGCAGGTTACGAATACTCGCATCGGGCCAGCCAGTTTACGTATTTGGATCTAGAGCGCATTGACTTAATTCTGACTATGGATTCAGAAAATCATGCCAATGTTATTGCCTTAAGTAACGACGATTCACTGGCTCGGAAAGTCTTCATGATGCGAGATTTTGATTTTGGGATAGAGCCAGGTCAATCTGTTCCAGATCCTTACTCCCAAGAAGATGCTGCCTACGAGCACGTGAAGGAACTGCTGGAATCAGCAATCGATGGTTTGATCGCAACCCTCTGGCAATAGAATTAAAGCCATAACACGGCATTCCCTGGAGGAAACTGAAAATGGCACCGGTTCAGATTCGTAAACTTGTCACATACACCGAAGAAACACGGATTGAAGGCGGCAAAGTTGCTGCCACTCCGCTTCGTATGTTTGCAGCTGCTGCTGTCATAACAAACCCATGGGCTGGACGTGGATTCGTAGAAGACCTGAAGCCAGAGATTCATGATTTAGCGCCACAACTCGGTGAAATCCTGACGGCTTCGATTCTGGGAATGACTGGATCAGGCGAAGCTGTTGAAGGTTACGGAAAAGCCGCAGTGGTTGGCACCTCGGGTGAAGTTGAGCATGCATCGGCACTGATTCACACACTTCGCTTTGGAAATCATTACCGCACTGCCGTTGGCGCCACCAGTTATCTTTCGTTTACAAACGTACGTGGTGGACCAAACTGCCCGATCTCAATTCCCCTAATGCATAAAGCGGATGAAGGTATGCGCTCGCATTACCTAACAATTCAGTTTTCGATCAATGATGCACCTGCGCCAGATGAAATTGTCGTGGCACTGGGCGCATCTATTGGTGGACGCCCACATCACCGCATTGGTGATCGCTACCAAGACCTTAAAGATCTAGGAAGTAATGCCAGTTAGTTTTACGCTTCCTAATTCATTAACTTCTAGCAAGACTTCTGCTGGAACTTCCTGGAGTCGTTTTGGAACTGGCCCGACTTTAGTTCTGTTACATGGTGTTGGCATGAACAAATCTGTGTGGGCACCCGAATTAAATCTAATGTGTGAAAATTTCGATATTTTGATTTATGACATGTGGGGTCATGGCGATAGTGACTTACCGGACGGCGAGTTAGCGCTAAGTGATTACACGAAGCAACTTGTTGATTTGCTGGCTGAGTTGGAAATAAGTTCAGTATTCATTACAGGACATTCAATGGGTGGTTTGATTGCAATTGATTATGCTTTGGATTACCCAGAAATTTGCTTGGGGATGTGCGCGCTTAATGCAGTATTTAACCGAACCACAGCGCAAAGTGAATCCGTCATAAAGCGATCAGCCGATTTGGCGGCAGGCGGGGTCACAGTGAATCTGACCGATACCCTGCAACGGTGGTTTGGCGATTCTGGCGCCCATGAGTTCCAAGCAGCCGAGAATTTGGCTAAGAATTTGCTTCTGGAAGTCAATCCCCTGGGCTATGCCAAGGCGTACTCAGTCTTTGCCAATTCGGACAAAGTCCATGTAGATCGACTTTCAAGCCTTACTGTGCCTGCCCTATTTTTCACAGCAGACGGTGATCCCAACTCCACTCCAGAAATGAGTAAGGCAATGGCTGCTCTGGCACCACATGGACAGGCGCAAGTTTTGGAAGGTCACCGCCACATGATGACCCTGACTGCTCCAGTGCTGGTTAGTGAGTCCTTGACCACATTTTTCCATTTCAACTCCAAACCCACTAATTCCGAATAAGGATTGACTATGAAGTTTTCACTGTTTGCGCATATCGAACGTTACGACGAATCTGTTTCTCATAAGCAGCTCCTGGATGAGTTAACTGAGTTCACTTTGATGGCAGAAGCCGGCGGCATGGAAACTATTTGGATTGGTGAACATCACGGAATGGAATACACCGTGGCACCGAACCCATTCATTAATCTTGCTTACTTGGCTGCAAAGACTACGACTATTCGACTAGGAACTGGCAACATCATTGCACCGTTTTGGCATCCAATTCGCCTGGCTGGCGAAGCTGCGCTTTGTGACCTAACAAGTAATGGTCGAGTCGATTTGGGTATTGCTCGCGGCGCTTACATGTTTGAGTACGAACGCCTGATGCCAGGTTTAGATGCGATGGAAGCTGGCTTGCGGATGCGCGAGTTAGTTCCTGCGGTCCAGCAACTACTAATTGGTAACTACACCCACGATGGCGAATACTGGAAGTTCCCAGAAACTACTGCAGTGCCACGTGCTATTCAAAATCCAATTCCAATTTGGATTGCAGCCCGCGATCCACACACACATGATTTTGCTGTGGCAAGTGGTTGCAACGTACAAGTAACACCACTGGCAAGTGGCGATGAAGAAGTGAAAGTCTTGATGGATAAGTTCAAAACTGCTTGCGCTGCTCATCCAGAAGTTCCCCGGCCGAAGCTCATGCTTTTGATGCACACCTATGTTGCCAAAACAGAAGAAGAGTTAATGAAGGGTTCGGCTGGCTTGCAGAAATTCTTCCTTTACTTTGGCAAGTGGTTCAAGGCCGAAGCGCCAATCAAAGATGGATTTATTGAGCCAATCACCCAGGCTGAAATGGATGCCCAACCAAATCTGGCTCCTGAAGTAATGCGTAAAAACTGCCTCGTTGGAACACCGGCAGAAGTGATCGCCCGGCTTAAGTCCTATGAGGAGATGGGTTACACCCAGTTCAGTATTTGGCTAGATAGTGCAATGTATTACGAACAAAAACGAGACAGCCTAAAGTTGTTTATTGACGAAGTAATGCCTGCTTTCTCGTAAGAGAATTCAGATTTCACTCACCAGGAGTTCGTATGGCATTGGAAAGTTTCCAGCAGTTCATCAACGGCAAATTCGAATCAGCCAACGAAACTTTTGAAAGCATCGATCCAGCAACTGGTGTCGCATGGGCACTAATGCCCAAAGCCAACGAAGCAGATGTTGATCGGGCAGTGCAGGCTGCGCACGTGGCATTTACCTCAGGTGTCTGGCCGACTTTGAATGCAAGTGCTCGGGGAAAACTACTGTACAAACTCGCAGATTTAATGGCTGCAGATGCTGATGTACTAGCAGAACTTGAAACTAAAGACACTGGAAAGATTCGCCGTGAAACTCGCGCTGTAATTTTGTACATCGCTGAGTATTACCGATACTTCGCAGGTCTTGCCGACAAACTCCAAGGCGCGCACTTTGATGTCGATAAGCCGGACATGGAGGCATACACCCGGCGCGAACCCATTGGTGTTGTTGCCGCAATAGTCCCGTGGAATTCTCAAATGTTTTTATCGGCCGTTAAATTAGCACCCGCACTTGCTGCTGGTTGCACTGTTGTGCTCAAGGCATCCGAAGATGGTCCAGCTCCCCTACTTAGATTCGCAAAACTAATAGAACAAGCCGGTTTCCCACCTGGAGTTGTCAACATCATTACTGGAATGGGCGACACCTGTGGCAAGGCTCTAACAAGCCATCCCCTGGTAGATCGAATTGCATTTACCGGCGGCCCAACTACCGCCAAACAAATCATTATGAATTCTGCTAACAACTTGGCAGCAGTTTCCCTAGAACTTGGTGGCAAATCTCCAGTATTGGTATTTGAAGATGCAGATCTGGAAAGTGCTGCTAACGCAATCGTTTCTGGAATTTTTGCAGCTACCGGACAGAGTTGCGTAGCGGGATCCCGACTTTTAGTGCATGCCAGCGTTCATAAGCAATTGATGGAAACCTTGGTTGCCAAGGCCCAGCGCATCAAGATTGGCGATCCGCAGAATCTTGAAACCGAAATGGGTCCACTCGCAACCCAACGTCAACTAACTCATGTTCAGGACGTTGTGGATCGCAGTATTGCAGCCGGCGCCAAACTCCTAACCGGTGGGAAAATCCCAACTGGATTTGAATCTGGCTACTACTACGAACCGACGATCTTGGATTGCACAGATTCTGTTGTGGCGTGCGTGCAAGAAGAAATTTTCGGACCAGTTCTTAGTGTCTTAAAGTTTGAAACTGATGCGCAGGCATTAGCTATGGCAAACGACAGTGAATACGGATTGGCATCTGGTGTCTTCACAAAAGATATTGGACGAGCACACAGATTTGTTAAATCGTTACGTGCTGGAATTGTTTGGGTAAATACCTACCGAATGATTTCACCAATGGTGCCATTTGGTGGTTACGGCCAAAGTGGTACTGGACGCGAAGCTGGCGCGGAGTCGATTTTGGATTACACCCGGACTAAATCAGTTTGGATTAATACCAGCGAAGCTCCCATTAGCGACCCATTCATAATGCGCTAATCAGCATCTCTTTACTCAATAACAGTGAAGGCTTTGGTATCTGCAAAGATAACGCTGCCATCTTCAGCTGAAAGATCTGAAACTTTAAGTACATAGCTGCCAGGCGCCAAATCTCCCAGATCTAGTTTCCAATCAGATCGATCTGGGCATGCAGTTGCTGCAGTAGCACCACCTGAATCAAAAACATCTCCGCCTTGCGTTAACTCCCAAGCAAATGCTGCCTCAAATGTGCAAGCTGAACCAGAAATTGAAACCGGACTTTTCACATCGCTGCGGTCCAACAAGTTGATCCAGACACTGGCCAAAACTTCATAACTTTGCGCAAGTGCAAATGTTTGCCCAAAATCTACGTGACCAGCAAGGGATTCAGATACAACTCCGTCAATAGTAAATTTCACTGACTGTATCGATGGGTCATTTTCAATCAAAGTCCAAACAATCTGATCAATTGCTCGCTGCTCTGATTCCGAACCGAATGAGATTCGCCCAAGTGTTAAATCAACGGTTGCTACCCCAGCACTCGTCACGACACTATTCACTTTGGTGCCGTTGTCCCAAAGTGTTACCTGGTCGCCGTCAAATGGTGGGAGCTGGCCATTAACTAACATCAGTAACGAGTTCAGACCTTTGTCGTCTCCTAAGTCATTTTCAAGTTTGCTAACTTGATGAACCTCGCGCACCAGCCGAAATCCTTGCGCGGTCTCGCTCACGTAATAGAACGAGTAATCCTGCACGACATCAATTGTTGAGCTCGCCGATGGCGAAAATGAATTGCTCGGTGTGGGCGAAGATGTTTGGGTATCTGTCGAATCGGCGCCACATCCGGCTAATGCCATTGTCGAAATCAGGGTTGCGACCAAATTACCTAGATTGGTTTTAAAGAATTTCTGAGATATCAATGGGAGATTCATAACTACCCCAACATATCCTAGAAAAATAGGATCTGGAACTTCTCTGAAATACACTTCTGGGTAAGGCGAACAATCGCCACTAAAGCTCGGAAGATCATGGCTGAATTAGTTTTCTTCACTGGCACTATGGACTGCGGTAAATCCACGCTTGCAGCCCAAGTGAACTACACCCATGCCAGTCGAGGTCGCAGAGGAATTGTGTTTACCCGAAATGATCGCGCTGGAGCCGGCGTACTTTCCAGTCGTCTGGGTTTGGAAGTTGCCGCCGTGGAAGTAACCGATGCAACTGATTTTTTTGCGCTGGCGCTGGCTGAAAACTCAAAAGCAAATCCGATGGATTTCTTCATTTGTGACGAAGCTCAGTTTTATACGCGTGATCAAATCAACCAATTAGCTCATGCCGTCGATGACTTAGACATTGATGTCTTTGCGTTTGGCATCGCAAGTGATTTTAGAACGGAATTGTTCCCAGGCTCAGCTCGGCTTTTTGAACTTGCGGATCGGATTCAAGTTTTGCAAGTAGAGGCGCTTTGCTGGTGTGGCCGGCGCGGAACTCACAATGCGCGAACCATTGATGGCGTTATGGTCACCGAAGGCGAGCAAGTTGCCGTTGGAGATACTGTCGGCGATTCAGGTGTTGTAAGTTACGAAGTTTTGTGTCGCCGTCACCACATGGCAGCGATGCCAATCAATCACCAAGAAGATTAGTTTTTGCGGGAACGCTTAAGTAGCCCGAATAATCCAATTCCAGCAGTTGCCACCGTTACAACTCGGTCCCTGCGGATTTGGCCATCTTCATCTAAGAAGAATGCGCCAACCGAACCTAAGCCTCGGGCAGCGAACGCCGCCGGCTTGGCAAGCTTCTCAAGCGAAGCAACATTTGCTTTGATGTTCAGGCAGGTGGCCTCGATGTCAGCAACTATCTGATCAGCGGTCCGCTTCTTACCAGTCCGCTTGGTGTTTGTGCGATGTGATCCAGCCATATTCTTAGCCTATGAGCCAACGGCAAAATCACAGAATTCGTTTTTTCGTTGATAGGAAACCAAAAGATGCCATTTTTGCCTATTGGCATTATCCTTATTGCAAAGAGTTCGCAATAGCAATAGAAGGTCATGAAATAGAAGTATGAAAGAAATCAAATTCGGCATTCTTGCCGCGACGCTAGCTATCTCCTTGGCAGCTTGCTCGTCAGGTTCGGGCGACAACTCGGGCAATGAAGACAACCGCCCTCTCATCGCGACAACAGTTTCCCCCATTACTTCTATTGCCGCCTCCATCGCTGGCGATCGCACCCGGGTCGAAGGAATCGTCCCCGAAGGCACAAATAGCCACACCTTCGAGCCTTCACCTCAGATTGCAAAGTTACTAAGCAATGCGGATCTGATCCTGGTGAACGGACTAAAGCTCGAGGATCCAACAATTGAATTGGCGCAGAACAATAAAAAAAATGGCACGCAAATAGTTGAGATTGGGACACTAGTGCTTCCTGAGTCTGACTACATCTATGACTTTTCCTTCCCGAAAGAAGAAGGTAAGCCAAACCCTCATCTTTGGACCGACCCAAGTTATGCAATCAAATACGCAGGTGTGATCCGAGATCAACTAAGCACACTTGATCCTGAAAACACGGAATATTACGCAGATAACTTTGCGATCTTTGAGCAGCAGGCCAGCGCGCTTGCCGCCGCAGTTGCAGTCGATCAACTAAGCGTTCCAGCTGGAAACCTGAAATTGCTTACCTACCACGATGCGTATGCCTACTTCGCAAAAGACTTTGGTTGGACAATTATTGGTGCGATTCAGCCCAATAGTTTCTCTGATCCAGCACCATCTGAGGTAGCCAGACTTATTGATCAAATCAAAGCAGAAAATGTCACAACTATTTTTGGCTCGGAGGTTTTCCCATCTGCTGTGCTTGAAGAAGTTGGGCGAGCAACCGGAGCGCGCTACGAAGATTCATTACGAGATGACGATCTTCCCGGAGCTCCGGGCGATGCCGAACATTCTTGGTTGGGTCTAATGAAGTACAACTATCGAACAATGATTTCCGGCCTTGGCGGAACACCAACCCAGCTCGACGCAATTACGATTGCACCGACTTCTTCCGAAAGTGCGGTTTACCCCCAATGAAAGGATTTTCACAATGACCGGAACTGGGGTAGGACCTGAACTAATCAGGCTTAGTGGCGTGGATGCTAGTTACGATCACCACTTAGTGCTCGAAGACGTTTCGTTTCACGTGCATGAAGATCAGTTCACTGGCATTGTCGGCCCATCGGGTGCAGGCAAAACAACACTCCTGAGGTTGTTACTGCAAACTCTAAATCCTGTGGCGGGCACAGTTTGGCGCGCGCCTGATCTGCGAGTGGGTTATGTTCCGCAACTGGAATCTGTGAATTGGAATTTCCCCATCACGGTATTCGAATGCGTTTTAATGTCGCGCAAGTCCAGTCGGATTAGATCGTGGGCAAGTGCGCCAGAGAAGGCAAGCGTTTCCGCAGTCCTCGAGCGCTTGGGTATCGGCGATCTTGGCGAGCGACACATTCGCGAACTCTCCGGTGGCCAGCAGCAACGTATGTTTTTGGCCCGCGCTCTTCTGAGACAACCTCAGGTGCTTTTGCTTGATGAACCAACTAGTGGTGTGGACATCTCGACGCGTCACGATATCTTGCACTTGCTCGCAGACTTGCACGAGGACGGTATGGCCATAGTTCTTACCACCCACGATCTAAATGGAATCGCAACTCACCTTCCTCACTTGGTATGCGTTAACAATCGAATCGTCGGCGAAGGAACACCAAGTGAAGTAATGACTTCGGCAGTACTAGAACGAACCTTTGGCGCTCGCATGGAAGTGCTAGAACACTTAGGCGTTCGCTTAGTTGTTGACGAAGCGCCAGCTACCTACACACCTGGATCGAGAATCTGATATGGAAACTCTTCTAGAGCCATTGAGCTACGCGTTCTTTCAAAAGGGACTACTGGTTGCGAGTCTGTCTGGCGGCCTATTGGGCTTGATCGGCGTTTATATCGTGCTTCGGGGCATGAGTTACATCGGCCACGGCTTGGCACATTCGATTTTTGGTGGCTTTGCGGCAATGCAATTGTTCGCCGCCAAGTTTTATGCAATTGGTGCCGGCCTTTGGGGTATTGCGTCGGCACTTGCCATAACGGCTGTTACGAAGCGCAGTCGCGTAGGAGCAGACGCCGCAATTGGGGTAATTACGATTGCATCATTTGCACTTGGTGTGGCGCTATTCGCAAAGTTTGGTAGCAGCGGACCATCGTTTGATAACGCACTTTTTGGCAGCATTCTTGGAATCTCTTACGGACAAATTGTGGGACTCATTGCAGTGACGGTGTTAACGGCCAGTTTTGTTTTTCTCCGCTACCGAGCACTGCTCTTTAGCACTTTTGATCCCGACGTAGCCGCGGTATCGGGTGTAAATGTTGGCCGGATCGAGGCAGCCCTTATGGTTGTTTTGTCATTAGCAATTTTGGCAACCTTGACTGTCATCGGTGTAACTTTAGTTGCTGCCATGCTGGTGATACCTGCAGTTATTGCACGAATGTTGACTGATTCATTTGGTCGCATGCTGGCCTACAGCACATTAATTGGCACGCTGTGTGGACTGGTCGGCATGTATTCGAGTTACTACGCAGATGTTCCTTCTGGAACCATGATCGTCTTGGTGGGAGCAGCGCTTTTCATTATTGTTCTGGCATCAACCGGTGGTCGCGGATCCCGCAGATCCGCAGGGCTCGACAGGCACCCGGAAGAGATAGTAACCAAGTAATCTGCCGAGGTTTCTCCAAGCTGGGCGCTGGGCCCGATTATGAAGTTAGCGGTAATTGCTGGCAGAATAGAGCCCACGTGCGGGAGTGGCGGAATTGGCAGACGCACCAGATTTAGGATCTGGCGCCTTCGGGTGTGGGGGTTCAAGTCCCCCCTCCCGCACCATTATTAAGAGTTTAAAATCAATACTGCGAAATAACTTCACTTATCTGATGCGCTAACTGATTTAGCGCTTTGCCTCTGTGGCTAATTGCATCTTTTTCATTACCTGGCATTTGCGCCGTTGTTACGTCATAACCCGTTGGAACAAAAATTGGATCGTAGCCAAATCCATTTTCACCGATAGGTACAGTCAGTAGGGTGCCTTGCATTTCGCCAATTGCAACTAGTTCTTTTCCATCTGGGAAAACTGCCACGGCAGCACAGACAAACTTTGCGCCGCGGCTTTCAGTGGGAACATCTTTTATCTGCTCAAGAACAAGTTCAAGATTTGCCTGATCAACATTTTCGGAGGCGCCAGACCATCTGGCAGAGAGAACGCCTGGATTTCCATCCAACGCATCAACACATAGTCCGGAGTCATCTGCAATTGCAGCTAATCCGGTGAACTTAACTAAGGCTCGCGCCTTCAGTAATGCATTTCCTTCAAACGTGGATTCAGTTTCTTCAACTTCGGGTGCATCCGGAAAATCAGCAACAGTAAGAAGTTCACAATCCAGATTTAATTCTTCTAGAATCCGCTTCAGTTCTTCGGCCTTGTGGGCATTCCTAGTCGCTAACACAAACTGCATGCAAACTACTTCGGTGGAAGCGGAAGTGCCAATGCAGCTTTTTGCTTTGCAGTTAGTTCTACGCAGCCAATTGTCGCCATGTCTAACAACTCATGTAGCAAAGTTCTATCAAATGGCTC
>Ga0114968_10004093_pt1 | contig 10877 bp, 9 predicted proteins | sample M_130807_EF_Meta_FD_87020 | JGI IMG/M metagenome (GOLD analysis project Ga0114968, IMG submission 87020) | Freshwater microbial communities from Lake Montjoie, Canada to study carbon cycling - M_130807_EF_MetaG | ecosystem: Environmental > Aquatic > Freshwater > Lake | place: Lake Montjoie... | reverse complement strand
GGAGCTGGAGCTGGAGCTGGAGCTGGAGCTGGAGCTGGAGCTGGAGCTGGAGCTGGAGCTGGAGCTGGAGCTGGAGACTTGCTTTTACCTGGCGGCACCGATGGAGGTAGGACAGGCACAGGCTTCCCTCGAGCCCTCAATAAAGTTTCAACACACTTTGTGTGAAGGGGCGTGCCAGGTGTGAATCCGTCAGAAAGACACTCTTTGCCTTCAGGGCTCAGACCTTGCCCCAGTACACGATCTGTTGAAATAATCAGTGCCGTGAGAAAGACAAATACGTAAATAATTCGATAGAAGGAATGCACGGCTTACGGCCCCCGAGCCACTCGAAAGCCAATGGGAATGCCTGCTACGCTGCTATTTAAATCTATCCAAGCGCGCGATGCTGATTGCATCTCAGAAGCCTTACTATAGTACGGTGCCCCGCGAAGTACGCGACCTTCGCAACCTGCAGAAATCCAAGGAATACCAGACTTTGGTGCACCTACGTAACTGCTGTGCCAGCAGTCGTTAACCCACTGATACACATTACCATACATGTCGTATAGGCCCAGCGGGTTAGGTTTTTTTTGAGCAACTGGATGAAGAGTATCACCAGAATTCTCACTGTACCAAGCATATTCGCCTAAGTGAGCGTCATCATTTCCAAAAAAGTAAACGGTAGAAGACCCTGCGCGAGCCGCATACTCCCACTCTGCCTCTGAGACAAGCCTATAGTTGCCACCAAAACCGGCAAGCCAAGCAGCGTATCCGCGAGCTTCTAGCCAGGTAATTCCAGTTGCGGGCAGCATTTCAAAAGTAGTATCACTGACGTCTTGCTGCTGAAGTCCCGAATTTTTAACCGTTGCAAGGTAAAAATTCCATTCTTTTCTGGTTATTGCCCACTTTGATATATAAAAATCACCGACTTGAACTTGATGGGCTGGTTTTTCCGCTGACTCAGAGGAGTCCGAACCCATAATGAAAGTCCCACCCCTAACAAGCTGCATTTCCGGACATTCAGCGCAATCCTTTAAAGCTGCTAATTGGTCCGGGGATTTAGACGAATCCGGAACGGGCACAACTTCAGTAGCCTTTGGTATCGCAACGGCATCAGTATTCGACGAATCAGAAGTCGCTTTAAAAATAAAAAGTGCAAAAATCGCCATCAATAATAGGGTCACCCCCAATCCGAGCCCTAAGGATTTTCTCCACTTATTCCATAATTCTTCTAATTCAGGTGGTCCAGCGCTAGCGGGAAAAGTTAACTGAACCTCTGGAATTGGGTTTCGCGCCTCAGGAGGGCGTTGAAAAAATGGCGGATCGTTTCTGGCTGATGGGGAACTCGGCGATGTTGTAGCCACTGATGGCTTTGACTTTTGGGGTCCACTTTTTTTTGGAGGTCCTCCCATCATCGCCCGCCATTGCGCGACGTTTTGTGGTCGGTGCTCGGGCCGAACGGCCATCCCAGCATCGATTGCAGCCAAAAGGTTCTGCGAGTATCGCCCGGCCCCTAGCTTTGTGGCTGCCTCTACCGAGTCGTTGAATACCCGGACTGTAGAAATCTGGGGTCTTATACCGGTAACAGCGCGGTATAAAGTTGCAGCTAGCCCGTAAATATCAGTGTAGGGCCCTTGTACGCCTCTTTCGTCGTACTGCTCAATTGGCGAATACCCGTCTGCCACAAGGGTAGTAACAACTCGGTTTAGTTGCCCAGCGGTTTTAATTGCTGAGCCGAAGTCAAGTAGTATTGGGCTCCAGTCAGTTTGGATAAAAATATTTGCCGGCTTTATGTCTCGATGTAAGAATCCAGCCGCATGTACCTTATCCAGACCACTTAGTAAAAGATTCCAAATTACCTCAAGTCTCAACTGGGAGAGTAGGCCTTCAGATCTAAGTATTTCATCTAGGGACCTTCCGTCACAATAGTCCATAACCAAATATGCGGTACCTTTTGCTTCAAAAAATTGCTTGATAGCAACGATATTGGGGTGTCTAAAGCGAGCCATCGTCTGTCCCTCTTGCAAGAACCTTCGACGACCGGATTCAAATATATCTTTTTCCTCCGCTCCGCCACTCGGCCGTATGCTCATAGTATTTGAGCGAGAAGAGTAGTCCCTCGGAAAATATTCCTTAATTGCAACTTGCAGATCGAGATTAATATCTCGAGCCAGATAAGTAACCCCAAATCCCCCGCGCCCTAGCACCCTTTCAATACGGTAGCCGGATAAAAGATATCCAACTGGCAGGGAGTCGTCACCGCTAGCCATATTCACCACCCTGAAATCGATAGCCGAACTGCCCCGAGGACGACATTACCTTGCCGTGGCAGTTCAACGGTCATTCCCGCTTTTAAAGGGCGACCGTTAACGACTGTGCCGTTAGCAGATTGCAAATCCTGAAGCATCAAAGCTCCATCTTTACGGAACAACCTCGCGTGACGGCGGGAAACAGAAGAGTCGTTCATGACTAGGTCGGCAGACTTTGAATCTCGCCCAATGATCAGGCCTTCTTGCACCAACTTTGGGTTATTGGGATTAAAGCTCAGATATACGGCATATCCCTCTGCGTCAAACCCCGACATAACCCATTGATTTGCCTCATTTGAGCCAGAAGGAAAACTAGGCTGACCTAGCATTGTGGCGTACGCGGGATCGTTTGGCTCAAAGACCGGCTCTTTGTCAGGCGCGCCATACAGGACAAGGGTATCGACAAGTTTGTCATGCAAGCCCTGTTTCTTTTGGGTAATGCCCGTCATCAAAAATCCAATACCCATTGTTGGAAAGGCTGAAATTGTTTTAGCAAAGTAGCGTCCGCTTGCACGACCAAAACCGAGACGATTTCCTCCCACGTCAGTCACTCTGAGACCTAAAAGTCGTTTACCCGGGGTGGCTTGCCATGAGCCACACTCAAAGGCTGCGTAATATAGCCAACCCGCAATACAGCTCGCAATAAAAGCAATCCCTGCGGCTGTAGCATCGTCATACACACTAGCCCAACCAAATTTTAAAAATCCTATGATTGGGACAATAACTAGTAAAGACACCACGCTGTCCAAAATTGATGCGAGAACGCGAATCCAAAAACCGGCATATTTCATGGATTTAGCACCTCGATGTTTAAAAACACTTTTCCTAAAACAAGCGATTGACCAGGGCGCAATTGCCTAGCTTCCGCATGCACTGGTTGTCCATCTAGCGAGGTTCCGTTCGTAGATCCCAGATCGGAAATGGTCCATCCGGTCGCAGACCACGTAATAGTTGCATGACGTCTCGATATCGTAGGGTCAGCAATTGCAATATTACAACTTGCACTCTCTCGCCCAATGATTAATTTTTTCTGAGAATATTTGTTCGCATCTAGTACCACCTCTGTCAACCTATTGTCCTTACCTCTACCTCGTAAGATTAGGGTCATCGGTTTGTTAGTCGATACGCCGTTGACGTCTTGCCTGCCTGTCCTACGCCTATATTGGGTAAAACTTTCTACAATGGTTACGTTTTTTCTCATCGCAGCAAATAAAGCGCCCAGTGCCACAAGTATTGCTGTGGCAACACCGGCCTCCAAGGCCCATTCTGCAAGCTGTGGACTGCTTTGTATCTGAGCACCATTAGGCAAGTCGGAACCGGAAGAATGTCCTCCTACTGGACATGTTGCGCTGCTTACCAAAACCCCCACGTTCTGAGTCTTTAGCGCGTCCAACAGAACGGCCACATGAGAGGCGAAAAAAATCCCGTCGGATTGCTTCACAACAACATCGTTACCACCGCGATTTATCACTTCCCCGAGCGTTTTTTGCGTATTTACTCCTACAACATGCCCACATGTATCAAGCAGTGGACCCCCGCTATTGCCGCCATTAATAGCTGCCCCATGCTGCAATATATTTAGATACCTTCCTCCTGAGTGCCAGTTGGAATTAATAATTCGACCAATCACCCCTTGCGAAACCGTTGACTCCGCTAGGTTCTTTAGCTCATCGTCTCGGTCAGCGGCACCGGGGTAGCCTATTGCGATTACTTGTGTGCCTTTATCGGGCAGTTGATTAGAAAAAGTAAGGGGCGGTAATTTGAGCCCCGGAACTCTAAGTACTGCCAAATCGTAATCAGTTGACTCCCACAAAACCAGGGCAGGCAGTTTCTTGGGTTCGCCGTTAAAACTCTTTATCAAAACCCAGATGTTTTTCTCGTCATCGATGACGTGACGATTTGTGACAATCAATTCCTCTGCCGACACGACAAATCCGGTGCCTGTTGACCAACCACGGGGCGTTTTTACGATTACCCGGACAACGCTCTTATCTGCCTTGGCGATTGAACTGTCTTCCGAAATGGATACGTCACCTAGGGTAACTATGAGTAACCCAAGTAAAAATTTAACCCAATGAGTATCCCTACTACGAAACATCTTGTAAAAATAATTAAAAAGCCTGGGCGGGCGATGCATTAACGTAGTGATTGAATAAAACTTTTGACACTTTAATTCGACGACGTTAATTTCATCAGCTTTACACGATTAGTCGAGTTTCTTGTCAGGTACTTTGCCGGCGTCCGGCAATTTGGTTAGTGGTTTTTCCGGCTGCGGGCACCGTGTCGCTGGATAGGTCAGGTCACATTTGCCCGTGTCTGAAGTGTTGTTACCAGCGTCAACGCTAGCAGGAGCAGGAGCAGGAGCGGGAACAGGCACAACAACAGGAGCAGGAACAGGTATAACAACAGGAGCAAGAGCTCCAGCCGCACTAGCCTCAGCCGCAGCCGCAGCCGCGGGAGGCTTCACTATTGAATGAGACTTCCCATTTTCATGACTTGGGTCAACGCGTTGAACACCCTTGTTATTTTTCTCGATTAGCTTCGGTTTAGCTACGCTTTTAGCAGGACCAGGAGTTTCATCTTCAGGTTTAGCTTTGGAGGCTTCGGATGATTTTTTTTCTGGCGTCGTAGTTTCGTCGGGCGTAGGGGTTGCAGGTACTGAAGCAGGAGGGTCCACCGGAACGGGCGTGGGGTTAACAACCCGGATTTCAGTTTTTTCATTTGGCTCGGAGGGGGCGGACTGCCATAAAGCGCCTTCTCTCCAAGAGTAAATCAATCCGCCTGCTATTACCAAGACCAAAGTCGCAGCAACCAGCCACAAAGTAAGTACGGCCGACCCGGTAAGGGTACCCAGCGCCCGAGGAGCCACCACGACCTGTACCGTGGTGTTATCTTGACGTGTTTTATTTTTGGCAACTACAGCCGAAATAAGCGCGTGAGATAAATCTCGCGCTGAAGCACCAAATTTTCCCTGAATCACCGAGCAGATTTCTTTGTCTGATAGTGTCAGCAATCCGTCGCTTGCTAAAATTACAACGTCGTCTTGGAGCAAGGGTACGGGAGCCGTAGAGGTGTCGATGAGCGTAATGTCTGTCCCAGTTACTGCGGACCGGAGGGCATGCCGATCGGGATGAGACAGGGCGTCTTGTCTTGTTATAGATCCTCGGCGGACTGATTCCTCAATCACCGGTGTCATGGAGTGATCAGCATTTAACCTAGTTAATGCACCACCTCGATATAAAAATAAGGGGGAGTCACCGACGCTTATCCAATGGAGACCTTCCTCGCTGAAGTAGGCACCAACCAATGTGCAACCCATTCCATCGAGCTCTGGTTTATCTCTGACGGCATTTAACAGTTCCGTATTTGCCTGATTCAGTGATACGCCTAATTTTGTAGCTACCGACCCGGAGGGATAAGATCGGAACATCGCTTGAAATGCGTTCACTGCCTTGTGGCTTGCAACTTGGCCGCCTGAGTGTCCCCCCATGCCGTCTGCCAACACGGCGAGCAATTCTCCTTCACCTGTGCCCACCTGAAATGACGAGTAATCCTCCTGGGCTGAGCGCTGACCAACATCCTCTTTCGCAGCGAAGTGGATATCGGACCTAAACATATGCGTTGTCTCCGGAAAAAAATTGAATGAGACGCTAACCCTGCCACTCAAATTCAGGTCCGCAAAACGGAACAAACATTAGTCGAGTGCTACCTAGGCCAATGACCTCTCGTCCGGTGATCTCGTGAGGCTGTAGAACGGGCGCATCTCCCAAGTAAGTCAGATTGACGGCGTTACCGTGCTGGACAAAAAACTTTCTGCTTTTCGTGTCGTAAGTCAGCATTGCATGACCTTGCCGAGAAATTTCTTCGTCGCCATAGTCCAGGCTAACCCGACTTTCAGGCCCGCGTCCAATGGTGTTAACTCCATAACCAAGCTTGTGAAAGTTTCCTCGCCCAGGCCCGTCCGTTACGACTAACCAGCCCACCACAGGATCCGTCGAAAAATCACTTGTCTCTTTTTCTGGAACTGGAATACCAGTGGGTGTTGTAACCGCAGCCGACTTAGGTCTAAAAATTCTGGTGTGTGGATCGTCTTGGTTTGATTCAAAACTCGTTGAGCCGGAACCAATCGGCCTGGTTTCGTCACTTGCACCGACGTTGCGGCGAATAATTCTGGTTGTGTCGTCTTCAGCCATTTGTAGCTCCTTTTTTACCCGGATTAAGATGAATGCAAAGAAAAACGAAGGCGTACTTCACCCAACTCGATGACATCACCATCATTGAGCTCGGCCCTTTCGAGCTTGCTGTTATTCACGTAAACGCCGTTACTGGATCCTAGATCAATCAGATAAATTTGCCCGTCTCGCCTTCTATGTATTTCGGCATGGCGGGTTGATATCGAATCATTTGTGAGCCGGATGTCGTTGTCAGCTCCGCGCCCAATTCGAACTACGGGCTTTATCAACGAGTACTTAGTGGCCGCCGCATCCATTTCCACTAACCTAGCGTAGGGAACCAGAGACCGCTTCGCAATAGCCCGCCTACGCATCCACACAAAGGTGAAAGTGACGCCTCCGATAAGTACAAGCACAGCTCCAAGAATCACCGGCCAGAATTTCACGGCGACTTCCTTTACCACTTCCTCTCTGGTGCGGCGGTCAGGGAAGTCGATTTCCGCTGTAAGTTCTAGCTTCTTCCCATCGGCGGAATTGAGGGTTACCGTAATGGGTTGAATGCCCCTAATGGCGCCGACGTCAAAAGTGATTCGCCCACCTTTTTCAACAAAGGCGAAAGGTTTGCCCGCTAGCGCCGAGGGTACAACCCCTTCGCTGGCATCAAAATACAAACCATAAGTATCCTCGGCAAGTCGCCTGATAGTCTGCTGTGCCGGCGAATCACTTGGACGCTCCGAGAATCCCAAACCCAGGATTACAACGTTCGCTTGCTTCGCTGCCGTGATGGCGTCGCTGTGTCCATAAGCCCGATCTTCTGCCTTGCCATCTGACATGATGATCAGGCCCTTACGGCTTGCGTCCGTCTTCTCCAATAACGAAATCGCATCGATGACGCTTCTATAAAATTCTGTCGATTGACCACTAGCTTTTACGGCATCCACGGCAGCTTTGGCTGCGGTTGCATTCGAGCTTATCGGAGTGAGAACTTTGAGATCTTTGTCAAAGACTGCAATGCCAAATTTTTGGTGCGACTGAGCGTTCTGTAACATCGCAGACAGCACCGCCGTGTTCTTGGTTTCAATGGTTTTCTTTCTTTTGGGGTCGCTTATATCGACCAAAAAAAGGAATGCACTGGTCTGGGAAGTTACAGGATATTTTTTTAAGCCATCCGTTGGGATCTGAACATCCAAATTCCCCACCTTCAGGCTCGCATTCTTGACGTCGACACTGGCGGAGTGTCGATAGTCGCAATCAACGTGTTGCCCCGTCTTGTCCAATTCGCAATTCATGGACAGGGATCGGATGTCTGGCGCAGCCCCCCAACCTTTTAACGCGATCATCGCCAGACAAGCAGCGACAAACGCAATCCTTACGTTGAAAGGCCGAGACGAATTAACGAATCTTGTCAAGAGCTTCTCCTTGTAGGTTCTTTACGCGCACATCGCTTGGCATCGCATGCCTTTGCATCATGCAAATAGGTTAGTCAATCATCATAGTAGCTATAAATTTAAAATCTACAGGCCACTTCGCGACAAGATGCAAGAACTATTGCTTTCTTGTCCACGTCCCGATGTCGCAGCTGTCGGTAATTCTGGGCTTTGGAGCCCACGGGTAAATACTGGCCAAATTGCTGCGCGTAGTTTTTAAAACCTGGGAAATTCAGAGGTGCTTCTACTATCCCCGTGGCCTTGGATCGCGCATTCTTCTCCAATTAATTTAGATGTTGCCCGCGTGTAGCAACCGGTCTAGCGAATTGCACCCTTAACTCAGTCTCCGTTGAATACCGAAATTGGGTTTAGGATGACGGGATGAAGCTAGTAACCGCAGCCATCATTCGTGACGATGAAAACATTCTTGTGGTTCGACGCGGCCCTGGTGAGAAGCTGGCCGGCTTTTGGGAGTTCCCCGGGGGTAAGGTTGAGCACCCTGAGACACTGCAGGAGTGTCTTGAGCGCGAGTTGTTCGAGGAACTAGACATCGCAACAAAAGTGACTGATGTCGTAGCTGTATCAGACTACAAATATGAAACTGGCGCCATCAAGCTGGTCGCCTTAAAGGCAGAAATATTGCACGGTGAGATATCCCTGAGCGTCCATGACAAGTTGCGATGGCTTCCGGCTCGCGAGATTCTGGACCTTAAGCTGGCTCCGGCTGACATCCCCATCGCTCAGGCGCTATTTAAGGAAACTAAATGACCTTTGAATCGGGACTGGCTCAAGGCCAAGTAATTGACAACGTAAAGCTTTGTCAAACGTTCGGGTGCAGTCCACAAGGTGGCATGCGGCGTTCCCTGAAGACGAACACTTTGGTATTGGTATCCAACCACGTTGAATCAATTTACGACGACCGCTGGATAGACGGTGTTTTTCACTACACCGGCATGGGGCAAAAAGGTGACCAACGCCTGAGCTTTAATCAAAACAAAACGCTTGCTGAGTCGCCGGGAAACGGTGTAGATGTCCACCTCTTCGAGGTCGATAAAGACAAGGAATACACCTATCAAGGTCGGGTACTACTTAGCGGTACGCCATACAAAGAGACTCAACCTGACCAAGATGGGGACGACAGGACAGTATTTGTGTTTCCACTGACACTCCAAGTGGGACTTCCAGCACCAGTTCCTTTGCGTGAATTTAGCCGAGCGCAGACTAGCCGGGATAAGAAGGCGCGCCGACTGTCTGACAAGGAGTTACGGGCCAAGGCCGAAAATGCACCAAGAAAACCGGGAGAGCGCACCGTCACAGGGACGCAATACGAGCGGGACCCCTACGTCTCGCGAATGACAAAACGTCGAGCAAAAGGGATATGTGAGCTTTGCGCTCAGCCCGCGCCGTTCAGCGACGCCAAGGGGGAGCCATACCTTGAGACACACCACGTGGAATGGCTGGCTCGCGGTGGGGACGACTCTTTGCTCAATACCGTCGCGCTATGCCCCAACTGCCATAGGCGCATGCATGTCCTAGACCTCAAAGAAGATATCGAGAAACTGCGGAAAGGCTTAGGACTTTTTTGATCGGCGCAGGCTAATCGGCAGGCTTTTGCATCGCGCGCATTACAGGCTGAAGTTCAGGGTATGCCTCTGACATCCTAGTCGGCTTGGGGCCACGGGTGCGGGGTCCGCTCATAAATCCCAGCTGATGGCCGGCTGCCTCCAGCACAGCAAGGCGGGCTACACCTAGGCTTCGGTCGGTTCGCGCTTGGCGCGTTTCATTGCCGTGGATGGTTCGCGCATCGGCACAGCGTTGCCGACTGGCTTGGGTCTTTGGTCCGGTGGACTTGCCGCCATGGGTCTTACAGACTCGTTTGCCTTTTATCGCGGGGGCACGGCATTGCTGCTTGGTGCGCTTGGACATGGCTTGACATTGCTGGCAGGTGATGCGGCCACCTAGGGTCTGGAAGGTTTGTTCTATTTGTAAAGCTTGGGCTGACATGTTCTACACCTGCTGTGGGGGTCAAGGGGAGTCCGAACAACTAATGTGCGCAGGACCTCTAGGTTATACAATCCCTTCTGCCCCGCCAATTAAATCAACAACTGAGCCCCACTTCATTCAGGTGGGGATTTTTTGTTTGGGGGCATGTAGCCGCTGCCTCGACCTGGACGCAGATCGTCAGGGGCTCGGATACACCCTGAAACTCAGCAATTGCCCCTGCTGCCCGATGCGGGCCAACACCATATCGCCAGAGCCGATGTTTTCGCCCGTGAAAGCGGCGATATTGACGTGGTGGGTCACCAGAACCAGCGCGCTGCTGCCCTTGGCGGGCAGTGTTTGGGCGAGGAGCTGCTGCAAGGCAGCGGTCTGGGCTGCAGCGCGGCTGGGTTCGTCAAAAAACGATGCGAGGCTGGGGGCTACGGTGTACCCGCCAAAACCCAGCCGGCTTGCGGTCTCGGTGCAGCGGCACCAGACGCTGCTGAGAACCGTGGCACTTTGGACGCCTTGCTGGCGCAACCAGTGGCCCATGCGGGTCGCCTGCGCCCTGCCCTCCTCATTCAGCAGCCGCTGCCCCTCGCATCGATCCAGGGAGTAGTTGGGCGGATCTCCGACGCCGGGGGCATAGGCGTGGCGCACCAGCAGGACATAGTGGGGCGACTGCAAGGCCTGTGCGAACTCAGTCGCACTGGCACATGTGGACAGGAGCAGAAAAAGTGCGGCAAGGCATCGGGTCAACATAAAGAGTCCTCGCAAACGGAGTGGTTTCCCGTCGCGCACGCGGGGCCGCAGAAGCGATACCGGTTAACAGAAAATTAGGGAGTAGTGCAGGCCCAAAAAGCTAATTTCTCTAAGCATATGATTTACAGAGAGAAATTGACGTTTTCACGTATTTGGCGGAGTGGACGGGACTCGAACCCGCGACCCCCGGCGTGACAGGCCGGTATTCTAACCAACTGAACTACCACTCCTGGTAGCGATAGCGTTGC
>Ga0114968_10004091_pt1 | contig 10881 bp, 9 predicted proteins | sample M_130807_EF_Meta_FD_87020 | JGI IMG/M metagenome (GOLD analysis project Ga0114968, IMG submission 87020) | Freshwater microbial communities from Lake Montjoie, Canada to study carbon cycling - M_130807_EF_MetaG | ecosystem: Environmental > Aquatic > Freshwater > Lake | place: Lake Montjoie... | reverse complement strand
CTATACCTGGAGCTATTGGTGCTTTAGAATAGAAAGGAGCTGTGCATCCACAACTAACTACTACATTGCTTATCATTAAGGGTTTATCGCCAGTGTTTTTAAATTTATAACTCCAACGCACTTTATCGCCTTCGTGTATAGTACCAAAATCGTGTTTAGATTCTGGAAAATCGAAACTTGTTTTTGGCATAGCTTTTACTTCTGCATCGCGTTGTTCATCTTCGGCTTGGTTGGGCGCTATGCCTGCAGAATTACCATGCAATTTATTGATAAAAGCCGTAGTGCTTACTCCTGTTAATTCTATCATAGCAATAGTAAAAGCACTTAGCGTTAATACGGTCAATAAAATGGTTTTTAATGTTGCATTCATGCTGTAAAAATAATCAAATTAAAGATTGGAAAAATAAATTTTAATGCAATACAATGTTATTGTAAAAATGCCAACTAACAATGCCCATACTTACACTGATATTAAAAGAATGCTTGCTACCTGCTTGCGGAATTTCTATCACAGCATTGCATTGCGTAATGACATCTGTGGCTACTCCTTCTACTTCGTTGCCCAATACTAGTGCATATTTTTGATTTTTATCAATGGCAAATTTTTCTAAAGAAATACTATGATGCACTTGCTCTATGGCAATCACTTCATACCCATTTTGTTGCAATTCTTTTACTGCATCAATAGTATTTTCTGCATGCTTCCAAGCAACAGTTTCTGTGGCTCCCAATGCTGTTTTTTGAATATCGCGGTGCGGTGGTTGCGGTGTAAAGCCACACAAATAAACTGCTTGCAATAAAAACCCATCTGCTGTGCGAAACACAGACCCAACATTGTTCATACTTCTCACATTATCTAATACAATCACAATTGGGGTTTTATCAGCCTGCTGAAACTCTTCTACAGATAAACGATTCAATTCTGGCATGGACTTTTTTTCTTGCATAGCTGCAAAGATAAAAATGTAAGGCTATTAAAGATTGATTTCATTACTTTTGAATAAAAATAATAGAATATGCAAAGCAATTATATAGCATCTGCCATTCAGCAATTTCAATATTATAAAAGCCTTGGAAATCGATTATATATTCCTGCGTAAAAGTGATGATTGACGTATAGAAAAGTTGGAGAAGCAATTACAATAATGGTAGAAATACAATTTATTTCTACCATTATTTAACCAGCGGAGAGTGAGAGATTCGAACTCTCGATACCCTTTTGAGGTATACACACTTTCCAGGCGTGCTCCTTCGGCCACTCGGACAACTCTCCGTTTTGATTTATAAGAATTGCGAAGATAAGATGATTCTTCGACTTAATAATTTTACATTTTTTTCAATGCCAAAATACTAAAATCTGTATCCACAGCTTTGATAGTGTTGCTTAATTTGCCAAGACCATCTATTTCCATTTCTACAACATCGCCAGGTTGCAACCATTGCACTTTATAGCTTGGGTCGTTTAATAAACCTGTACCATTCAATTCTAAAAAGCAACCTGTACCTACTGTGCCACTGCCTATTACATCTCCTGCAATGATATCTACACCATATGCGCAACGCTCCAAAATTTCTGCAAATGTCCAATCCATATCTCCCATATTTCCTTGGCTTACTTGCACGCCATTTACCCAACACTTCATTGCCATATTGTAATTTTTACCAGTATGATTTGGTTTGCAAGGCACTTCTAAATGCGCTAATTCATCTGGAGTAACTAAAATGGGTCCTATTACAGTGCTAAAATCTTTGCCTTTTGCTGGCCCAAGGTTTAGCAACATTTCTTCCATTTGCAAAGTGCGCGCACTCATATCATTCATAATCATGTACCCTGCTATATAATCATCAGCTTCGCTAGCTTTTATATTTCTACCAGTTTTCTTTACCAAAATTGCACCTTCTAACTCAAAATCTAATTTCTGAAAATGATCTGGCATGCATTCAATTTCACCAGGCCCTTGAATAGCATTATGGTTTGTAAAATAAAAAATTGGATACTGATCAAATTCTGCAATCATATCTACTTTTCTATTGCGGCGCGCTGCTGCTACATGCTGGCGAAAAGCATAACCATCGCGGCAACTTGTAGGGTTTGGCACTGGCGCAATTATATTTGCTTCTGCAAACAAAATAGATTGCACAACTACGCTACCTTCTTGCACCTTTGCAGATGCATCTTTTGCAATAGCGCAATATTTATCCCAATCTTGCAAAAAACCCTTTACGGTACTCGGCAAATCTGGATGCAATACATTGGTATTGTAAATTCTATCATTTATTAAAACAGCAAATTGCTCTTTCTGATGTTGAAGGTGCGTTACAAATTTCATAGTTGCAAAGGTAGCACCTAAAACTAAATGATACTTTATGATTTTGGAATGCAAATAGTTTTACTGCACCGCAAAGTATTCCGCAATTTATAAACATCGTCTAAAGTATTGCTTTGCAATGATTATATTTGCTTTACTAACAGCTGAAGAATGATAAGTATACAACCAGGAGAAATTGCTACATCTAAATTACACGCTCATTTATTAGGGGCAGTAAGTCCAAGACCAATTTGTTTTGCTAGCACAATAGATGCAGATGGTAGGCACAATTTAAGTCCATTTAGTTTTTTTAATGTATTTGGTGTAAACCCTGCAACGCTTATTTTTTCGCCTGCTCGCCGTGTAAGAGACAATACAATAAAACATACATTAGAAAATTGCATAGCTACCAAAGAGGTAGTCATCAATATTGTAAACTATAATATGGTGCAGCAAATGAGCCTCGCCAGTTGTGAATTTCCAGCTGGTGTAAACGAGTTTGAAAAATCTGGATTTACGGCTATTGCTAGCGATTTGATAAAGCCAATGCGAGTAGCAGAAAGCCCAGTGCAAATCGAATGTATTGTAAAATCTGTTATAGAAACAGGCGACCAAGGTGGTGCAGGTAATTTAATTATTTGTGAAATGGTAAAAATGCACCTCAACGAAAATATATTGGATGCAGATGGTGTAATAGACCCAAATAAAATAGATACTGTTGGCCGCATGGGCAAAGATTGGTATGTGCGCGCTAGCGGGGCTGCCATATTTGAAGTGCCAAAACCAAATGCTAAAATTGGTATTGGTGTAGATAGATTGCCACAAAGTATTAAAGAAAGTAAAATACTTACTGGTAATAATTTAGGTATGCTTGGCAATGTAAGTAGCATGCCTACAATCAATGAAGAATTTAAAAATGTTGCTCTTACTTCTATACTATTATTTGATAGTAATAAAGACGATAAAGTACACAAACTAGCTAAAGATTTATTAGACAAAGGCAATGTAGAGGATGCTTGGCAGATCTTATTAAGAGCTTTGTAGCTTGTTTGATAATTGACCCAAAATAAATATTTTTTGCAATTAGAGCCATTGAGTATTTTATTTATTGCATCCATTTTTCACTGAAATAAACATTCCGATTATTTACCTTTACAGCTATGCTTTCTATTCAAGAATTATCTACGGCAAACCAAAATTTACTGCAAGCCATTGCACATAATAATATTACAATTTCGCATTTACCCTTATTAAAAGATGCTATCCATGCAAACGATGCACAGTATTATGTGCAAGACAATCCTATAATTGCAGATGTAGAATATGATGCATTATTTAAGGCATTAAAAAAATTAGAAGCAGAAAATCCTGATTTAATAACTGCAGAGAGCCCAACACAAAGAGTAGCAAAAGGATTGAATAATAGCTTTGCAACTGTGGCACATTTAGTGCCAATGCTTAGCTTAGAAAACAGCTACAATGCAGATGACTTAATAGATTGGGACAGAAAATGTAAAGAACTTGGCGAAACAGAATTAATAGAATATTGTATAGAACCAAAATTTGATGGTGCTAGCATTAGTTTGGTAATAGAAAATAATATGCTGTTGCGCGCTGCCACTCGCGGCGATGGTGTGCAAGGCGATGACATTACCAATAATGCTAAGCAAATTCGCTCAATACCACTTAGTGCAAATATTCAGCAATTTGGTATCCAAACATTAGAAATACGTGGCGAAGTAGTAATACACAAAGCCATTTTTGCAAAAGCAAATGAAGCACTGATTGCAGAAAACCAACAACCACTTGCCAACCCCAGAAACGCTGCTAGCGGTGCATTGCGCATGAAAGACCCTGCAGAAGTAGCAAAGCGCGGCTTAGATGTTTTTTTGTATAATGCATCTACCATCGTAATGCATAACAATCAAAAAATACCAAGCGAATTTTCTACACATTATCAAACATTAAAAACACTTGCAGATATTGGATTTAAAAGTAGCTATGCAAATGCCAAAGTTGTCAATAGTATTGCAGGAGTAATAGAATATGTGCAAGAGTTTGAGGCCAAACGCGATGAGTTACCTTACGAAATTGATGGTATGGTAATAAAAGTAAACAGACTGGATTTGCAAGAAAAAATTGGACAGACCAATCATCATCCGCGCTGGGCTATTGCATTTAAATTTAAAGCAAGGCAAGCAACTAGCAAATTATTAAATATAGAATACCAAGTAGGCAGAACAGGTAGTATAACGCCGGTAGCCAAAATAGAACCTGTATTTGTAGGTGGCGTTACCATACAATCCTTATCCTTATTTAATGAAGAAGTAATACGCGAGAAACAATTGATGATAGGCGATACTGTGCTAATAGAAAGAGCAGGTGATGTAATACCTTATGTAGTAAAATCTTTCCCAGAATTGCGCAATGGCAGCGAAACAGAAATTATTTTTCCAAAACAATGCCCTGTGTGCAATGAAGCATTAGAAAAACCAGAAGAAGAAGCTGTGTGGAGATGTGTAAACATCAACTGTGCGGCGCAGGTAGCAGAGAAAATTATTCATTTTGCTAGTAAAGATGCCATGGATATTCGTGGGCTTGGTGATGCTAATATTCGTAGGTTTTTTGAATTAGGATGGCTAAAAAATATTGTTAGCATTTACGAATTGCCTTATGAACAAATTAGCACTATGGAAGGCTTTGGCGAAAAAAGTATAGAAAAATTAAAGCAAGCCATAGCAGCAAGTAAGGCGCAACCATTAAACAGATTAATTTTTGCTTTAGGCATTAGATATGTAGGAGAAACTACGGCTAAAACATTGTCTAGGAGTATTACACATATTCGAGACCTTGCTACTAAATCAGTAGAAGATTTATTGATAGTAGAAGATGTAGGTAAAAAAGTAGCTGCAAGTATTGTTGCTTTTTTTGCGCATCATGATAACTTAGACATATTAACGCAACTAGAAAATCATGGCATCAATTTGGCCAATACACAAAAGCAAGATGCCATGGAAGGTGGGCTGAGTGGTAAAACATTTTTATTTACAGGTACACTTACACAATTTAAAAGAGCAGAGGCAGAAGCCATGGTAGAAGCTAATGGAGGCAGTATTTTGGGAGGTGTAAGTGCAAAGCTAAATTACCTTGTAGTAGGCGAAGATGCTGGTAGCAAATTGGAAAAAGCAAAGAAACTGGGTACTATAAACATCCTTACTGAAGATGAATTTTTGTCATTAATTAAATAGTTTTTAACAGAAATTAGGAGAATATACACTTTTGTCTTAGATTTGTAAGACACTTTCTAATGGGTATGAAGAGAATAATATTAATTACTATATGTGCTTTTGCTTTACTATCTTGTATTGCTATTTCTTGTAAGAAAAGAGATTTTGGTGGTTGTAATAACAAAACTAAGCAATTTACTTGTACAATCAATACTGAAAAATTCAGTGCAGATAGCAGCAGTTGCAGTTACGACACCACTAGCAAGCATCTATATTTATATGCAAGAGATACTTCTAAAAATGCATTATTATTGTTTTCTGTCTATTATCCTTTACAAGATATGGACATTATCCTTAAACCAAAAGACTCACTCTTAAGCGGCAAAGTGGTTGCTAGTATTAATGGAAAATACTTTGAATCTAAACATGGTAATTTAGGATTAAGCAAAAATGATGATAACACAGTTTGTGGCCAGTTTTTCTTTAACGATGATATTGCCAAAGTAGATGTAAGCGTAGGAAAATTTACGGATATTCCTTGGGTATATTGGAAACCTTAGTTTTTGGGAGAAATTCCAAAGTACAAAATCCAGAAATTAAATGCCCACAGGGTGAAACTCGTGATGGATAGCAAAGCCTCACCACAAAGATAAAATTCCAAAATACAAAGTGCAGATACCTACTTTTTAGCAAAAAGTCTTACATCTAATATCTTACTACTAAATTATGACACACGATTTTTTTATGAAAGAGGCGCTTAAGCAAGCCAAAATAGCTTTCGAAAAAGATGAAGTTCCGGTAGGTGCCGTATTGGTAGTAAATGGGCAAATAGTATCTAAAGGATACAACCAAGTAGAACTATTACATGACAGCACAGCGCATGCCGAAATGCTTGCACTTACAGGTGCCTATGCTAACTTTGGTGCTAAATATATTCCAGAAGCAACTTTGTATGTTACAGTAGAACCTTGTTTAATGTGTGCAGGTGCCCTGCGCTGGGGGAAAATTAAGACTATCGTATTTGGCGCATACGATGAGAAAAATGGCGCTTCTCATTTTTGCGAAGTAAACCCGTACCACGAAAAAGCAGAAGTTATAGGTGGCATTTTAGAGCAGGACTGCGCGCAACTAATGAAAGATTTTTTTAAAGGGAAGAGAAAGTAAGATGTAAGTATCAAGACACAAGTATCAAGATTATTGAATTTGGATTTTCAACTTTATTTCCCATCCACAATAATATTACTACCATTATTAGGCATAATAATTACTTTAGCATTTTCACTATTAGCTAATTCTTTGTAGGCTTTTATTTGCTCATATTTCAATTGTTTATCACTAAGGCCTTCCCCAATAATTTTTTGATAGTCGGCAATACCTTGCGCTTCTACCCTTTTACGGTCTGCTTCTTGCTTTTCTTTGCTAAGCACATATTGCATTTTTTGGCTTTCTTGCTCGGTTCTTATTTTTTCTTCGATGGCTTTTTTTACTGTTTCTGGCAATGTAATATTACGTACCAAAATATTTTCTAAAATCAACCCGCGTTTTTTAAATTCTACCTCAATATCCTTTGTTATTCTAGCCTGATACTCATCCCGCTTAGTACTGTATAATTCTACAGCATCATAGTATACACTATTATCTCTTATTTTTGTGCGTGTAATTGGTCGCACAATCTTATCTATATAATCTGGTCCTACTAGTCTAATTAAATTTGGTGCATCGCTAGCACTTACCCGGTAAAGCACACTTAGGTCTATCACCAATTCCAAACCATCTTTGGTTAATGCGCGAATGGCATCATCCCCTTCTATATCACCCTCGTTGTGCTTGGCACTCATCGTATAGTTTTGTGTTTTTACATCTATTTTTCTAACACTTACTAGTGGGTTTACAATATTCAACCCTTCGGAAAGTGTGCGACTTTGTATTTTACCAAACAAACTTTGCACGCCTATCTGCCCGGCATTTAACTGCACAATACAAGATGATACAAAGCCTATGCTAATAAACAACACTGATAGAATGCTGCCATATTTTTTTACAGCCCCTACAATTGGTTGATTTGATACCGCCAATGATTTGCTTGCGATAAAAAGGATTACTCCTAAAATAATAAGAAACATAGTTATTGATTTTTTTTATGATGTAAAATTAGATAGCCATACAATAGCAATATTAATTACTATACAAGTGGTAAATACGAAGGAGGCATATAATGAAAGTAAGATGATAAGTGGTAAATGAAACCAATAACAAACTTTATTGAACACTCCCAACACTACCTATGCAAAGTGTAATTTCTTTTGGCAGAAAAATATTATAACAAGTTTAAAGAAATTATTTTAACAATAATACATCAAAATCAATCCTATTCCTAGCTACCTTTGTAGGCAGAAATGCGTTCCTTTATTTCCATATTATTATTATGCTGTTACACTATTAGTAGCAGTGGAATAGCTATGAGTAAGCATTATTGTGGTGGAGAGTTAGAAGTTGTTTCGTTTTATAAATCTGTAGAAGAATGCTGCTGTGGTATAGAGGCAGAAAACATATGTCAAGATGATAAAAAAGATTGCTGTAAAGATGAAAAAAGTTTTTCGAAATTACAAAGTGATCAAGCCATCAAAGAGTCAAAAATAATTTTACAACAGCATTTTTTATTTGTTGAAAAGTGTAATCAATGCAAATTTTATAATTCAAATACAGAACCAATTGTAGTTTTAAAAATAATAAATAATAATTATTGTAATCCTCCTCCAAATATATACCAACACAAGTTGTTTTTACAATTTTGCCAGTGGAAGTTGTATAGTTAAATGTTAGTAAGCATGTGATTACATGCCACAGATATTTTTAATGGGCAATTGCTGCCTAATATCCTATTAATTTAATTTTTATACAATGAAATATTTATTATTTATATTAAGCTTTACGCTGATAATCCCTTTTACAACCAATGCAAAAGGAACAACTTGCAAACAAACAATACCAGTAAGCGGCAATTGCGGCGAATGTAAAACCAGAATAGAAGAGGCGGCCTATAGCGTAGCTGGTGTAAAAGAGGCCACATGGAACAAAAAAACAAAAGAATTATTTGTAGTATTTAATTCTACAAAAACAAATATTAATGCAATAGCAGAAGCTATAGCAAAAGTGGGGCATGATGCCAATGGAGTAAAAGCATCTAATGCTATGTATACATCTTTACCAAGTTGCTGTGCTTACAGAGACGGCAAATGTGCTCATGATTAAAAATGTTTTTATTTATTTGTTCGTTATGTGTTTTGCATTTGTAAATTTTGCAAATGCCCAAGAAAAAGTTGATACAATTAAAGGAAAAGTAGAATTAGTATTTGAAGATGAAGATGTTCTAAAACCAGCTATTGGTGCGCAATTGCAATGGTTAAATACCTCTATTAAAACTACCACAAACCCTTTAGGAGAATTTGAATTAGCAACGCCTAGTAATGTAAATAAATTGATAGTTGCGTACAAAAATTTTGCAACGGATACTATCGAAATTCAAAAGCAAAGTAATTATATAGAAATAAAATTAAGCAAGCAAAAAACTAAACTAGGTGGAATAACAGTAGCGGCCAGAAAAAATGCTACAGAAGTGAGTTACCTCAGCACTATTCAATTATTAAAAATAAATAGTGGTGAATTAAAAAAAGCTGCATGTTGTAATTTGAGCGAGAGTTTTGAAACCACACCAAGTGTAGATGTAAGTTTTACTGATGCAATTACTGGTCAAAAGCAAATTCAAATGCTTGGACTTGCAACACCCTATACATTAATTACGCAAGAAAATATTCCTACAATACGTGGTTTGGCAAGTATTACAGGTTTGAACTTAACACCGGGTTCCTGGGTGCAAGGTATGCAATTGAGCAAAGGAACAGGTAGTGTGGCCAATGGATATGAAAGCTTGGCAGGGCAAATAAATGTAGAATTACAAAAGCCAGATGCAAGTGAAAAAATATATTTGAATGTGTATCAAAATAGTGGTGGTAGAAGCGAAGTAAATGTAAACCTAGCAAAAAAATGGAATGCTACAACTAGCAGTGGTTTATTGCTTCATTACAAAAACCAATGGTACAAGCAAGATATGAATAAGGATGGCTTTATGGATAATCCTTTAGGCAATCAATTGATTGGGTTGTATAGAATGCAATATTTTTCTGTCAATGGTTTAGAAGTGCAAGGCGGTGTAAAATGGAGTAGCGTATACAACAATGGTGGCCAACTACAAAATATTGGATGGCATTTTACAAGCAATTTAAACCGCCAAGAAGCTTGGCTAAAAATAGGAAAGTTGTATAGAGGTAAACCTTGGAAAAGTATGGGATTGCAATTAGCAGGCTTTATTCACCAGCAAGATCTACAAACGCCACAGCACAGTTACAATGGTAAGCAAAATAATTTTTATGCCAATTATATTTACCAAAGTGTAATAGGTAATACCAACCATCAATATAAAATTGGCTCTAGTTTTTTGTATGATAATTATACAGAGTTACTGCCAGATACCACGCTTGGCAATTTGCATAGAACAGAAACAGTACCTGGTATTTTTGCAGAGCATACTTACAATCATCTAAATAACTTTACTATTGTTTCTGGGTTGCGCTTAGATTTTCATCATTTGTATGGCGCTTTTCTTACACCACGCATTCATATTAGGTATGTGCCTATTGGCAAAACAGCTTTCCGATTTTCTATAGGCAGGGCGCAGCGTACTGCTAGTTTTTTAGCAGAAAACCAACAAGCTTATTTTAGTGCACGGCAATTTATTTTTAATGGTAATAAAGCCAATTGGCAAAATGGTATTCAGCCAGAAGTAGCTTGGAATGCGGGCACTAGTATTACACAACCTTTTACACTTAACTACAGAAAAGGTACAATGCTTTTAGATTACTATTTCAGTTGGTTTACCAAACAAATAATTGCAGACTACGAAACACCTAGGCAAATTCAATTTTATAATTTAAATGGTAAATCAATTTCGCATAGCTTGCAAGCACAAATAGATTATGAGGCTATTAGAAAAAAATTAGATATTCGGCTTGCTTATCGCTACTACAATATTGCTACTACTTACCGCACAACAGATTTGCAAAGACCATTGGTAAGTGCGCATCGTGGGTTTATCAATTTGGCATATCAAACCAAAACCAAATGGAAATTGGATTATACCGTGGTAGTAAATGGCAGCAAAAGATTGCCTAACTATTTTGTAAATCATAATACAGATTCAAATTTCCACATGCAAACATCTCCAACATTTATTACCATGAATGCGCATGTTAGTAAGCAATTTAAGAAAAATATAGAGGCATATTTAG
>Ga0114968_10004088_pt1 | contig 10885 bp, 9 predicted proteins | sample M_130807_EF_Meta_FD_87020 | JGI IMG/M metagenome (GOLD analysis project Ga0114968, IMG submission 87020) | Freshwater microbial communities from Lake Montjoie, Canada to study carbon cycling - M_130807_EF_MetaG | ecosystem: Environmental > Aquatic > Freshwater > Lake | place: Lake Montjoie... | reverse complement strand
ATGATTTGATCGTTTCCATTGACGGCGAGCGCCAGCCCGACGTGGCGCAGGTCATTCGTATTATTCAGGCGTACGCCAACAAGCCGCTTGTGCTTGAAGTTGAGCGAGACGGCCAGCTCAGGCAGATTTCTTTGACCCCCGCGGCCGTAACGCTAGAAAACGGCAAAGTCGTTGGTCGAGCCGGTTTTCAATTAGGCGGTAATCTGCCAACCGTCGAAGTCAGTTATGGCTTGATCGATAGTGTTTGGCTGGGCGTGACTAAAACCTTCGATACGGCCTGGTTTTCGCTCAAAATGATGGGAAAAATGCTGATCGGTGAAGTTTCGATCAAAAATATCAGCGGACCGGTCACCATTGCGGATTATGCAGGGCAAACTGCACGAATTGGGTGGGCCGCCTATATTTCGTTTCTGGCGCTGGTGAGCGTCAGTCTGGGTGTACTGAATTTACTCCCGATTCCCATGCTAGACGGGGGGCATCTGCTGTACTATCTAGTTGAAATCATACGTGGCAGTCCACCTTCAGTCCGCTCGGTCGACTGGGGGCAAAGGGCTGGTATGGCGGTACTGGCCGGCTTGATGGTCGTTGCCCTTTTCAATGACCTCGTACGCATTTTTAATTAGGTCTTTTCTGCCTTAAAATCGTGCGTTAATTCAACTTATGACCGTTAGCTTGTTTCAAGGATTGTTCAGAATGCCCGTCAGCTTGGATTGTTTGCGCGCCCGTTGTCGGCAACTATGGTCAACCCATTTTTTACGGGCACTGGTGCTACTTTGCTTGGCAAGCCCCTTAACGGCCACCGCCTTTACGCCCTTCATTGTCAGCGACATCCGCATCGAGGGCATTCAACGCACCGAACCCGGTACTGTCTTCTCGCAGTTGCCGGTCAAAGTTGGGCAGCAATTTACTGACGCTCTTGCGACCGAAGCTGTTCGCCGTTTGTACGCAACAGGTTTGTTCTCTGACGTGCGCATTGAAACGTCTAATCGTTTGGTCGTGGTGGTTGTACAAGAGCGCGCCACCATCGCGTCGCTGTCTTTTACGGGGATGCGTGAGTTTGAGCCTAAAAATATCACCGACACTTTGCGCCAGATTGGCTTTGGCGAGGGGCGGGTCTTTGATCAGTCAATGCTTGAGCAAGCCGAGTTTGAATTACGTCAGCAGTACTTGACCAAGGGCAAATACGCAGCAGAGATCACCTCTACGGTCACGCCGCTCCCACGCAATCGTGTTGGCATAAATTTTGATGTGTTTGAGGGTTCAGTCGCCCGCATTCGCGAAATTAAAATTGTCGGTAGCGAGGCCTTTACCGAAAGCAATTTGCTCGGTCTTTTCAAGCTGACAACCCCGGGTTGGTTGTCTTGGTACACCGACAGCGACAAGTATTCTCGCGAAAAACTTGAACGTGATCTTGAGACCCTGCGTTCTTTTTATCTGGATCGTGGCTACCTTGAGTACAAAGCCGAGCCGCCACAAGTGACGATTTCGGGCGACCGTAAAGATATTTTCATTACCCTGACCATCAGTGAAGGTAAACCTTACAAATTGACCAGCGTGAACTTGGCCGGCAATTTGCTTGGGCTTGAGGCAGAAATGAATGCGTTGGTAGAAGTCAAAGCGGGCGAGACGTTCTCGGGCGAAAAGACAAATGCAACAGCCAAAAGCATCACAGACTACTTGGGTAATTTGGGCTACGCCTTCGCGAACGTCAACCCGAATCCAACCTTAAATCGCGATGCCCAGACGGCAGATCTGACATTTTATGTTGATCCAAGTCGTCGCGTGTATGTACGAAAAATTCAAATCACGGGCAATCAGCGTACGCGCGACGAGGTCGTACGGCGCGAAATGCGTCAGCCCGAGGCGGCCTGGTATGACGCTGGTAAGCTTAAGCTTTCGCGTGATCGGCTTGACCGCCTTGGCTACTTTAAAGACGTAAAATTAACGACTGAGCCCGTGCCTAACTCACCCGATCAGGTTGATGTCAATCTGACGGTCGCTGAAAAACCCACCGGTATGATTAGTTTAGGTGTAGGTTACGGGCAGGTGGATGGCGTTATTTTAACCGCCGGTATTACTGAAGATAACGTATTCGGCAGTGGTACAAACCTCACGCTGAACTTGAACACAAGCTTGTATAACCGTTCTGCGGTACTGGCGCATACCGATCCGTACTTTACCAACGACGGTATCAGCCGAACCACTTCACTCTACTATCGCACCATGACGCCGTACTCGAATAATCCGGGTATGTTTCAGGTGACGACCGTTGGCGCAGGCCTAAGCTTTGGTGTACCCATTTCAGAATTTGATCGCCTTTACGGCGGCGCCAACGTTGAACGCAACACAATCGGGTTATACGACAACTCTCCGTTAGCCTATCGCGAGTACGTGTACAACTACGGCGATACCACCACGGCTGTCATCTTGAATACTGGGTGGGCCAAAGATACGCGAGATAGCGCCTTGACGCCTACCCGCGGCAGCTTTACCCGCTTAAAGGCTGATTTGGGTACGGTCAATTTGAAGTACTACATGTTGGGTGCCCAGCAACAACTGTTCATCCCAGTGGGGCGCGATTACACGCTTGCCTTTAATGCCTTGTTTGACTACGGCAAAAGCTACAGCGATCTGCAATACCCAATTTTCAAAAACGTGTACGCCGGTGGTATCGGCACTGTTCGAGGTTTCTCGCAAAACTCGATGGGTCCACGCGACCTGATTACAGGCACCTACCTGGGTGGTTCGAAGCGCATAGTGGGTAACGTGCAGTTCTATTTCCCGATGCCTGGTACTCAAAACGACCGCACCTTACGTTGGTTTACCTTCGTGGATGGTGGTCAGGTGTATGGCACAGATGGCTACGGCAATGACACTGCGATTAATTTAGCCAATATTCGTTATTCGGCTGGTATTGGTCTGTCATGGATATCACCGCTGGGGCCACTGCAGCTGTCGCTTGCCAAGCCTTTGAATGCTAAAGACGGCGATAATCTTCAGGTATTCCAGTTCCAAATCGGTACCGGGTTCTAAGTTTAATTATTTGCACAATTGCGTGCTGAAATTTGTTTTTTGTGAGACTTTAATAATGTCTGCTTTGATGACCACCACGAATCGCTCAGTTTTCAATCGCCTTGCGTATCGCGCGCTTAGCTTGGTTGCTGTATCAGGAGCCGTGCTCACACTCGCGCTTGCAACACCTGCTCTGGCACAAGGGCAGGGCACCAAGATTGGGTTTGTGAATACAGAACGTATCTTGCGTGATTCTGCGCCCGCAAAAGCTGCGCAAACCAAGATTGAAAACGAATTCAAAAAGCGTGCCGAAGAACTCGAGAAGCAAGTGAATAATTTACGTAGCCGTGCGCAACAACTCGAAAAAGATGCTCCAGTTTTGTCTGAGTCAGAGCGCAACAAACGCCAGCGCGAATTGGCTAACCTCGATGCCGACTTGCAACGCAAACGTCGTGAAATTCAAGAAGACTCAAGTCGCCGTCGTAACGAAGAGTTTGCCACCATTATTGAAAAAGCAAACGCTGCAATCAAGAAAATTGCTGAAACAGAAAGCTATGACATCGTGATTCAAGATGCTGTGACGGTTAACCCACGCGTGGATATCACTGACAAGGTGATCCAGGCTCTTGGCAAGTAACTTGACAGAACAATGCCTGTTTTATTAGCCCCCGAGCGCGCACCTTTACTGTCTCAGTTACTGAAGGCGATACCGGGGGGCTTGGTGCAAAAAGTTGTCCCTGGATCAGGTCAATTTATTGATCCAGTTGTGGCAGGCTTAGGTGCCTTACCGAACGCCGGTCAATACGAAGCCTCTTTTATCGTTCATCCAAAGTACCTTGAGCAGCTTGCGGTGACCAAAGCTGCAGCAGTGATTGTGCTGCCTGAAATTGATGAACTGCTGTCGCAGGCACCCGTGCAGCCCTCTTACGCACGCGTCGTCTGCAAGCACCCTTATTTGTTGTATGCCCGAATCGCCCAGTGGTTTGACTGGGCCCGGCAGCCAGCGCGTGAAATTAGCGTGCATCCATCCGCAGTGGTTGATCCAACTGCTGTTTTAGCGCCAAGCGTGACCGTTGGTCCGCTGGCCGTGATCGGCGCACGCTGCGTGATCGACGCCATGGTGCAGATTGGTGCGGGCTGCGTGTTGGGGGCCGATGTCAAAGTGGGCGCCTCGTCGATCATTCAGCCACGTGTCGCGATTTACGATGGTGTACAAATCGGCGCGCGCGTCATCGTGCACAGTGGCGCTGTGCTAGGTGCGGATGGGTTTGGATTTGCGCCAGACCCAAGTTTAGCAAAAGGCGCCTGGGGAAAAATCCCTCAACTTGGCGGCTTGCTCATCGGTAATGACGTCGAGATCGGGGCAAACACCACCATTGATCGTGGGGCGCTTGAAAACACCGTGATTGAAGACGGTGTGAAGCTCGATAATCAAATCATGATCGCGCATAACTGTCGCATCGGCACGCACACTGCGATTGCCGCTTGTACCGCTGTGGCAGGTTCGACCACCATTGGCGCACGCTGCACCATTGCGGGGGCTGCAGGGATTGCTGGTCATCTGACGATTTGTGATGATGTCTTTGTTTCAGGTGGCACCGGTATCACAACCGACGTCACAGAGCCCGGTCGTTACACAGGCGTGTTTCCGTTTGCGCCACACGCAGAGTGGCAACGTAATGCGGCTGTGGTCTCACAACTTTCGGTGCTGCGAAAACGCTTACGCAAACTCGAGCGCGAATAGCGTCGGGGTTCTTGCGCCAGATTATTGTTTAGGAATAGCCCTTCTTGGGCTTCACAGGAATCTCTATGCAGCTTGATATTAAAAGTATTCTTGAACGTTTGCCCCACCGCTACCCGATGCTTCTCATTGATCGGGTCTTAGAAATGGTTCCTGGCAAATCGATCAAGGCACTTAAAAATGTCTCGATTAATGAACCGTTTTTTGTTGGGCACTTTCCGCATCATCCTGTCATGCCTGGTGTGCTCATTCTTGAGGCGATGGCGCAGGCTGCCGCGATTTTTTCGTTTGCCGAAGAAACAGGTCAAAAGCCCAAAGATCAAGAAAGCGTTTACTACTTCGTGGGTATCGACGGCGCGCGGTTTCGCAAGCCCGTATTACCGGGCGATCAGTTGCACATCGAAGTGGTCGCAGAGCGCTTAGGCAGCAAAATTTGCAAGTATCAGGGGCGTGCCTTTGTAGATGGTCAAGTGGTTGCAGAGGCGAAGCTGATGTGTGCCATTCGTCCAGTGGAATAAAAATGTCGGCGCTTATCCATATGACCGCGTTGGTCGATCCGTTGGCTCAACTGCACCCAACCGTGAGTGTTGGGCCTTATTCGATCATTGGGCCCGACGTTAAAATCGATGCCCATACCAAAGTTGGGCCGCATTGCGTCATCGATGGCCACACCACGATCGGGCAAAACAATCATTTTTATCGTTTTTGTTCTGTAGGCGGTATGCCTCAAGATAAAAAATATTCAGGTGAGCCCACGCGACTTGAGATTGGCGATCGCAACATGGTGCGTGAATACGTGACGATCAATACCGGTACGGTTCAAGACGTTGGCATCACTCGCTTAGGGTCCGACAATTGGGTGATGGCCTACGTACACGTCGCGCATGACTGCCAAATCGGCGATAACGTGATCCTAGCTAATGGCGTGCAGATGGGTGGGCATGTCCATATCGGAGATTGGGCGATTGTTGGCGGTCTGGCAGCGATTCATCAATTCGGACGCGTTGGCGCGCACAGCATGACCGGGGGGCAGAGCGCTTTGCATATGGATGTTCCGCCCTACATCATGAGCTCAGGTAATCCGTGCGTTCCGGTGGGTGTGAACGTTGAAGGTTTGAAGCGTCGGGGTTTTACGTTCGAGCAGATCAGTGCCTTACGTGATGCCTACAAAATAATCTACCGACGTAGTTTGTCTTTAGATGAGGCGCGTGTACAAATACGTCAACGACAGGCCGAAGAGCCAGCGGTCGCGACAGCACTACAGGTCATGCTCGACTTCTTGGATAGCAGCACTCGAGGCATTATCCGCCCATGACCTGGCGGCTTGGACTTGTTGCAGGTGAGCCTTCGGGGGATTTGATCGCTGCAAGAGTTTTAGCCGGGGTGCAGCTGGCAGACCCTGCCGTTCGAGCTGAGGGCATTGGCGGGCCTCAGCTGACGCAACAAGGTTTGGCGCTTTGGCACCCGATGCAGGCGCTGACAGTATTTGGATACCTTGACGCGCTGAAGCAAGTGCCAACTTTGGTGCGCACTTATCTCGATGTTAAACGTAGGTGGCTTCAAGAGCCTCCCAGCGTATTTTTGGGTATCGATGCACCCGATTTCAATCTGCGCCTTGAGCACACGCTTAAGCAGGCAGGGATCCCGACCGTGCATTTGGTGAGCCCGTCGATCTGGGCGTGGCGCTACGAACGCATTCATCACATCCGCGAGGCCGTTTCGCACATGTTGGTGATGTTTCCGTTCGAAGAGGCTCTGTATCAAAAAGAGAAAATTCCGGTCACGTTTGTTGGGCATCCGCTCGCGGATGCCATCGCACAAGAGCCCGACCGCGTGGCAGCGCGCCAACGCCTGGGGCTTGACGCCGATGCCAGAGTGCTGGCGATGTTGCCCGGTAGTCGCGCCTCTGAGATCAAATGGATTGCACCTAGGTTTTTGCAAACCGTTCAGCGCTTACAAAAACGTGATCCACAGCTGCAAGTGCTGGTGCCAATGGTCAATGCGGCTCGGCTGGCAGAGTTCAAACAGATATTGAAGGATTATCCGGTCGATCATTTGCATATCTTGACAGCAACCGCGACCGCCGCGCCCCTGCACGCTGCCGCCACACCCTTGACGCGCCCCGTAGCCTGGGATGCGCTTGAGGCGTGTGATGTAGCCTTGGTGGCGAGCGGCACGGCCACGCTTGAGACGGCGTTGTTCAAACGGCCCATGGTGATCTCGTATGCTGTGTCGCCGTGGGTGCGCCGAATCATGGCTTGGAAATCTGGTCAGCAAAGGCCTTATGTGCCTTGGGTGGGACTGCCTAATGTGTTGCTCAACGATAGCGTCGTACCCGAGTTGATTCAAGAAGACGCCACGCCTGAAAAGCTCGCCCATGCGGTGTACGAAAAATTTATCGATGAACGCAAAGCGCGCGAGATCGAGGCAAGGTTTCATACGTTACATCATTCTTTGCGGTGTGATACGGCGAGTCGCGCAGCGCAGGTCATCTTAGAGTTGGCCCATCGGTCACGCACGCCGGCCAAGGGCCTGGACCCTACAGGTCACACAGGTCATACAGGTCATACGGATCACACTAGTCATACCGGTCAAACAAATCATGCCGGTCACACGGATCACACAACGCCATGAGTCGTGCCGTGCAGCCTAGTGTGTTCGTCAGCATCGATCCATCGGCTGAATATTGTGCTGGAGTCGATGAGGCTGGTCGCGGCCCTTTGGCGGGCGATGTGTATGCCGCAGCAGTGATACTAGACCCCGCCCATCCGATTGAGGGCTTGGCAGATTCAAAAGTGTTAACCGAAAAGCGCCGCGACGCCCTGGCACCTCTGATTCAACAGCGTGCGCTAGCGTGGTGTGTGGCCCTGGCGACGGTGCAAGAGATTGACGAGCTCAATATTCTTCAAGCCACATTATTGGCGATGCAACGCGCGGTACAGGGTTTAAAGATCGCGCCCCAGCTAGCCTGGGTGGATGGGAATCAAGCGCCGCGCCTGGCCTGTCGGGTGCAGACGGTTGTTAAAGGCGATGCGCGGGTGCCTGCGATTTCAGCGGCGTCAATCTTGGCGAAAACAGCACGTGACGCAGAACTGCTGCGCTTGCATGGTGAATACCCAGAGTATGGTTTTAATCTGCACAAGGGCTACGGCACTGCGTTGCATATGGCACGATTAAAAGAGTTTGGCCCTTGTCCTGCGCATCGTCGCAGTTTTGCACCCGTACGGCGTTTATTGGAAGTATCTTGAAACATATTGAATCGCGTTCGAACCCCTTGTTTAAGCAACTGTATAAATGGCAGTCTAGCGCTGGGCGACGTGGTGAACCCGTGATTCTTGACGGTATTCACCTTTGCGAGTCTTGGTTGGCGGTTGGACGCCCGCCGCAATACGCGATCTTTGATATCGACAGAGTGCAAGAGCCGCAGTTGCAAGCCTTAATCGCTCAGCTCGCGCCAGAGCTCTGCTTGACGATGTCAGGTACTCTTCTGGGTGGGTTGTCTGGTTTCAATACCAACCAAGGTGTTTTGTTTATTGTTCAACCCAAGGTAGATACCTTGCCGATGCGAATTAAAGAGTCGGTGGTGATCTTAGATCGCATTCAAGATCCGGGTAATGTGGGCACCTTGCTTCGTACCTGTGCAGCTGCAGGCATTAAGCGGGTCTTTGCGACAACGGGCACGGCCACTCTATGGTCGCCCCGCGTGTTGCGCAGTGGTCAAGGCGCACACTTTGCGCTGCGTCTGCACGAGCAAGCTGATCTTGAGGCAATGATCGCCACACTCGAGATTCCGTTAGTGGTGACGTCTTTGACTGAGGCGACAGACTTGTTCGCAACAGAACTGCCAGACCACTGTGCCTGGGTCTTTGGTAACGAAGGGCAGGGTGTCGATGCGGGCTTACTTAAACGCGCCAAGCTGCGCGTCAAGATCGCGCATGACCTGACTGGCGCTGAGTCACTCAATGTGACGGCCGCCGCTGCAATTTGTTTATTTGAGCAACGCAGGCAGCATCGCAAGTTGAGCTGATTAAAGTCGTCACTTGGTCAATTGTTGTCTCAGGTTAAGGGCTCATCACGACCAACCTCAAACATCGTCACCAGGTTGAACGCCTTGGGCCCAACCCCAATGCATCGTCATGAGGCCGAACGCGTCTTGAATCGACCCTTTGGTCTTGTTAATACGTCGAGTGCTTATCGAGCCCAACTTCTTGCATGACAGTCGTTGAGATTTCTTCGATCGATTTCGTTGTCGTGGAGAGCATCGGAATCGAATCCCGCCGCATCAGACGTTCGGCCTCTGCAACTTCGTGGCGGCATTGCACCAGTGATGAGTACACGCTATCGGGTCGTCGCTCGTTGCGCACTTCAGTTAAGCGTTCGGGTTGAATCGTGAGCCCAAATAATTTTTGCTTGTACTGCGTTAACGTGCTGGGCAACGCGTTACGCTCAAAGTCTTCAGGGATCAGCGGAAAGTTCGCGGCTTTGATGCCGTATTGCATAGCAAGATATAAGCTGGTGGGCGTTTTGCCGCAACGTGATACGCCAATCAAAATCACGTCGGCTTGTGCAAGCCACTTGATAAACTGCCCATCGTCGTGTGCTAGGCTAAAGTTAATCGCTTCGATACGATTGCGGTAGGCGATTGAGCTGACTGAAAGATGTGACTTACCAATAGAGTGGCTCGACTTGACGCCTAAGTTTTGCTCAAGTGGCTCAACAAAGGCACCGAATAAATCTAAAAACAAAGCGTTGGCAGTTTTGACACGCGCTAATATTTCGGCATTCACTAGCGTGGTGAACACGATGGGTTTGTTGCCTTGATCGATTGCACAGCGATTAATGCGACCCACAACACCTTCGGCTTTTTCAACGGTGTCAACAAACGGCATGCGAACTTGCTTGAAACTGACAGAGTCAAATTGCGATAAAACAGAATGGCTAAACGTTTCCGCTGTAATCCCTGTGCCATCCGAGATGATAAAGACTGTGCGATCGAGCGGCGAGCTATTCATTAAATTTATTATCCGAAAATGTATTCGTGAGTAGTATAATGCGATGCAACAATTTGAGTGAATTTCATAGCGTGACAACGCCTCCACTCGATGACGACTATGAACGACTAAGGCCAGTTTGGTCAGCCTGTTAGGCACGCTGACCAAACTCGCTTTCTTATATTGTCCAAGGTGGTTTCTATGTCGTATGTTGTTTCTTTTGAGCATCTCCGCATGACGGATGTTGACTCAGTCGGAGGAAAAAACGCTTCACTTGGTGAGATGATCAGTCAGCTCGCTGATGCTGGTGTTCGTGTCCCCGGTGGTTTTGCCACCACTGCCCAAGCGTTTCGTGATTTTTTGTCTGGCACGGGCCTCGATCAACGCATCGCTGAACGCCTCACAACCTTAAACCCTGAAGATGTGCGTGAATTGGCCTTGGCCGGTGCACAAATTCGTCAGTGGATTACTGAGGCGCCTTTGCCACAACGCTTGAACGATGACATTAAGGCGGCCTTTGCGCTGCTTGACGCCGATGGTAAAGGTTCGTTTGCAGTGCGCTCATCGGCAACGGCCGAAGATTTGCCCGATGCTTCGTTTGCGGGTCAGCAAGAGACCTTCTTAAATGTGGTTGGCTTTGACGACGTGATCGACAAAATTCGTCACGTGTTTGCATCGTTGTATAACGATCGCGCGATTTCGTATCGCGTTCACAAAGGCTATGCCCACGCCGATGTCGCGTTATCCGCAGGCATTCAGCGTATGGTTCGCTCTGACAAAGGTAGCGCAGGCGTGATGTTTACGCTTGATACCGAATCTGGCTTTGAAGACGTCGTGTTCATCACCTCTTCTTATGGCTTGGGCGAAACTGTCGTGCAGGGTGCCGTCAATCCCGACGAATTTTACGTGTTCAAACCAACGCTTGAGTCGGGTTTTTATCCAATCGTAAATCGGCGCATCGGGTCTAAGCTTCTCAAAATGGAATTCGACCCAGAGCGCCCCGAGGGTCGCGCCGTGCGCACGGTAGATGTGCCGGTCTCTGAGCGTAATCGTTTCTCGCTGACCGATGATGAAGTCATTGAACTTGCGCGCTACGCGGTGATCATTGAAAAGCACTACCAGCGCCCGATGGATATTGAGT
>Ga0114968_10004087_pt1 | contig 10887 bp, 7 predicted proteins | sample M_130807_EF_Meta_FD_87020 | JGI IMG/M metagenome (GOLD analysis project Ga0114968, IMG submission 87020) | Freshwater microbial communities from Lake Montjoie, Canada to study carbon cycling - M_130807_EF_MetaG | ecosystem: Environmental > Aquatic > Freshwater > Lake | place: Lake Montjoie... | reverse complement strand
GGTGGGCGTGATGGTGGAGGCGATCGCGGCGGGGGCCACGATGGTGATCTTCCCGGAGGGCACGCGGTCGCGCGATGGTTCGCTCGGGAGCCTGCGGCCGGGTGCGGCGATTACGGCGCTCGAGTCCGGCGCGCCGTTGGTGCCGATGCGTATCGACGGAACCGGTGACGCGCTGCCGAAGTCGGTGCGTCGTGTGCGCTGGCGGCCGACGGTGACGGTGCGCGTTCGTGCGCCCATCACTGCCGTGCCGGGCGAATCCCCGGAGGCGTTGACGGTGCGCATTGCGGCCGCGCTGCGGCCGGACGGGGGTGCACGGTGATTGCCCGCGTGGCTCGGATGATCGTGGAGGATCCGTACTACCTGGCGCTGCAGCACGTGCCGGCGGCCACGGAACCGCTGTGCGCGGCGATGGCGCGCGTGGCGTGGAATTCCATGCCCGCGTGGCGACGGAACCTGCTGCGCAACGCGGGGCTGGCGCTGGGCCCGGGTTCGTCCGGGGCGGAGCGCGAGCGCTGCGCACGCGCCATGCTCCTGTCCATGCAGCGCAGCGTGGCGGAGCTCCTGCAGAGCGAGCGAGCATCGCCCGAGGAGCTGCGTGCCCGGGTGGGGCGAATCACCGGCGCCGGTGCGTATGCGGTGGCGCGCGAGCGTCGGCGGGGCGCCATCCTCGCCGGCATCCACATGGGTGCGTTCGAGCCGGCGCTGGCGTGGCTGGTGCACATCGAGCGGCGCGTGCATGTGCTCTACCACCCCGATACCTCGCGGCGCTTCGAGCGCGCGCGCAGCGGCCTGCGGGCGCGCCTTGGCGTGGTGGAGCATCGACTGACCGACGGCGTTGCCGCATGGGGCGAGCTGCAGGACGCGCTGCGGGCCGACGAGGTGGTGGTGATGCACGCCGACCGCACCATGCCCGGGCAGCGCGGCTGCGCCATGCCGTTCCTCGGCGTTCCCGATGCGGTGCTTCCGCCGGGGCCGCTTCGCCTGGCAGCGTCGGTGGGCGCGCCCATCGTGCCCACCTACTGCGTGCGCGATGGCGCCGGGCTCCGCGTGATTGCCGACGATCCGCTCTGGCCGGCGGAGGAGAACCTGGCCGCGCGCGAGGTGCCGGCGCACCCGGTGCAGCGTGCGCTGGTGGAGTCGATGGAGCGCCGCATCCGCGCCCAGCCCTCGGAGTGGCTTGCGTTCATGGACATGGGGGGATCGCAGCCATGATCGCGCTCCTGCGAGCCATGCTGCGTGCGTTCGCCTCCGACCGGGGCGCGCTGCTCCTGGCGTTCCTGGCGCCGGTGGCGTTCTTCACCATGTTCGCGCTGTTCTTCCGGCACCTCGATTCGCCGTCCGGCGTGTCGTTCGACGTGGTGGTGACCGCGCCCGCCGGCAACGCCGATGCGGAGCGATTCGTGCGCACCATCGTGGCGGCGCCGCACGGGAGGATCCATGCGTGGAGTTCGATCGCCGACGTGCCCGATGGGCGCGCGGATGCGTTCATCGATCTCGACAGCGCCTTCACGGGCGTACGGCCGCGGGTGGCGATCCGCTCGGAATCGCCGCTCCCGGGCGTGGGCGACGCGGTGCGCGAAGTTGTGCGCGCCACGGTTGCGGATGCGTTCCACGACGGCGCCGCATCGGTGGAGGTGGACGATCGCTCCGTGGGCGGCACGCTGCTCGGTGCAAGCGCGGCGGGGATCGCCGTGATGTTTGCGCTGTTCTCGTGCTCCTCGCTCGCGCTGCGCGGGCTGGCGGACGAGGGTGCCGGATTCGGCGACCGGCTGCGCAGCCTGCGCATCGGCCGGTTGCGCCGGGTGGGCGCACGCATGCTGGCGCTGGCCATCATCGCCGGCGTGCAGCTGGCGTGGACGTTCCTCTTTGCGGCGGTGGCGTTCGGGATCGTGCCGGCCTCGCCCGCGGCGCTGGTTGCGGCAGTGATCGTGTCCGCCGCCGCGATTGCCGGCACGGTGGTGGCGCTCGCGGCGCTGTGCCGCACGCGGGCGCGGTTTGCGGCGATCTCGCCGGTGGTGACGCTGGTCCTGAGCGGCCTGGGCGGCAGCATGGTGCCGCTGGTGCTGATGCCCCCGCTGCTTGCGTGGCCGTCGCGCGCGCTCTTCAGCGCGTGGGCGATCGATGCATGCTCCGCGGGCCTGCGCGCGGATCCGTCCATGCCCGCGCTTGCGTTGCTTGCGGCGTGGACCGCGTCCATGGTGCTCCTTGCATCGGCGGCGGAACCGGAGTACCAGCCATGAGCGCGCGCGTCGCAATCACGGCCATGTCTGCGCGCGGCGCGCTCGGTGGTTCGCTCGAGGCCATCGCGCAGGCGCTTGCGCGCGGTGACTTGGGTGTGCGCGCACCGATGTCGCTCGAGCAACGGCCGGCCGTGCAGGCCGGAGCGGGAGAAGTGCCGCTCCATGGCGACGAGCTCGACGGCGCCTCGCGCGCGGAGGCCCTGCTGCGCGGGGCCATCGACGAAGTCCTTTCCTCCGCGGACCTGGCCGACATGGCCGCGCGCCCTACGCGATGGGGTGCGGTGCTCGGGACCACGCTCGCCGGCATGCGCCACTGTGGCGCAGGCATGCGCGCGGAGCAGGGCGGCGACATCGCCGGCGCCGATCGCGCCTTTGCGCGCACCAGCGCCTCGGCCGTGCTGGCGCACGCAACGCGCGGGCTGCCGCTCGGTGGCCCCACGGTCAGCGTCTCCTGCGCGTGCGCCTCGGCGCTGGCAGCCATGGCCCACGGATGCACGCTGCTCGAGGCGGGCGACGTGGACGCGCTGATCGTCGGCGGCTACGACCCGATCTCGGAATTCGCGTACGGCGGATTCGCCGCGCTGCAGCTGGTGGCCACCGGGCCGCTGAGCCCGTTCGCGGCAGACCGCGAGGGAATGAAGCTCGGCGAAGGGGTTGCGCTCTTCGTGCTGCGCCGTGCGGCCGATGCGGACGCGGCCGGCATCGCAACGATCGCCTGCGTGGAGGCGTGTGCGGAATCGAGCGATGCCCATCACCTGACGCAGCCGCATCCGGCGGGCGATGGCGCAGCGCGGGTCCTGCGCGCGGTGCATGTGGGCGAGCGCGTGCCGTCGCTCCTGATTGCGCATGCCACCGGCACGCCTGGCAACGATGGTGCGGAACATGCGGCATATGTCTCGGTGCTGGGGAATCGTCTTTCATCGATGCCGGTGGTGGCGCTCAAGGGCCGCTTTGGCCATCCGCTGGGCGCGGCAGGCGCGCTGGAACTGGCGGCGGTGCTCGCATGCGCGGCGCGCGGGTTCGTTCCCTCGTCCGCGGGGCGTGGGCGGGACCGGGCTGCGTTCCCCGAGCTGGCGTTGGCGGAGGGTGATCCGTCGCCCGGCGCGCCCGCGGAAATCGTGGCGCTCGCGGCCGGTTTCGGCGGCGCAAACGCGGCGGTGCGGGTGCGGCGCGGCAGCGATGCGCCCGGTGCGGAACCTGCGCGCATGCTGCGATCGGCAGCCATTCGCGGCTTCGGCGCCGTGTCGCCCGCGGGGCTCGGCATGCGCGCGTTGGTGGACGCACGCGCGGGATTCCCGGGTCCTTTCGCCGAGTCGACGCTGGCGCCCGTCATCGATCGCGCCAGGACGCGCCGACTGGCGCTCCTCCCGCGGCTCATGATCGGCGCGGTGCGCGACCTGGCGAACCGCACCGGTCTCTCCGACGACGAACTGCGCGAGATCCCCGTCATCGCCGCCAACTGGTGCGGCGCCGTGGACTTCACCGAGCGCTACTACCGCGACCTGCTGCAGTCGGGCATCGACCTGGCGAATCCCATGCTGTTCGCCGAGAGCGTGCCGAACATCGGCAGCGCGCAGGTGTCGCTTGCGTTCGGCGTGCGTGCCCCGTGCATCAGCGTGATCGGGCGTCGCACCGCCGGGCTCGAGGCGATGGCGCTTGCCTGCGCGCGCATCCGCACGGGTGCATGGGAGCGCGCCATCGTGGTGGCGGCCGAGGAGGCGAGCCCGATCGTCGAGCGGGTGTTCGCGCAGTGCATGGGTGCATCCATCCCGCTGGCGTCCGGCGCGGTGGCGTGCCTGCTGTCGGTGGGCGATGCGCAGGAACCGGCGGTTACGGTCACGGGGCGATCCGCATCGCTCGACCCGGCCGGTGCGCTGCGCGCGCTGCGCGACGCGCTGCCGCCGGGCGCTGCGCAGTGGACTTCCGCGTCTCCCTTCGATCGGCGTCCGGCGCCGGGCGTGGCGGTGGCGTTTGCGCCCGAGTTCGGCGCGGCAACTTCGCTCGCATCGCTCGGCTGCGTGCTTTCCGGACAATCCGCAGCGATATCGGCCGAGGTGCTCGATTGCGATCCGCACGGTGCGGCATGGGCATTGCGCGTGCGCGGCGGAATGCATGCATCCATTCCGGGCCTTGCGGAATAGACTGTCGCGCGATGCGTCCCGCCGGAATCATCAAGCACCCGCATGTTGCGTCGGAGCCTTGGCTGGCTTTCGGCGACGCCGTGCGCGATCTCCCTTCGTGGGTGCAGTCCGTGCTGCGTGCCGGCGGGGCAATGAGCTCCGTGGCCCTCGAGGCCGACGCCGTGCACGGTGCCGCCTTGGCCGAGCTTGCTCGCGACGGATTCATGCGCGCGGTGGGCGCGCTCCCCGGCGCGCCGTGCCGCGTGTGGTCGTTCCTGCCCAGGCCGACGGCCGTCGACGGCGGACCGCTCGAGCGCTACATGCACTTCAACGCCGGCCGCACCGCCGCGTTCCGCGCCATGACCTCGCGCGTGTCCGTGATCCCGGCCGGCACCTGCGTCGGCCACTCGGGCACGCGGCTCGTGGTGCACGCGCTGCACATGCCGGGCACCATCACCGCCATCGAGAATCCGCGCCAGCGTCCGGCGTGGCTCTATTCGGAGCGCTACGGCCCGGTCTCGCCGGCATTCACTCGCGCCGCGGTGGTGGGCGGCACGCTGATTGCGTCCGGGACCGCTGCCGTGGTGGGCGAGGATTCGATGCATGCGGAGAGCATCTCCGCGCAGTGCGAGGAGACGCTCCGCAACCTGGATTCCCTGGCCGAAGCCGGCGGTGCCCGTGGCCCGTGGCGTTCGCTCCAGATCTACGTGCGCGACTCGGTGGATGTGCCGGTGGTTGCGTCGTGGGCGCAATCCACGTTCCCCGGCGAGGTGGAGCGCGTCCTGTGCGCACCGCTTTGCCGCTCCAACCTCCTCGTCGAGATCGAAGGTGTTGCCGATGCCGCCTGAAACCATCCGTGATTGCCTGGTCGTCGGTGCCGGACCTGCCGGCAGTGCTGCCGCACTCGAAATGGCGCGCGCGGGCCTCGACGTCCTGGTGATCGACCGCGGCGAGTTCCCGCGCTTCCGCATCGGCGAGAGCTTCCTGCCGCGCACCAAGCGCGCGTTCCGGCGGCTCGGGGTGCTCGACCGCTGCCTGGCGCTGCCGCATGCGCGCAAGGTGGGCGTGGAGATCACGCTCGGCGACTGGCGCCACGGTCCGCAGCGCTACTTCTTCCGCGACGTCTACGGCGACGGCGACAAGGAGACCTTCAACATGGCGCGCGTCCACCTGGACGCCATGATGATGCAGGCCGCGCGCGATGCCGGCGCCGAGGTCCGCACCTCGTGCGCCATCAACGAGATCACGCAGCTTGCCGACGGCGACGTCCGCGTGCAGACCGACGCCGGCCCCGTGCGCGCGCGATGGATGATCGATGCCAGTGGCCAGGCCACCGCGGTGGGCCGCATGCTGGGCCAGCGCCGGTACCACAGCTTCCTGCGCAACGTGGCCTACTTCGAGCACTTCGAGAACGTGATCCGCCCGAGCGGCCCGGCGGCCAACTGCTTCGGCCTCACCATCGCGGACGAGGGCTGGTTCTGGATGATCCCGCTCGACGACCGGCGCACGAGCGTCGGCTTCGTGGCGCGCGAGAGCCTGCACCGGTCGCTCGATGTCCCCGCGGAGCGCCGCTTCCGCTGGGCGGTGGAGCGGACGCCGGTGCTGCGCGAGCGCATGGCGAACGCCGTGGGCCCTGAGGAGAACCGGGTCATCGCCGACTTCACGTACCGCTGCGACCCGTTCTCCGGCCCCGGGCACTTCCTCATCGGCGACGCCGCGGCGTTCCTCGACCCCGTGTGGTCGACGGGACTCACGCTCGGCCTCCTCGGCGCCGAGCAGGCCGCGAACTCGGTCATCCGCATGTCGCAGGGCGGCAGCGCGGCCACCGAGCGCGCGCGGCACAACGCCTGGACCAAGCGCATCACCGATCGCGCATTCCGCCTGGTGGAAGGCTTCTACGACCCGGCGTTCCGCGACCTGCTGTTCTCGCCGAAGCGTCCCAAGGCCCTCGAGCGCGCGTTCATCACGCTGCTCGCCGGCGAGTTCGACAGCGTGCCGTTCGGCGTCGGCGTGCGGTGCCAGGCGCTGCGTGCGCTGTGCGCCGTGCAGCGCCGGCGCCCGGTGGCGGCGCGCGTGCGACCGTTCCGCATCCGGCTGGCGAATCCACCGGCAGCAGCATGCATCGCGTCCTGAACGCACTGGAAATCCACGCATCGGAACGCGGTGACGATATTGCCGTGCGCGATGCCGACGGCATGGCGCATTCGTGGCGCGCGGTGGCCGACGGCGTGCGCCGTGTGCAGCGCTGGGCGCAGGATGCAGCGGCGCCCGGCGGATTCGTGGCGGTCTCGATGCCATCCGGTGGCGCGGCGTGGATGGCGGTGATCGGCGTGGCGCGCGCGGGGTGCGTGCCGGTGCTGCTGCCGACGCTTGTGTCCGAGACCACCGAGGCAATGGTGCGTGCGTCGATCGGCGCGCCGCCGCGCATCGATGCTTCCACCTGGGCCGCCGTGTGCGCGCACGCGCCTGCCGATGCTCCGGCGTCGCGCGGTGCAGGCGTGGTGCTGCTTTCGTCCGGCACCACGGGGCGCTCGCGGCTGGTGACGCGCTCCGCCGCGGCGGTGGACCGCGTGGCGGAGACGCTCGTGGGCGTGGGCCTTCCTTCCCCGAAGGACGTGGTGGTGTCGTGCATCCCGATGTCGCATGCGTACGGCTTCGAGCACGCGCTGCTGGCGCCGGTGCTGGCAGGTGCATGCGTGCATGTGCTTTCCGCCTTCTCGTTGGACGCCGTGGCGGAGGAGCTGGCGGCAGGGGCTTCGGCGCTGCTCCTCGTCCCGGCCACGGTCGATGCGCTGGCGGAAGCCGCCGCGCCTGCGCCGCAGTTGCGCACTGCCACGGTGGCGGGCGCACCGCTGCCGCGACGCGTGCGCGCGCGCTTCGAGGCTGCGTATCCCGGCGTCCTGGTGGATCTCTACGGCGCGACGGAAGTGGGCACCATCTGGCTCGATCGCGGTGCGGGCGGTGTGCCGGTGCCGGGCGTGTCGGTGCGCTTGGTGGACGTGGGCACGGACGAATCGCTCCGTGACGTGGCGGATTCCGCCGAGGGCGAGATCGCCGTGCGGAGCGACGCGATGCTCGACGGCATCGTGGGCGCGGGCGGCGCGCTGGAGCCCGCCACCGTCGACGGATTCCTGCGCACCGGCGACCTTGGTGTGCGCATGGCCGATGGCGCGTTCCGCGTCACCGGCCGCTCCAAGCTCACATTCGACGTCGGCGGGCTCAAGGTCAACCCGGTGGAGGTGGAGCATGCGCTCGAATCGCTGCCCGAGGTGCGTGCGGCGGTGGTCGAGGTGCAGCCCGTCACCGACACGGTCAATCGCGTGGCGGCGCGCGTGGAGCTGCGCCACGGGCAGGCGGCCATCGACGTGGCGTCGGTACGTGCGCGCCTTGCGTCCGTGCTGCCTGCGCACGCGGTGCCCAGGAGCATCGAGGTGGTTGCCTCGCTTCCGCGCACGGCGTCCGGCAAGATTCTGCGTGCAGTGCCGGCGGGCGTGGCGCCCGTGGCACCGCCGGTGGTGCATCGCACTGCCGGGCTTGAACGCCGCGCCGACCGCGAGGCCTTCACGAAGCGGCTGTTCGACGAATCCGCGGCGGGCTACGACAACTCGAGCGGCGTGGCGTTCCTCCGCGTGGGCCGCTGGTATCGGCGGCGAATGCTGCGGACTGCGGGCGGATTGGCGCCGGGGCGCGCGCACCTGGATGTGGGCAGCGGCACCGGGCTCTGCGCGGCCATCAGCCAGGAGATCGTCGGTCCTGCCGGCCGCACCGTGGCGCTTGATCCGAGCACCGGGATGCTGGAGATGGCGCGCCGGCGCGGCGTGCGCGAGACCGTGGTGGGGCGCGCGGAGCGGCTGCCGTTTGCCGACGCGACGTTCGACCTGGTCTCCATGAGCTACATGCTGCGGCATGTCGACGACCTGTCGCTTGCGTTCGCCGAGGCGCACCGCGTGCTCCGCCCGGGCGGGCGCATCGTGATCTTCGAGCTGACGAGCCCGTCGAACCCCGTGGCGCGCGCGGCCTTCCGTGGCGCGATGCACTGGGCCGTGCCCGCGGTGGGCGTGGTGGCCAGCATGCGTCCGGCCACGTTCCCGATGATGCGCTACTGGGCGCAGACCATCGATGCGGCGGTGCGGCCGGAGCGGATCGTGGACGCGCTGGCCGCGGCGGGCTTCGCAGGGGCGCGGCATCAACTCGAGCTGGGGGTATTCAGCTGCTATCGCGGGGTGCGCGCGCCCGTTTCCTCGTAGGTACCTGCATATCAGCGGAACGCAAGCCAGCCAAGCATCGCGGCGATCACTGCCAGCGATCCCGATGCATGGAGACGCAGCGAGAGTCCGATGAGTGCGGCGCATGCAATGGCGAGTCCGGTGCCGCCCCAGGATGCGGATGCCGCGCCTGCGCATGCTGCCACCGCGAACGTCACCACGTCGAGCATGCGCGCGGACCGGTCCCTCGCGCGCAGCGGCTGATCGCTTGCCGGGGCGAGCGGTCCGCGCAACGCGACGATGCGGCCCGTCGCAAGCATTGCCCAGGTGCCGATGTTGCGTGGCCAGTCGTGCCATGCCCAATGGCTCACGCGTTCGTGCGGCGGCTTGTAGATGGTGGCGATCCCCACCTGGCGCACGATCACGCCTGCCCACGCCGCGCGCACCATCCATTCCTCTTCCCAGCCGAATCGTCCGCTGCGGCAGCGGATGTCCTGCAGGCGTTCCAGCGGGTAGGCGCGCAGTCCGCACACGGGGTCCGCAACGCCGAGCCCTGTGAGCGATCGCACGCCGAGCGCCCAGAGGCGCCTGCCGAAGAGGCTGCGTGCGGGATATCCCGGCGCCCGTTCCTCGCGCGCACCGACCACCAGTCCATCCGCCGCGGCATCGGCCACCAACCGTGCGTCGAGCGCGCGGTGCTGGCCATCCGCGTCGACGGTCACGGCGCGCGCGAAGCCACGCTCGCGCGCGGCGGCGAGGCCCGCCTCGAGCGCGGCACCCTTGCCGCGGTTGCCGGGCATGCTCATCACGTGGCGGCGCTCCGCGGCCCCGGAAGCCCACTGCGCCAGGATCGCGCCGCTCCCGTCCGTGGATCCGTCGTCCACCACGATCACGCTGAATCCCTGCGCCTCGAGGGATTGGAGCACCTCGGGCAGCGTGCGTGCATTCTGGTACGTGGGCACGAGGGCCACCGTGCGCATCCGGCTATGGTATTCGGGCCGTGGAGCCCATCCCGTCCTTCCAGCACCTGCTTGCCGAGGCCGTGCGCGACGCGGATGGGAACGCATCGCGCCACCTGAATCCGAAGCTCCTGCAGCTCATCGCGGCCACCGGCCTCGACCGCCGCTGGGTGCGCGGCGAGGGCGCGTGGATCGAGGACGACCGAGGCCACCGGTTCATCGACTGCATCGGCGGATTCGCGGTGCATTCGCTGGGCAGGCGCCATCCCGCGGTGGTGTCTGCGCTGCACGCCGCGCTCGATTCCGGGCATCCGGGATGGGTGCGCTTCGAGGCCAACGGACTTGCCGCGCTCCTGGCCAAGCGGCTCGCCGCGCGCATGCCGGCCGACCTGCCGTTCGCGTTCTTCACGAATTCCGGCACCGAGGCCGTGGAGTGCGCGCTGAAGCTGGCGCGCCGCTTCACCGGGCGCAGCGCGGTGCTCGGGTGCGACCGCGGCTTCCACGGCATGACGCTCGGCGCCCTGGCCGCGAACGGCAATGCCGAGCTCCGTGCCGGCTTCGGCGAGCTGGGTCCCGCGGAGATCGTTCCCTTCAATGACCTTCCCGCGTTGGAGGCTGCGCTTTCCACGCGGCGATTCGCGGCATTCCTCGTGGAGCCCGTGCAGGGGAAGACCTGCATGGCCGCCGATCCCGGATACCTGGCCGAGGCATCGCGGCTCTGCCGTGTCGCGGGCACGCAGCTGGTGGTGGACGAGGTGCAGACCGGCGTCGGTCGCACGGGGCGATTCCTGGCGGTCGAGCATGACCGCGGCTGCGTGCCGGACATGGTGGTGATGTCCAAGGCGCTCTCCGGCGGCTACGTGCCGGTGGGCGTCGCCATGGTGCGCGCCGACGTTTGGCGTGCGACGTTCGGTTCCATGTCCCGCGCCTTCGTCCACAGTTCCACGCTGCACGAGGGAACGCTGGCGATGACCGCGGCGCTCACGGTGCTCGAGGTGCACGATGCCGAGCGGCTCTCCGTACGCGCGGCGGAGCAGGGCGAACGCCTGCGCGCGGAGCTGCAGTCGAGTTCGGCGCGTCACGGCCTGGGCGGCGACGTGCGCGGCCGTGGACTCATGCTCGGCGTCCCACTGGGGCGGAGCGCATCGGAGCGGTGGCTGGCATCGCTGCCCGGCATCGGCGCCCTGGAGGGACTGCTCTTCGGCCAGGCGTTCGTGATGGAGATGTTCGGTGCGCACCGCGTGATGACGCAGGTCACGGGAGGCCGTTCGGACCTCCTCAAGTTCACGCCGCCGCTCGTGTGCACGCCGGAGCAGGGGGATGCCGTGGCGGCTGCGTTCGAGGCAACCTGTGCGCGGCTGGC
>Ga0114968_10004085_pt1 | contig 10888 bp, 20 predicted proteins | sample M_130807_EF_Meta_FD_87020 | JGI IMG/M metagenome (GOLD analysis project Ga0114968, IMG submission 87020) | Freshwater microbial communities from Lake Montjoie, Canada to study carbon cycling - M_130807_EF_MetaG | ecosystem: Environmental > Aquatic > Freshwater > Lake | place: Lake Montjoie... | reverse complement strand
TTACACGTTTCATTTAAAAAAATAGAAATGTGTATAGATGGTGACATTTTTTCATTTAATTCTCTTACTTGATCCTGTACTTGGTCATGTTTTTGGAGTAAGGTTTGAATCATTTCATGTTGACTTTCTAACAAAGGAATAAGACATTTATGTTTCCAGAAACCAGCACGTGATTCAAAATTTTTACCACATCGACATTGTTTTTCCTTTTCTTTATGCTTTTTAGTTAACAAATGCCTATCATAATTTCCCTTTTTTGCCGTTGTAAATTGACAGGTAGGACATATAAATGGCATGGTAGATGTAGGAGTGTTGCATCTAAATGGTTTCACGAATACGTACATACTATAAGTGATCTTTTAAGGTTGAACTTTTATCGATCTGACGCTTCAATTGGTGGAGACATTCCTCTACTTTATATTGTTGAATGGAAAGGGAAAGAATATCTGAACCATATTTATCCTTCAACTGTTGTAGAAAAGTAACGTTCGCTTCCGATTCTTTTTCTTTCATACGTAAACGATAACAGTATTGAATAAGTTTTTTTTGATTTTCACTACAATCATGAATCTTCAATAATTCACGTCTATATCCATATAATTTTAAATAAGATTCTGCTTCTTCTAAGCTAGTGTTGAGAAAATGGCAAACGATAGCTCCTAAAGGTATCTGAAAAGATTCCAACATATCAAGTGTTGTATTTCCATAGTGAATCATAGAACGATACTGAGTTAAAATGGCATCCTTTTGTTGAGGTAAAAATGTTCCTGGAAGGGTACACAGTATTTCTAGTTCCTCTCCTTTATAATGATGCCAATCTTCTCCGTAATAAGCTTTACGTTCCTCGTAACTGGAAGAAAAAGGACTATCGTAATAAGAAACGTGGTATAATGCATAGGTTAATTCTTCTTCACGATGAATCGGTAAAGAAACAGATTTCCATTCGAATACAATAGAATCTTTAATAGACAACATAGATATCGTAATAGAAATGTCTTAAAATTGAAATTATTTTTTTAGTAATATGATAAAATGACGTGTACTTGGAATAACAAAGAGCTTACAGAGATTCTTCTTACAAAGGAGGATGGGTCAACCCTTATCTTAAAAAAGGGCGACTTTGTCACCTATGAAGGTCATGAATTAGGTGTGCGTATAGAATCACTGGTCGGACGTGAAGAGGGTCCGATTGGCATCACGTATTTACCTTGGAGAGGTGATCGATGGGCGACCCCGCAAATTGGATTACGTGGAGATCCAAGGTTTCTCATCTGTAGTCCAACGGGGTTACCGCATTTCGGGATACATCCAAATTGGGAATCGTTCAACATTATGCCCTAACGTTTTCGTCTAGTACCCGAAAAAAACCATCGTTTTGAACTTTTCTTTTTTTTAATCTCAGATAAAAGATGAGTCATGGTAATTTCTTTTCCTTTAGAAATAAGGACGGGACCTTTTTTTAATTCAGTGAGCATTTCAAACGCACCATTCCATGTATGAAAATTACAAGTAATTTTATATCCATATTTTTCAAATTCTGAAATATCTTGAGAACAAAGACAGGGTGGTAATCCGAATTGTTCTGAAGTAATATCAATATAGTAGTTTTCTTTGGTATCATAGGCCCATATATGATTATGACCTCTTACTTCTCCCGCAATGATTTCAATATGGGGAACAAGTTCTTTCAATAAACAAGTGGATAGATCACACATGGCTTCTAAGGAAGACTCGTAGGGTAACAATACTTCACGGATTTTTTCTAAGGTGGGTTTGTATTTATACATGTAACCTACTTAAACGTTAGATTATATTTTTAGACATGTACTACGTGTTGTTTCTAGTAGCTGATTCTATTCCAGAATGGTACGAATCGCGCATTATTCAACATAATGCAAAGCAAATGGATCCTTACGCGGATTCCGGGTTTGACTTGGCTTGTCCATCTACCCTATCTGTGGATGCGAGTACGTTTTTTATGGATTTCAAGGTAAAGGCTGCCATGTACAAGAGCGAGTCTCCCATTGATTTGAATAACATAGAGTTGGAAAAGTATACACCATCTGCTTATTATTTGTACCCACGATCCAGTATATCCAAGACACCCTTTCGCCTAGCGAACAGTGTTGGCATTATTGATCGCGGCTACCGAGGCAACATCGGCGCCTACTTTGATAACTTTGATTGTAAAGAGGGACTGATTGAGGAAGGGCAGCGTCTAGTGCAACTGTGTAGCCCTACGCTAGACCCTTTTCATGTTGTTCTTACAACTTCCTTGACGTTTACGGAACGTGGTGAGAATGGGTTTGGATCTACAGGTAAAATGTAAACGTATAGTAATGAAAACAAATTTAATTTTGCCGATAAAAAAGAGAAAACATATCATTCCAGTTATTCCACTTCATGTTTACATGACTTGGAAAACGTCGAACATGCCACCTTTAATGCAAAAAAATTATATAGAATTATGTAGGGCAAATCCAGAATTTCAATTTCATTTTTATGATGATGCAGCTTGTCGTGATTTTATTCAAAAAAATTTTTCATCCGAAGTTCTTCAAGCCTATGATGGGTTGATACCTGGTGCTTATAAAGCAGATTTATGGCGGTTGTGTGTGTTGTTTATTTATGGAGGGATTTATATGGATATTAAGTTACAATGTATTGGATCTTTCAAATTATTTGAACTGATAGATAAAGAGCATTATGTATTAGATAGACCGAAAGATTCATTGCACGTATACAATGCATTGATGGTATCCAAGGCAGGGAGTCCTTTTTTAAAGGCTGGCATTTATAAAATTGTACAGAATGTCAAACAAAAATATTATGGAAAATGGATATTGTCACCTACTGGACCTGAAATGTTAGGACAATTGGCGAATTATTTTCCTATTAACATTGATATGGTTTATCCAGTAAAGTATAATGATCACATCATGTATGATAACATTCTGATTTTAAGAAATTATAAAGGGTATAGAGAAGAACAAATGAAGGTGCAAACGCATTACAGTGACTTATGGTATAAAAAAAGTATTTATGTATAGTATGTTATGTTCTAACAGATATGTTCCAGTTACAAGTACGTTCAATGCACCCTTTAGTTACGGTTCAAATTATACGGCTTATAAAAAGAATCGTTTGCTCTACAAACAATATGTAGCATCAAATCCTACTAAACCGGTATGTAATACAAGTACACCCTTAGCGAATTATACATCCTATGCATTGAAACAAGGTATTCAATCGGGATGTATGTATGAACAAATTTATTGTGTGGGTTGTACGAAGGATGGTGTGCAAATGACTGGTTTAGAAAAGAATAGTAACGTCTGGGTAATGGAAACCCCCTAACGTAGGAGCGAGCCCCTACAAAAATTGAAAGGTGTTGTAACATTGAAATATAAAATGAAGTTTCGACGAATTGAATTAGAGGATACCTACGATAATAGTCCTTATTTATTGATTACGTATCCTACTTGGAGTAGAGAAACAGTTAAAACATACTATGCAAAACGTAAGATGAATAGATATCGAAATGGGTTTTGTCGTTTTCAAAAATATGTAGAGGGAGAATTTTTACATCAACGTCTTCTTTGGAGAAATAATTTTCATATTTATACGATCATTCCGTTTCATGAATCACGTTTACTGAATCAACTACTACGCCATGTAACAGGTGATCCATCTTTTTATTGTGATCTATTGGATCATAAGAATTTTATTGTGCGTTTTTAAAATGAAGATTTAAAGGAAATAAAACAATATGGATGATGCAACAATACGTTTTTTAGTGCAAAAAAGGATTCACGTAGGAGAAAAGAAAATTCCATTAGATCCACTTTACAAAGAAAAAATAATTGAACTCACAAAGCAAATGATGGAGGAACCATTCGCAGGATCTATACAAATTGCATTTGATACCTACATTTCAGAATGTATGTCTCATTTAAAAAGGATAGAGGAACCAGAGAGAGAAGATCCACCACAATCGGTCCATGATGCATTATTGTATCCTGCCAAAAAGGTAACTACGATTGTAAAAAAGAAAAATATTTTTAGTAGGGGCGTAGGGGCAGACCCCCTACAACACCTGTAATTATCCGAAGCTGGAAGTTTAGGAGGTGCGGAACCTTGGTTCTGCCTGGTCTGCAAAGGAGGTGCGGAACCTTGGTTCTGCCTGGTTCTGCCAATAAAATCTAATTTTATTATAATGGAACTCACATTGGAAGAGCTAGCGAAGGAGATAAAAAAAGAAGAACCGCTTGAATTTGTAACTATTAAAATACAAGACAAAATGTACACTTTACAACTATTAAAAGGAACAAAGGCAAAATATGGTTTAGACGGTCAAACATGGTTGCATTTCATAACAGACAAACCATACGCGGATGAACCATGTATTACAGTGGTGTTTTCCGAAAATGAAGTTCATTTAGGAAGTTATTACTTTAAGGCGCCTTCAACTTGCTACAGATTACCACATGATATTTTTTTTAATCATTTTTTATCTCCACTTGCAAAGTTGTTCGGAGCATCTGAAATAAATTTAAACGATGCGTCTACAAAGCAATTTAGAAATTGTACTGTTCCAATGATATTTTTTGCATTAGCTGGTAAGAGAACATTTTATAACGCGTTTGGTTTTGAAAATACCATTTTTGATGAATCTGTGAAATTACTTCGTCGCAGTAGCTTGGCAGAAATGTCCAAGATTCAATCGCCAGGCATTGTATTCAATAAAATGTTCAACGACTTTGAGCTTACTCGTAAAATTCAACAATCTGGTTATTTTTATAAATCAGTCTCTTCTGTCGCTCAGTTTGTTGTGAACACTTGTCGAGATGAAAGTACCCCAGAGGACATAGAGTTGGCTAACAATTTTATCAGGTACTTTAGAGCAACATTTTTTGTTGAAAATAATTTTGTAAAAAAGATAGGTGGTTCAAAGAGACGAAAAACAAGAAGAAAGTAATTACTGCACTACTTTTTGACAATATGGACGTCCATCTTCTCCAATCCAGACAAGTTTATCCTCGCGAATGTAGCCGACGTGTTTCTCCCTCAAGAATAGTTTCGGACGCGGCCAAAGATACGCTGCACGTTCTACTTGGTATACGGTACCATCAATGATAATGTTCTTGATATTCTTTCCGGTTTTTCTACTTTTCCATTCTTCAAACTCTACCGGCATTTGATCTTCAACATACCACGATTGGTAGTCTTTACCAAGTTCCAAACGGAACGATTCTGGAAAAATCGTGTAAATGTGACGTCCCTTGTCGTCTGTTACCTTTCCATCTTTCAACCCGAACCAGGTATCTTCCACGATGACACGGTGTCCGAGTGCAGCCACTGAGTAAGAATCACCGTTCATAGTGTACATCATTTTATAAAAGTTTTAAGAAAAAAACGTTTCAATTTTTTTATAAAATCGGGTTCAATTATACTTATCCGATGAACTTGGAAAGATCCGTTGATCTGGAAAAATTGAAATGCATTTGTGGTTAGAAATGTATAAAATGACTCATTTCGATTTCCGCTCCCCTGACTACTTCGTGGAAACCATTCCGAATGGCGTTCGTGTGAACCACGTAGACTACACGCTCGACGGCGACAAGGTAATGGACGACGATTTACACATTTACACCATTGACTTTGATAAAAACATCATTGAACGCGGTAACGACTTCTTCATATGGGAGACGGGCGTCGCAGACTTTGGAGAATGGTCACAACGTCTCAACAAATCGCCAGACGAATGGGACTACATGGAAGAGACGCCGAACTACTTGCGCATCGACGGAAAGACGTACAAGATCGAAGGAGCGGATCGGTCATGGCCATTGCCTAAACTCTACTACAACTTTGAGGTAAAAGGTGTCATCCTGACGGAGGTCAACTGCGAGACAGGGGCTACGGAGAGAAAGATTCGGTGGACGGACGAGGACTCAGATAAGACGTGAGTAAAAAATAAAAGGGCTGAGTGCCCATTTTTTATGCAGAACCAAGGTTCCGCACCTCCTCAGAACCAAGGTTCTGCACCTCCTCAGAACCAAAGATACGCTAAAAAAATGGGGTGTGTCCCCTCAGGGCCCCGTTTTTTGTAGGGCTTGCCCCTATAACCCGTTATTTACCATCCTGCGCCGAGCGGGTAGAGTGCTTGTAGACGATGCTCCTGATGAAGTTCCCACCTCGATCGTTTCTGTTCTGGTTGTAGTGTCTCCTCGTCGTACTGGTTCTCGATACGCGACTGTGTATGCAAGGCAATGTTTTTCGCGCGCTTCCATGTGTCATCATGATTCTTCGCACGTTTCGTCTTGACACCCTTGTTAGCCTTGAAGCGGTTGATGGTCTTTGCGTAGTTAAGCTCAGCGAACATGGTTGTTTGTTATGAAAGTAAAGAAGAAATAATCATTTCAATTTTATTTAGATCCGTTGAGTGGAAGGCTCCGACCATTCCCCAGCTCCTAACCGATGAAGCCTGGAAGCTTCTCAACTTTACCTTCTCGTATGTAGCCTACGTGTTTCTCCTGTAAGAATAATCTGGGGCGTGGCCAATTATAAGCTGCACCCTCAATTTTATACACAGTACCGTCAATAATAATATTCTTGATGTTCCGTGTTTTCATGGTGGATACGCCATCTTTATAATGTGTTGTGAACAACCAGTCATCAAAGTGTACCGGTATTTGATCCTGATCGTACCATGTTTGATAATCTTCTCCCGTTTCCATGGTATACGTTTTAAAGTGAAGAGTATACACGTGATACACGTGATAATAGACTTTATTCCAATTTTCGCCATTCATGGTAAATAATGTATCGTCCACAAACACGTTTCGACCATATGTTTCGACTTTATGTTCAGCACCATTCATTAAGAAACGCATTTTAAAAAAAAATAATACAAATGATTTCAATTTTTAAGACCTTGTAAGGCCTACATATAAGTTACGACGTATACACCAGACAATAGTATAGTAAAATAACATACGCAAAATAAAACGCCAAAGATCATACAATAAATGTCAATTTCACGTTCCAAATCCTCATATTTTTGTACTTTGTAAGCCCTCATCTTTTAAGATTACCTTGAAAGATGAAATCAATTTTTTGTAGGGAGTGCAAAATAATTTGGATCGTTATTTTTATTTCGCATACTTAGAAGTATATTGTATGTGTTTTCATTTTCAATTCCGGAATATTCTTTCGGGTTGTTGAATGTTTGAGTAATCCCTCCTTCTGGAGAGTCGTTTTCGTACCATCGATGACATTTGAATGTAGCAATTTGATATATACCTACATCGTAAGACCATAGGATAGCATATTCTGTGCCGACCACCAAATCTTCTGCATCTACCTCGACAAACATTTTATGGTTTATCATAAATAAATAAATCAATTTTTTACCATTTGAAACAGTCATCGCCTATCACACGACGTATAATCATATTCACTGCTCGATGTTCCATATCAGATTGGATACGTGCTTTTTGGGATACGAATTTATAAAACTTACGACTCGGTAAAAATAAGAGATATTCAGAACAAATTTTTGTTGTCATATTGTATCCATGGTCAAACTCTAAATACAGTTCATCCGCACTGTAATTGTTAGTTAAATAAATGTCTCCCTTGAATCTTGCTTTATACTCATGATTCGCGACAATTTTATAGGTTTGTCTACATTCTAAGTCGTATTCATATACGAGTTGAAACATTTTAAAATATTGTAGTGTACAATTCAATTTTATAATATTTCTGACATTTGTAACTATTCAATTAATTTTACTTAAACCGTTAATCTTAACAAGTAGTATGAAGGTTATTGTGTTATTTTTATTGCATCAAAGCACGTCTCTTTATTTCAAGCGTCGTGAACTCTTAACATCTTCAGTCCATAGCCAAGATAATGGTGAAAAATTCTGTAAAAACTGTAAATTTTTCAAAAAGAATTTTTTTACAGAAACCAAATATGGTCATTGTTCCCTTTTTCCCAACCAACCAATAGATAATAATTATTTAGTGGATGGATATAAAGATGAATCACCTATCAGTTACTATTATTGTTCTGTAGCAAGATCGACTGACAGAATGTGTGGTCCAGAAGGAAAGTATTATGAATCTACCTAATTTTGGCTTTTTCCTTAGCTGGGCCAAATTTTAAAATTTCTGCGACTTTTGCATTCGCTTTCATCTGTAAATTTTCTAAATCCGTCATATTTGGATTATACTTGTAAAAATCGGATCGTCGTTTTGTTGCCTTAATCTTTTTAATATAAGTTGCGGCTTCCGGTTTTAAACGATAGTTTTCAATAATAGAATCAATATCTGATTTTGATAAGGATACATAAGGAATACAATTACCTGCTTTATTTTTGCGAGTTCCATTTTTGCAACGAGCCATACTTATACCTACTATTAAAAATTGAAATGATCATTATTCTATTCCTAAAACAATGGCTCGAGAACGAAGAATTACACGTTTGTTTGATGAATTTAAACAAAACCTCAAGAGTCAAAGTATTGCGGATTATTTTCAAATCGACCATTCCAAGTACGATTTGAAACGTCTCGATGAACACACATTTGAATTTAGAATAAGACATGAAGTAATTCCTCGGTGTTATGCATTGGAACTTCCCATTGAATTATCTATGAAAATAACAGGATATCTCTACGAACGCACCCAAATACACTATCAGATACGTATTCCGAACGATTATCCATTCAAACCACCCAAATGGGTGATGCAAACCATTACACCACCACAATTATATAAAGATGCATTATGTGTGTTAAACTATCGTTATGAGAAGGATTGGTCGCCTGCCATTACGATGGAAAAGGATATATTGAACATGATTGAATGCATTGAATACCAAAGGGATTTATGAATTAAAAAACTTTGTACGTAAACTTTCCATACTTTTATCTGTAAACGTCTTTTTTTGTTTGAAATAAGAAAATTTATTGGTTTGAAGCATGACAATCAGAAAGAACAACACATACATACCACATTCTGTATTACCGAATTGATGTTCTACAGGTGCATTTTGAATGAGAATATATCCAGGATCTTGTCCCTTTACCTTTTCATAAAATTTATAAATATTTTCATGAATGGATTCTCCGGTTGAATCAAAGTAGTACATTTTTTTGGAACCCACATCAATAAAAATAGCAACCCAATGTGTCCCTGGTCCATCGTGTTCATCTAAATTAAATACAATACCTACTTTATTTTCTTTTGTTAACTTGGTTACATCAAAACGACACAATTCTTCCCATGCACAGGTTCCATTTTCACGAAAATAAAAATCAGAAGGGGACGGACCTATGTATAAAAAATGAGGAAATGCCTTTTCATATTGCGTCAATACTTTTGTAATGTCATCACTCGATAACCAAGCGGTTGGTTTTGTTTTCCATTCATCGGGACTTTTAGGTGCAAACCGATCTACATTTAATTGTAACGTGTTGGCTAAACAAGACTCTTTTTTACAAGGCATTCTTTTCATTAATTGTTTCCATATGTCAGAAGGTGAAGAAACTCGAATTTTTTCACGATGTGTTTTATTGTATTTACGCTTTAATTGTTTTAGATCACCCGAGGTGTAACAAGAATATTTTTTTTTTGTTTTCGAAGGTGCACACACTTCTTTTTTTATTTCTTTCATATTATTTGGAAAGAAAATTATTATAAATCGTATGAAAGCTTTCCATATGTCCATCAGTATTAAAATGTGTATCATCGTTCAGGAATGAATGATTTTGTAATAGAACACTTGGATCGTACATGAACGTTTTTTCATGTTGTTCACAAAATAATTTTACTGTATTATAAATAATTTCTCTATTTTCTATCGCTTTTGTTTCATCCTTATAAATAATATTTGGTCTGAAATGTACCTGTATCAATAAATGATTTGGTACCATTTTTCTAAGAATACACAAATCATTCCATAAATCTTCTTTGGTTTGTATTTCAATCGTATAATCATTCGTTTGTTCACATTGAACATAATAATTATCTTTGGTGTATAATTTTAACGAACAAATTTCAAAAATAAACCATTCGCATTGATCCAATTGATTTTTTATATTTTCTCTTTTTAAAGGTAATAATTCTTCATTTTCAAACGGATTCCATGATTTCCATTTATCTTGATTATAGGATGTTAAAAAGAGTGGTAAAATAGATCGTGGTATATCTATTTCACCTTTGATAAATTGAAGAAATTGAATGTGTTGTTTTGTATCGTGTAATTTACCTAAGAAATTAATTCCTACAAAATTATAAAACATGCTATGTATGGGTTCTAGTTTACCATGTCCATTATGAATGGTGGTCAATAAACGACACGATCCTGAACAAAACACTTTCATACAATGGAAACTTAAAAAATTGGTTGATTCGTAACTAATTCTTGTACAATAAATCCAAGTACAGCAATCGTAGCTAACCTTCCATTGTTCAACTCTTTATCCATCAAATCTACATTGTTACGATCCCAAATTCCTAAACCAAAATCACCAGGTTGATAATCCTCCTTGATGGTAAATGGTTTCTTGGTTGGATCTTCCCAACCTAACTGCATGGATCGAAACTCGCTCATGAACATGAGGGTTAGAATACCGCCTTGTACATACGGAGACCATGTATCAAACTGGTGAATCGCCAACGTATCTGATCCTACTTCAGAAAGGGGTAACAAAATAGATGCAGCCATGGCTAACCGTCCATGCTTCAACTCTGCCTCTCTGATAAAGGATGGTTGAATATTCTTGGCAAAGACGGCTGGAGAAAAGATACTATTTTCTGAAATGGGAGCAGTAGGTGGACGAATAATTGGTTTCAAGAAGCGTGTGTCCAAGGCGA
>Ga0114968_10004084_pt1 | contig 10889 bp, 10 predicted proteins | sample M_130807_EF_Meta_FD_87020 | JGI IMG/M metagenome (GOLD analysis project Ga0114968, IMG submission 87020) | Freshwater microbial communities from Lake Montjoie, Canada to study carbon cycling - M_130807_EF_MetaG | ecosystem: Environmental > Aquatic > Freshwater > Lake | place: Lake Montjoie... | reverse complement strand
CGCGCGCCATTTGACAATGTTATTACAAAGTAGTAACATTAGAACCTTTCCAATCCCGTCAGAGGTGCCGTCATGCATGTTTCGATTCGTCCGTTCGGCAATTCGCGCGGCATCGTCATACCCAAGCCGCTGCTCACCCAACTCGGTCTGGTCGATCAAGCCGATCTGACGGTGGAAGATGGCGCTTTGGTGATCCGCAAGCCCGCAGGCCCGGTCCGCGCTGGCTGGGCTGACGCGGCAAAAGCGCTTGCCTTGCAGCAGGATGACGCGCTTTTGCTCGGTGATTTCGGCAATGAGGGTGACGAGGACCTGCAGTGGTAAAGCGCGGCGAGGTCTGGTTGGTCAATTTGGACCCCACGGTAGGCAGTGAAATCCGAAAGTCCCGGCCCTGTGTGGTGCTCTCGCCCCCGGAACTGCACGAGCACCTGAAGACCGTCATCATTGCGCCAATGACTTCCAAAGGCTTTGCCGCGCCTTTTCGTGTGCCGCTCAAGTTTCAGGCGACCGCAGGGCTTTTGGTGCTCGACCAAGTCCGTAGCGTGGACAAAGTGCGCCTAGTCAAAAAAATGGGCAGCGTATCTGCCCCAACTTTAAAAATCGCTCTGCACACCATGCAAGAGATGTTCAAGGACTAATCGCCCACCACTGCAGCGCGCAATGCCAGCCAAGTCCTGGCGCGATTGCACTTCGCTAAAGCCTGCCGCCCCCAGCAGGGTGCGTACCGCTGGCGCCTGGTCGTAGCCGTGCTCTAGCAGCAGCCAGGCGCCGTCGTGCAGGTGCGCGGGGGCTTGCGCAATGATGGCGCGTATATCGTCCAGTCCGTCAGGGCCGCTCACCAGGGCTTGCAATGGCTCATGGGTGAGGGCGGGAAGGTGTGGATCGCCCTGCGCGATATACGGTGGGTTGGAGACGATGGCGTCAAAACGCCCCTCAATGCATTCAAGCCACGAACCCTGGGAAAACGCGACCTTCAGGTGCAGGCTTTGCGCATTGGCACGGGCTACTTCCAGCGCATCGGCGCTGAAGTCGCGCGCATGCATCTGCACATCGGGGCGTTGGTGCTTGAGCGCCAGGGCGATGGCGCCGCTGCCGGTGCCCAGGTCCAGCACGCGGGCCGTGGGGGGCAGCAGTTCCAGCGCCCAATCTACCAAAGTTTCGGTGTCGGCGCGCGGGCAGAGCACGCGCCGGTCCACTTGCAAATCGAGTCCGTAAAACGCGGCTTGCCCAGTAAGGTAGGCCAGCGGCTCGCCCGCGAGGCGGCGGCTCAGCGAGTCTTGCCAAGCCGCCCGGGCTGCGATGGGCAAGGCGTCCTCAGCGTGCGCGAGAAGCCAGGCCCGCTCGGCAGGTGTGCGCCCCAACGCGTGCAACAGCAGCAACTGCGCCTCTAGCCGCTCCAGCCCATGCGCGTCTGCGCTGTGCAAGGCCTGTGCGTATGTGGGCGCAGACACAGCGGGCCTTAGGGCTTGCCCAGTTCCAAATCTGCCATTTGCTGCGCGGCTTCATACGCTTGCAGCGCTTCGACCACGTCGCCCAAGTCGCCTTCCATGATGGTGAGCAGCTTGTACAGCGTCAGGTTGATGCGGTGGTCGGTCAGGCGGCCTTGGGGGAAGTTGTAGGTGCGGATGCGGTCGCTGCGGTCGCCGGTGCCGACCAGGCTTTTGCGCTCGGCGGCGTCTTTGGCAGCGCGCTCGGAGCGGTCTTTTTCTTGGATGCGCGCGGTCAGCACGCGCAGTGCCTGCGCCTTGTTGCTGTGCTGGCTGCGCCCGTCCTGGCATTCGGCCACGATGCCGGTAGGCAAGTGGGTGATACGCACCGCCGAATCGGTTTTGTTGATGTGCTGGCCGCCGGCGCCGCTGGCGCGGAAAGTGTCTATGCGTAAATCAGATGGGTTGATTTTGATGGCCTCGGCCTCGTCAGGCTCGGCCAGCACCGCCACCGTGCAGGCGCTGGTGTGGATGCGGCCCTGCGTCTCGGTAACCGGCACGCGCTGCACGCGGTGGCCGCCGGATTCAAACTTGAGCGCGCCATACACCTTATGGCCTTCCACGCGCAGCACCACCTCTTTGTAGCCACCCAGCTCGCTGGCCGATTCGCTCATGATCTCGGTTTTCCAGCCCTGGCCGTCGCAGTAGCGGGTGTACATGCGTGCCAGATCGCCGGCAAACAGGGTGGACTCGTCGCCGCCGGTGCCAGCGCGGATTTCCACAAAAGCATTGCGCGCATCGTCCGGGTCTTTGGGTAGCAGCATGCGGGTGAGTTCGGCTTCGAGCTGGGCCAGCTCGGCGTTGGCACCTTCGATCTCTTCTTGCGCCATGTCGGCCATGTCGACGTCGGCGAGCATGTCGGTGGCGGTGGCTAAATCGGCCTCGCGGCTTTGGTAGCGGGCCCAGCGGCTGGCCACGGCGCCCATTTCGGTGTGTTCGCGCGACAGTGCCAGGAACTGGGTCATGTCCTTCACGATGTCCTCGCGCGAGAGCAAGAACTCCAACTCGCCCAGGCGGTCGGTGTAACGGGACAGTTGTTGGCGTAAAAAAGTTTTCATGGGGCTCAGGCAAAGCGGGGGTACAGGAGCCCCAGCGCAATGGCACCAGGGCACGGTCTGGCGGGCCGCAAAAGGGCCGCCACGGGCAGCGTCGCTAACGCTCTTTGCGCAAGAAGAAGTGTTCGATGGCGTGGCTGGCGCGCTCGCGGGCCACCGCGTCGGCCGCGTGCAGCTCGGCAAAAGCGCCGTGCAACATTTTTTGGGTCAGGCCTTTGCTCAGGGCTTCGAGCACGGCGGTGGGGTCTTCGCCCTTGGCCAGCGCTTTGTGGGCACGCGCCAGCTCTTGGGCGCGCCAGGCGTCGGCCTGGGCTTTGAGTTCCTGGATCAGCGGCACGGTGTGGCGCTTGTCCAGCCAGTGCATAAAGCTTTGCACGCCGGTATCTACTATTGCCTCGGCCTGGGCCACGGCGGCTTGGCGGTTGGCTTGGCCGGTTTGCACGACGCTGGCCAGATCGTCCACGGTATACAGATAGACGTCGCTGAGCCGCTTGACCTCGGGCTCGATATCACGCGGCACGGCCAAATCGACCATAAACATCGGTCGGCGTTTGCGCTTTTTCAGCGCCCGTTCCACCGCGCCCAGGCCGATGATGGGCAAGGTGCTGGCGGTACAGCTGATCACCGCATCAAACTCTGACAGACGCTCGGGCAGGTCGGACAGGCGCATCACCTGCGCGTCAAAGCGGCTGGCCAACTGCTCGCCGCGCTCAAGCGTGCGGTTGGCAATCGTGATGGACTGGGGGTTTTTGGCAGCAAAGTGGGTGCTGCACAGCTCGATCATCTCGCCGGCGCCCACGAACAAGACCTTGACTTTGCCCATGTCTTCAAACAATTGCCCGGCCAGGCGGACCGCGGCCGCAGCCATGCTGATGGAGTGGGCGCCGATTTCGGTGGAGCTACGCACTTCCTTGGCCACGGCAAACGAACGCTGGAACAGCTGCGAGAGCGTGCTGCCCAGCGCCCCGGCGGCATCGGCGGCGCGCACCGCATCTTTGAGCTGCCCCAGAATTTGCGGCTCCCCCAGTACCATCGAATCGAGGCCGCTGGCTACCCGAAAGGCGTGGCGGGCGGCAGCATCGTCGGTCAGGCTGTAGGTGTGCGAGCGCAGCGCCTGGGTGCTGACGCCGCCGGACTGGGCCAGCCAATCGAGCGTGTGCTCCAGGTGCGACTGGTCGCCGGCGCAGTAAATCTCGGTGCGGTTGCAGGTAGAAACAATGGCCGCTTCGGGCGCGGAGGGCATCGATTGGCGCAGGCCGTTCAGGTGCGGCCCGATCTTGTCGATGGCAAAAGCAAAACGCCCGCGCAAGTCCAGCGGCGCGGTGTTGTGGTTGATGCCTAATGCCCAGACTGCCATAGATAGCGCGGATTATAAAATTGTTGTTCTACACAAGGAACCGATGGGCCCGCTCGACTTTGCCAACCATGTTTTGAACTTTGCCGCACCAGCCCTGTGCGTGGGGCTGTTTTTGGCCTTGCTCGCGCCCTGGGCGCTGCGTCCGGCAGCGGTGCGCCTGTCCTGGCAAGGTCAGAGCGCTGTCAATGCGCTGGCCGGTTTGGCCGCCTTGGCTCTGGGCCTGTGGTTCTTTGGCAATGACGGAAAAATGGCCAGTTACGGAGCCATGCTGTGCGCCTGCAGTCTGGCGCAATGGGCCGGAATGCGCTTTGGCCATTAGGTGGCCAAGGGCGCGTCGGGCCGGAAATGGTCGACCCGGTCGGTAATGATGCCCTCGGTACCCCACGCCACCAGCTGCGCGGCGGCCGCCTCGTCGTTGACGGTGTAGCTCAGACTGCGCAGCCCTGCCGCTTTGGCTTGGGCCACGGTCTGGGGTGTCCAGAGCGTGTAATTACACACCAGGGCCACGCAACGCAGGTCCAGCGCCGCTTGCAGCCAGCCCTCCCACAGCGTATCGAGCAACAAGGCGCGCGGCAGACCGGGCGCGCTCAGGCGGGCGCCTTGCAAGGCCTCCACCTCAAAAGAACTTAGGAGTGGCGCAACCGGGGCGCCGTGCCACAGGCTGTGCGCTTGGGCGGCCACCACGGCGCCCGTGTGCAAGGCGGTGCCAGTGGTCGGTTTGATTTCGATATTGAGGCAGTGTCCGCCCGTGCGGCAAAAACGGGTGATTTGGGCCAAAGTGGGCATGGCTTCACCCGCGTAGGCGCTGCTGTGCCACTGGCCGGCGTCGCGCGTGGCCAGTTGGCGCCAGGGCTGGGCGCCGGCGATGGCGTCGTGCGCCGGGCCATCTTGCGGCACGCCGGTGCCCGGGCTGGTGGTGCGCTCCAGGGTATCGTCATGCAACAAAAAGGGCACATCATCGCTGCTGAGTTTGACGTCGCACTCGAACATCCGGTAGCCCAAGCTGGCGCCCAGGCGAAAAGCCGCCAGCGTGTTTTCGGGGGCCAAAAGACCTGCGCCCCGGTGGGCGATCCAGCGCGGGTAGGGCCAGGCGGGCAGGGTGGGCGGGGCGGTCATAGGCGCCACTGTAACCCGCACCCGTAAGCCGTCCCTCCCAACCCAAGGGTCGCAATAGGCTTGGGCCGGAGCTTATGCTGCGCTGCGGTAACATCGAAAATTGCTTGGGCGCCGGGTATTTGCTGTGCCGCCGCCATCCCCTCCAACGCCTGATTGATGAACGCTCCCACCGACTTGTCGCACCTGCTGTCTGCCACTGCTGCCTCTGCGGGCGAGCGCATTCGCGAGATTCCGTACAACTACACCTCGTTTTCCGACCGCGAGATTGTCATCCGCCTGCTGGGCGCTGCGGCCTGGGACCGCTTGTTGCTCCTGCGCCAGGAGCGCAACACCGGTCGCTCGGCGCGCATGCTCTACGAGGTGCTGGGCGATATCTGGGTGGTGCAGCGAAACCCCTATTTACAAGACGATTTGCTGGACAACCCCAAGCGCCGGCGCATGCTGGTGGAGGCTTTGCGCCACCGTCTGGCCGAAATCCACAAGCGCCGCGTGCCCCAAAGCGGTGGCCAGCGCGACGCCATGGTGGGCAGTTTGCTCGACGCCGCCCAAGCGGCGGTGGATGCCTTTGATGCCAATTTTGTCCACGTCGCTGCGCTGCGGCGCAAAACCCAGCGCGCGCTGGGCCGCCTGACGGCGCGCGGCAACATCAAATTTGACGGACTGAGCCGCGTCTCGCACGTGACCGACGCCACCGACTGGCGCGTGGAATACCCTTTTGTGGTGCTCACGCCCGACACCGAAGAGGAAATGGCGCGCCTGGTCAAGGGCTGCATCGGCCTCGAATTGACAATCATCGCCCGGGGCGGCGGCACCGGCTACACCGGCGGTGCGGTGCCCCTGAGCTGGAAAAGCGTGGTCATCAACACCGAAAAACTCGATGCCATGGGCCCGGTGCAAATGCGCCAACTTCCCGGCCTGGACCGCGAGGTGGCCACCGTCTGGACCGAGGCCGGTGTGGTGACCCAGCGCGTGGCCGATGCGGCTGAGCGCGCCGGTTTTGTGTTCGCTGTGGACCCAACCTCGGCCGAGGCCTCGTGCATTGGTGGCAATATCGCCATGAACGCAGGCGGCAAAAAAGCGGTGCTGTGGGGCACGGCTTTGGACAATCTGGCCAGTTGGCGCATGGTGACCCCCGATGCGCAGTGGCTGGAAGTCACCCGCGTTGGCCACAACATGGGCAAGATCCATGATGCGCCCGAGGCGGTGTTTGAGCTGCGCACTTTCAAGGCCGATGGCAAGACCTTGCTGGGCACCGAAACCCTGCGCATCCCGGGCAGCGCCTTTCGCAAAGAAGGCCTGGGCAAGGACGTCACCGACAAGTTTTTGAGTGGCTTGCCCGGCATCCAAAAAGAGGGCTGCGACGGCCTGATTACCAGCGCTAGCTGGGTGCTGCACCGCATGCCGACGCACACGCGCACCGTTTGCCTGGAGTTTTTCGGCAATGCGCGCGACGCGGTGCCCAGCATTGTGGACATCAAAGACTTTATGTTTGCCGAGCAAAAGCGCACCGGTGTGGTGCTGGCGGGCCTGGAGCACTTGGACGACCGCTACCTCAAGGCTGTGGGCTACGCCACCAAAAGCAAGCGCGCCGCCGAGCTGGGCGGCAGTTCGGGTCTGCCCAAAATGGTCTTGGTGGGCGATATTGCCGGCGACGACCCGGACGCTGTGGCCCGTGCGACCTCCGAGGTGGTGCGCATTGCCAACGCGCGCAGCGGCGAGGGCTTTGTGGCCATCAGCCCGGAGGCACGGCGCAAGTTTTGGCTGGACCGCAAGCGCACGGCGGCCATCAGCAAACATACCAATGCCTTCAAAATCAATGAAGACGTGGTCATTCCGCTGCCACGCATGGGCGAGTACACCGACGGCATCGAGCGCATCAATATCGAGCTCTCGCTGCGCAACAAGCTGGCTTTGTGCGACGCCTTGGCCGACTTTTTCGCCCGCAGTGATTTGCCCTTGGGTAAAAGTGACGACGCCAATGGCATTTCTTCGGCCGAGCTTCTTGACGACCGTGTCGGCCAGGCCCAAGCCCTGATCGCGCAGGTGCGCGGTCACTGGCAAAACTGGCTTGACGAGGTGGACAGCTTGTTCCCGCAGCTACAGGACCACCGCCTGCGCGCCAGCTGGAAAACCCAGCTGCGTGCGCCTTTGCAAAGCATATTTACCGGCTCGGCCTTTGATGGCATCTTGCAAGAGTGCAGCGCCATCCACAAGCGGGTGCTCAAGGGCCGGGTCTGGGTGGCCCTGCACATGCACGCCGGCGACGGCAATGTGCATACCAATATCCCGGTCAATAGTGACGACTACGCCATGCTGCAAACGGCGCACCAGGCGGTCAAGCGCATCATGCTGCTGGCGCGTGCGCTGGGCGGAGTAATTTCGGGCGAGCACGGCATTGGTATTACCAAGCTAGAGTTTTTGACCGATGCCGAGCTACAGCCTTTTGCGGACTACAAGGCCCGTATCGACCCGCAAGGCCGCTTTAACAAAGGCAAGCTCTTGCGCAAAACCGGTCAGGGCAGCGCCTTGCTGGACGCCGACCTGACCAATGCCTACACGCCTTCTTTTGGCCTGATGGGCCACGAGTCTTTGATCATGCAGCAAAGCGATATCGGCGCCATTGCCGATTCGATCAAAGACTGCTTGCGCTGCGGCAAGTGCAAACCGGTGTGCGCCACCCACGTGCCGCGCGCCAATTTGCTGTACAGCCCGCGCAACAAAATTTTGGCTACCTCGCTCTTGGTGGAAGCGTTTTTATACGAAGAGCAAACGCGCCGGGGCGTCTCGATCAAGCATTGGCAGGAGTTCGAGGACGTGGCCGACCACTGCACGGTCTGCCACCAGTGCGAAAGCCCGTGCCCGGTCAAAATCGATTTCGGCGACGTCACCATGCAGATGCGTAATTTGCTGCGCAAGATGGGGCAAAAAAGCTTTCGGCCCGGCAATGCGTTGGCCATGATGTTTTTGAATGCCACCAACCCGCAAAGCATTAAGTTCATGCGCAGCATGATGGTTGGGGTGGGCTTTAAAGTGCAGCGTATGGCCAACGATGTGCTGCGTGTGCTCGCAAACCGCCAAACCGCCAAGCCGCCGTCCACGGTGGGCGCTGCGCCCATCAAAGAGCAGGTGATTCACTTCATCAACAAAAAGATGCCCGGCGGTTTGCCCAAGCGCACTGCGCGCGCTTTGCTCGATATTGAAGACGCGGATTACGTGCCCATCATCCGCGACCCGCAGGCCACGACGGCCGAGACCGAGGCCGTGTTTTACTTCCCCGGCTGCGGTTCCGAGCGCCTGTTTAGCCAGGTGGGGCTGGCCACCCAGGCCATGCTCTGGCATGCGGGCGTGCAAACCGTGTTGCCGCCAGGCTATTTGTGCTGCGGCTACCCGCAGCGCGGCAGCGGCCAGGCCGATAAAGCCGAAAAAATCATTACCGACAACCGCGTGCTGTTCCACCGCGTAGCCAATACGCTGAACTATCTGGACATCAAGACCGTGGTGGTGAGCTGCGGGACCTGTTACGACCAGTTGCAAGGCTATGAGTTTGACAAGATCTTCCCCGGCTGCCGCATCATCGACATCCACGAATACCTGCTGGAAAAAGGCATTACCTTGGCCAGTGGTGGTCAAGGCTACCTCTACCACGACCCCTGCCACAGCCCCATGAAGCTGCAGGCCCCGCTCAAGACCGTCAAGGCGCTGGTGGGTGATGCGGTGCTGCAAAGCGCGCGCTGCTGCGGCGAGTCGGGCACCCTGGGGGTCACCCGGCCTGATATCTCTACCCAAATCCGTTTCCGCAAAGAAGAGCAACTGCGCCAGGACGCCGACGCGCTGGCTGCGCTGGCGCCCGCCAATGCCGGCGCGGCCACCAAAATATTGACCAGCTGCCCCAGCTGCCTGCAAGGCCTGAGCCGTTACGGCAACGACCTGAACAACGGCCTGCTCGAGGCCGACTACATCGTGGTCGAGATGGCGCGCCTCATCCTGGGCGAGCAATGGCTCCCCGCCTATGTGCAAAAGGCCAACGCCGGCGGCATCGAGCGGGTGCTGGTTTAAGCTTTACATTAGCCCCACTTTCTTGGACTCTTATGGCCGGCTTGCGCAAAAACTCTCCCACCCCTCAGGCGCTAACGCTACACAGCCAGTCGCGCATGCTGCAAATCAGCTTTTCGGACGGGTCTGACTTTCGAATTCCCTTTGAGCTGATGCGCGTGTACTCGCCCTCGGCCGAGGTGCAGGGCCATGGCGCAGGCCAAGAGGTTTTGCAATCGGGCAAGCGCCTGGTCGATATAGACGCGCTCGATCCGGTGGGCAATTACGCGGTGCAGCCGCGCTTTTCGGACGGACATGACACCGGCATTTTTTCCTGGGATTACCTGTATTTTTTGGGTGCCGAGCAAGCGCGCCTGTGGCAGGACTACGAAAAACGTTTGCTGGACGGCGGACGCGACCGCGACGCGCCCATGCCCGCCGCTGCAGGCCACGGCTGCGCCAGCCATTAGATTTCTCCGGAGCAGCGCCCATGGCCCATACCCATTTTGGATTCCAGTCGGTCGACGAGGCCGAAAAAGCCCGCCACGTGCGCGGCGTGTTTGACTCGGTCGCGCCCAAATACGACCTGATGAATGACCTGATGTCAGGGGGCCTGCACCGCGTGTGGAAGGCTTACACCGTGATGGTGGCCAACCTGAAAGAGGGCGACAAGGCGCTGGATATCGCCGGCGGCACCGGTGATTTGGCGCTGGCTTTCTCCAAAAAAGTGGGCAAAAGCGGGCAGGTGGTGCATACCGACATCAACCACGCCATGCTCAGCACCGGACGCGACCGCCTGCTCGACGCCGGCGTGGTGCTGCCCACCGTGGTCTGCGACGCCGAGCACCTGCCTTTTGCGGGCAACTACTTTGACCTGGTTAGCGTCGCCTTTGGCCTGCGCAATATGACCCACAAAGACCAGGCCCTGGCCGAGATGTGCCGTGTGCTGCGCCCCGGCGGCAAGCTTTTGGTGCTGGAGTTCTCCAAAATAGCCCCGCCTTTAGAAAAGGCCTATGACTGGTATTCGTTTAAGGTTTTACCCGTCTTGGGTAAGCTAGTGGCCGGTGATGACGCCAGCTACCGTTACCTGGCCGAGTCCATCCGCATGCATCCAGACCAAGACACACTCAAGGCGATGATGCAGGCCGGTGGTTTTGGCCATGTGGATTACCACAACCTGACCGGTGGCATCGCGGCATTGCACGTGGGAATCAAGTGCTGATGCAGCGATCAAACGCTGCGGCGCGCTTGCCCAGCCAGGGTGAACGGCTTTTTCTAGTTTTGAAGGATTTGATATGAAATGGTGGACTGCTTTCTTAGCGGCTTTTGTTTTGTTATGGAGCTTGCAGGCCGAGGCCGCACGGCTGGGCGGCGGCAAATCGATGGGGCGTCAATCGGGCAATGTCACGCAGCGTGACAGCGCGCCTTCTGCGCCCTCGCAAGGCGTGGGCAACGCAGCAGCCAAACCGGCACCCGCAGCGGCCCCCAGCCGTCCGTGGGGCGCCATGCTTGGCGGCCTGGCCGCAGGCCTGGGCTTGGCGTGGCTGGCGCATTCCATGGGCATGGGCGAAGGCATGGGCCAGATATTGCTCATCGTCGGTGGCCTTTTGCTGGCCTTCATGGTGTTTCGTTATTTCATGCGCAGCCGCGCCCCTCAGGGTGGGGGCTTTGCCTATGCCGGTGACTCGATGAATACACAGCAGCGCACTGCCTACCGCCCCGAAAACGTGGGTAATGACGCATCCGCCCGCCCTTGGGAGCAGCAGGGCGCGCCGTTTCAAGCGGCGACAGCGAACGGCGGCTCCATGATTGGGTCGGCGCTAGCGGGCTCGCAAGCCTGGGGCG
>Ga0114968_10004083_pt1 | contig 10892 bp, 9 predicted proteins | sample M_130807_EF_Meta_FD_87020 | JGI IMG/M metagenome (GOLD analysis project Ga0114968, IMG submission 87020) | Freshwater microbial communities from Lake Montjoie, Canada to study carbon cycling - M_130807_EF_MetaG | ecosystem: Environmental > Aquatic > Freshwater > Lake | place: Lake Montjoie... | reverse complement strand
GGACAAAAAACTTTTGTGCCAGAACACAATGGCAACAAGCAAGCTATTGAATTATTAAAGCAAGTCGTTGGATTAAATAATGGCATCTATTTGGATAAGGATATTATTAATGGCAGCAAGAGTAATTTTTGCATGGGTGTTTCGGGCTATCCTGAAAAACATTTTGAAGCGCCAAGTATGGAGTTTGATTTACAAAGAGCCAAAGAAAAAGTAGATGCAGGTGCGCAATATATTATGACACAAATGTTTTTTGACAACAAAAAATATTTCGAATATGTGGACGCTTGCAGAAGTATTGGTATTACTGTTCCCATCATACCAGGATTAAAACCCATCACGAATAAAAAGCAGTTGACCATTTTGCCTAATATTTTTTATGTAGACATACCTACTGAATTATCTACTGCAATGTTGGCTGCCACTACCGATGAGGCTTGTGAGCAAGTAGGAACAGAATGGTTGATACAACAAAGTAAGGAGCTGAAAGCCGCTGGCGTACCGGTATTACATTACTATACTTTAGGCAAACCAAAAGTGGTGAAAGATGTGGTTGCCGCTGTGTTTTAGTAAAACAGACTTATACAAATAATTCAAAGCGCCTGAATTAAGGCGCTTTTTTATTGCCCGTATTTACTAAGAAATCATTGAACTGTTCAATACTTAAATTTTTGGCGATAATTTTTTTATTCGCATCGAGTAAATAAAAGGTGGGAGTTTTAAATACATCGTATAATTGACGAATGGTGGTTGGTTTGCCTTGTTGAATTTCTTTATTTAAATCAGCTTCTGTTTGGTAAGCATGCATCCAGCCGGCTAATTTATTTTCTTTGATAAATGTTTTCCATGCAGTCAATTCTTTAAAATTAATATTGACTGAAAGTACTTTTACATTTAGCTTGCTCCAAATAGCTTTATAAAAAGAATCCACTCTTGGAATTTCCACCTTACAATGACTACAAGTGGGATCCCAAAATGCGACAAAAGTATACGGGGAAACGATATCGTATAAAGATATTTTTTTATCAGTAATATCGTTTATAACCAATGGTGGCGCGGCTAATCCAAGTTGGTTGGCCATCATGCTGTAGGCGCGTTCGGTGATTGATTTTTTAGAAGCCTCGTTAAGCAATGTGGTGTCACCTTTGGCAAAAAAGTTTTGATAAATATGCAGGAACACTTTGTCCTGCCCCATGAACTCAGGGGTGATATATTTATTGGTAAATTTAAAAAGTAAAAATGGATAAATTTCATTACCCGTTTTTGCAACGGTTAACATGTATTGTACTTCCTCAATAATCGAGTCTGGTTCACGTGAAACATAATTTTTAAAATACTCATCAAGCTTAGCTTCAAAAAAGGGTGTTCTTACTAATCGGTTATCATTGAACACGACATTATCCCAAAAATGATTTTTTACATAATAAAAAGGATAGGTGGAATCCGCTTTGCCATTCACTATTGGAATCGCTGGCACATCAGGGCGTTGCATTACATTTAATAAATAAGCTGTCATTGAATTCGGCTGCCCCTTCATAATTGCTTGGCGGTTATCGTTCAACTCTTTTTTCTTGTCGTTGTATTTATTGACTAGTGTTGTTGAATCACCTGCATTGGTTGCTGATTTGAATGCTTTTTCAATCTCACCTAATTGCGCACCAATTTCATTCATCGATTTCGAATAATTTTTAAAAATGTCATTTTCTTTCGATCCAATAATAGTAACATCTGTTAAATTGGTGGTGTCTGCAATAATTTTAAATTTTTGATTTTCATCCACCAAAAAATCAAATAAGATGGCATATTTGGGTGATACCACAAAATAGATCCCCGGTGTCAATTTTTTAGAAGACTCAAAAACACCCTCACTTTTGTCATTTAAGATAGCAGAATCGGCGAGTACGCGGGAGTTGCCATAGTTCGTACCAATATATATTTTGGTGTTTTGGTATGGTTTTAGGCTAATCTGTATGCTGTGGCCTTGTGCATTTACTGCTGGCTTATTAACAACAGCACTCGTGTTGCTTTTGGTAATTGGCTTTTTGGTTTGTGCAATGCAAAAACTTGGTAAAAACACAAATAATAGGATCGCTTTTTTAATACTCATTTTATTAAAGTCAGGTTATTTAAAAATTGCTGTAAAAATAAGCGATTATCAATAAAACTAATCACAATTAAAATTCAGTTTTACCCTTATTTTAATCCATGGGTATTACCTTTGCTATCGTGAGAAAAAAGAAAGAAGCACCTATATTAGAAAATGTCCTTATAGAAGATTATGCAGCCGAAGGAAAATCACTGGCAAGAGTGAATGGTAAAGTAATTTTTGTGGAAGGTGCAGTTCCGGGTGATGTGGTGGATGTGCAACTCCAAAAAAACAAAGCTGATTGGGGAGAGGGGTTTGTTAAAAAATTTCATACCTATTCTTCCATACGTGTAAAACCATTTTGTACCCATTTTGGAGTATGCGGCGGTTGTCAATGGCAGATGTTGCCCTATGAACAGCAGTTGGTTTACAAACACAAACAAGTATTTGATAATTTAACGCGCATCGCTAAAATACCTTTACCAGTTATCCCACCCATTTTGGGGGCAAAGGAAACGCAAGGGTATCGTAATAAAGTAGAATATACATTTGCGACTGAAAAATTTATACCCTTTGAGGAGTTCAAAGCAATGAAGGCTGCTGGGCTTGAACCTACCAAATCCATTGGTGCAGGTGGTTTTCATGCAAGAGGTTTTTTTGAAAAAGTGGTGGAGATCGATACTTGTTACTTACAATCCGAGCCTACCAATGAAATTAGAAAAACAGCAGTTCAGTTTGCTATTGAAAATGAAATGCCTTTTTATAATATTAAACAACATCAAGGTTGGCTTCGTAATATGTTTATTCGCAATACTACAAAAGGGGAGTGGATGGTGAATATTATATTAGGATATGATGGCGGAGAAAAAAGAGAAGCATTACTTAATTTGTTCTTGAAAAAATTTCCTCAAATCACTACACTATTATATACCATCAACGAAAAGAGAAATGATAGTATGCAGGATTTAGTGCCACAAGTATATTTTGGCACGGGTTATATTACAGAAGCTTTAGAAAACTTTGATTTTAAAATTAGCCCTAAATCTTTTTTTCAAACCAATTCAAAACAAGCCGAAAGCTTATATCAAGTAACGCGCAACTTTGCTGAGCTTACTGGTAATGAAGTGGTGTATGACTTATATTGTGGTACAGGTAGTATTGGTATTTTTTGTAGCAAAGAAGCTAAAAAAATAATTGGAGTTGAAGTAGTCGCAGATGCTATTGAGGATGCGAAGGAAAATGCAAGAATTAACAATTTAGCACATACTGCTTTTTTTGCAGGGGATGTCATAAATATATGCGATGATGCATTTTTTCAGACCCATGGTAAACCAGATGTCATTATTACGGATCCGCCGCGCGCAGGTATGCATGATAAATTAGTCAAAAAGTTATTAGAGATACAGGCACCATTAATCGTATATGTAAGTTGTAATCCTGCAACTCAGGCACGTGACTTATCTTTATTAGGTGAAAAGTATACGGTAACAAAAATACAACCGGTAGATATGTTCCCACATACCTTACATATTGAAAACGTAGTGCAATTAAAACGTACCGATTTATTATAAAATATATTACGAATGAATCAATTTAGGCCCACACGATTTGAAGTATTACCTACCATCATTAAAAATTTATTAATCATTAATGGGTTGGTTTTTTTAGCTCAAAATACATTTGGCGGCCCCACAAGTAGTTTTTCCATCGAAGATTATTTCGCATTACACGCCTGGCAAAGTGAATTGTATCAACCATGGCAGCTAATTACACATATGTTTTTGCACGGCGACTTTGGCCATATTTTAGGAAACATGTTTGCTCTTTGGATGTTTGGTTCTATTCTTGAAAATGTATGGGGACCCAAACGCTTTTTATTATTTTATTTTTTATGTGGTTTGGGTGCAGCAGTGATACACTTGCTCATTTTATCCTATGAGTTTATACCCTTAAGCAATGAGTATCAAAATTTACTCACCTTAAGTAAATCCAATTCGCCAGGATTTGCAGATGCTTTAATAAAGTATGCGCAAGCACACCGCATTCCATTGATACGCATATTGAGTGATAATAAAGTGAGCTTGTCTACACCAGGCTTAGCACCTGAATTAATGGATTTAATAACCACTTATTATAATAAAACAATCAACACGGCCACCTTAGGCGCAAGTGGAGCCGTGTTTGGCATATTGATCGCGTTTGTATATTTATTTCCTAATACCCATATCTATATTTATTTTCTATTTCCCATTAAAGCAAAGTGGTTAGGTATTTTATATTTTGCTTTTGAATTATATAAAGCGTTGGAAAATTCAGCGGGCGATAATGTAGCAAGGTGGGCCCATGTGGGTGGCGCTATTGTAGGTTTTGTGTTGGTGTATTTATGGAAGAAGAAAGGGAACTCCTATTTGTAATCGTTGATTAAACAAGCAGTATATGCAACAAGGTCGAAATCAAAAACCGCTATTAGGTGCTGACAATAATGCATTAGTCGCTTTGTTGGCTATCAATTTGGTCGCCTATGTTATGTTGGGATTTTTAAAAGTGATCTATTTTTTAGATGGCACCCCTATTGAATTATTTTATAAAAATATATTCCATTTATTTACAGTGCCTACCAACGGTGATCAATGGCTTACACAAATTTGGAGCTTATTTACTTTTAATTGGATACATGATGGATTTTGGGAATTGTTTACCAATATGATTTGGTTAACTGTATTTGGATATGTGTTACAAATGAATCAATCCAATAGGCATTTGTTTCCTATTTATTTTTACGCCGGCTTAATGGGTGGCCTTTCCTACGTAATGTTGTCCTTTGGTGTTGGCGCAAATTTTATCTCCTTTCCATTAATGGGTGCCAGCATGAGTGTAAGTGCGTTAGGTATTGCCGCCACATTAATAGCCCCTCGATTTAAACTTATCGCCAATATTGGCAAAGGCGTTCCTTTATGGATTCTAAGTATCATTTACTTTGCATTACAGATTGCAACACTTACAAATTACCAATTTGCGAATTCGCTAGTTGTAATATCATCGGTTTTAACGGGCGTTGTTTATGTGTTGTTATTAAAAAATGGGGTTGATTTAGGCAAATGGATGCATAATTTATTACATTGGTTAAATAAAAGTGCAGCACCAAAAACCAATGGCTAAAAAATCACGCATAAGACGGATCGGTAAAAAAATATTTTTAATAGTACAGTTACTGCTGACTTTTTTATTCCTATATCCATTATTTATAAAACCGCTTTCATTGATTTGGATCAATGGATTTTTAGGATTACTCGCGCCTTATATTGTTATTGCACAAATACTTTTATTTATTTTTTGGTTGTTGGCAAAACCATCACTATCACTCATTCCCTTATTTACCTTAGTCATCGGCTGGGAAACCCTATTTTCCTTGGTGGCATGGCATCCGGGTATGAATATGGTACAAAAAAAGAAAGATAATATATGTCGCGTGATTAGCTGGAATGTCAAAGGGTTTAATGGCAATCAGGCAACAAGCACCTTAAAATTACGCACACAGGATATTGCGTATTCCATTCAAAAATGGAATCCTGATATTATATGTATGCAGGAGTACAACACCAATGATCGGCCCAATGACATTGCGAATCACGCTACTTACTTCAATAAGAATTATCCGTATAATTACTTTTCAAAGGATATCCAGATTGCCGAAAAATCTTATTTCTTAGGTTGTATTATTTTTTCAAAGTATCCCATCATAAAAGCACAACGGATTGCCTATACCAATCAGGAATCCTTAATTTATGTTGATTTATTAAGAGGAGATGATACCATTCGGGTTTTTACAACGCACTTAGCTTCCTATCGGTTTAAAGAGAATGATTTTATGGCCTTAGAAGCAACCGCTCAGGCGAATAGTATTGATATTAATGGTAAAAAAGGAGTGCTTCGCAAAATGCGTACAGCTTTTGTTGAACGTGCAGTGCAAGCGCAAATAGTAAAAAAATATTTAGATGAAAGTCCCTATCCAAGTATTATTACAGGCGACTTTAATGATGTACCGAGTTCCTATACCTACAAAACAATTAAGGGTGATTGGTCCGATTCTTTTTTAGAAAAGGGATTTGGTATTGGTGCTTCTTACATGGGCATTTCACCTACCCTTCGCATTGATTATATCTTATCTAATGCTTCTTGGAAAACAAAAGGCTGGGAATCATTGGATGAAAACTTAAGTGATCATCATATGATCATGGCCGACCTGCAATTGATTAAGAATTAACCTTAATTATTTATTGAAAATAAAATATCTTTGAGGCAATACTAATTATGCCACTCAAGCTATACAACTCACTAACACGTCAAAAGGAAGTTTTTGAACCATTAAATGCACCTAATGTAGGTATGTATGTTTGTGGACCTACTGTAAGTGGTGAAAGTCATTTGGGGCATGCGCGTCCATTCATCACTTTTGATGTGGTGTATCGCTTTTTAATGCATCTAGGCTATAAAGTGCGCTATGTAAGAAATATAACAGATGCAGGACATTTTGAAGAAGAAGGAAAGGTGGCTGATGATAAGATAGCTTCAAAAGCAATATTAGAAAAATTGGAACCCATGGAACTCGTGCAAAAATACACGCACTTGTATCATTGGGCCATGGATCAGTTTAATAATTTACCGCCAAGTATCGAGCCTACTGCGACTGGACATATTATTGAACAAATAGAAATGATTAAAAAAATTATGCAGGATGGGTATGCATATGAAGCGAATGGTTCTGTTTATTTTGATGTTTTAAAATACAATGAGGATTATTCTAAAAAAAATCAACCTTATGGAATTTTGAGTGGTCGTAATTTGGAAGACCAATTGGATACCACGCGTGAGTTAGATAATCAAGATGAGAAAAAAAATAAAGTTGATTTTGCTTTATGGAAAAAAGCACCGATAGAACATATTATGCGTTGGCAAAGCCCTTGGGGTGAAGGGTTTCCGGGGTGGCACATTGAATGTTCGGCAATGGCTACGAAGTATTTAGGTAAAAAGTTTGATATACATGGAGGTGGCATGGATTTACAATTTCCACACCATGAATGTGAGATAGCGCAAAGTACGGTATGCAATCATGAAATTCCTGCACGTTATTGGATGCATAATAATATGATTACGATCAATGGTCGTAAAATGGGAAAGAGTTATAATAATGTGATTAAGTTAAGTGAATTGTTTTCTGGAAATCATCATGAGCTAACGCAAGCGTATACGCCCATGACGGTTCGCTTTTTTATATTGCAAAGCCAATACAGAGGTACACTTGATTTTAGTAATGAAGCTTTACAAGCTTCTGAAAAAGCGTTGCGTCGATTGATGGAAGCCTATGAGTGGTTAAAGGCGCAAAATTTTGTTGCAGGCGCAACCGCTAAGGACGACAATTTGGATACCCAAGTAAACACTTGGTTAAAGGAGCTTACCGAGTTTATGGAGGATGATTTTAATACCGCAAAAGTGGTCGCTAATTTATTTGAAATTATTCCTACCATTAATTCATTAAAGGACAAACACATTTCGATAGATGCGTTATCCGGGGCTACTTGGATATTTGCACAGGAACAACTTACCTTATTCATTGAAAATATTTTAGGTTTAAAAGTGGACTCAGGCGCCAATCGCCAACAATTAAACAGCGTAATTCAGTTGTTGATTGAGATTCGTAAAGATGCCAAAGCGCGCAAGGACTTTGCCACCAGCGATAAAATTAGAAATCAATTAACGGACATGGGTATTCAGCTCAAGGATGAAAAGGATGGAGAGATGAGCTATACTTTTGCTTAATGATCGCAGTCATCCGCATGTGCATGGTTATGCATACGACAGCTATTATGATTATTGATATGTGCAATAATGATAAAAAATGCTGCAGGAAATAATAAAATTAAATCCCAATCTCGAAATAGCATTCTGCTTAACATTAGTCCAATCCCGATGGTAAATAAAATGATGGGTCTGTAGGAGTGATGGTGTTTTTTGTAACCGTGGTATAATGAATAAGCACCAATGCCAAAGGAAAGTAAAATCATGCCTAATTCAAATTGGAGATTGTGTAAAATATTAATCCCTAGTAATGGCAAACTGCTAAAAAACAAAGGCAGTAAAGCGCAATGAATGGCACAAGCCAAAGAGGCTCCAATTCCAAGTGCGTCCCAATTCCAATTTTTAAACATACCACAAAGATAATCCAATGTTGTTATATTAGCACAACCTGTCTTGGTTGCTCTAAAATAATATTACCTTTGTTGAGTAAAAATGCAACGAAGGGTATTGTCCTAATTTGTATTGTTACTGCGAATTTGAATAAATAGTTAACTATGTCAAAGAAAACGAAATTCTATCTTTTATTTTTCACCATTTTATTACTCGGATTTTATTATTTTGTATTTAGGGGTACTGATAATTGGAAAGTAAAAATGCCCATATTAAGTTATGTGCAACCCTTTAGTTTTACCAATCAGGATGGCGCGGCTGTCACCGATAAAAATTTATTGAATAAAATAACCGTAGTAGAATATTTTTTTACGACCTGTAAAGGCATTTGTCCAAAGTTGAATACAAATATGAAACAAGTGTATGAGATTTATAAAAATGAGTCTGACTTTCAAATTTTATCACATACCTGTAATCCAAGCACAGACTCGGTTTCGGTACTTAAGCATTATTCAGATTCCTTACAAGTGAATACAAAAAAATGGATTTTTTTAACAGGACGCAAGGATAGTTTATATCAAATGGCACGCGGATCTTATTTATTAGACGATCCCAAAAACAATGTAGAAAAAATAGAGGATCAGTTTATTCATACCCAATTTTTTGCTTTAGTGGACCGACAAGGAAAAGTGCGTGGTAAAATTTATGATGGACTGAAAGTATTGGAAGTGGAGCAATTAAAACAAGATATATCTAAACTATTAAAAGAGTAAGCCATGATTTTTGTAACAGGTGCAAGTGGTCTTGTGGGTTCACATTTAATAAAGTCATTGCTTGCCAAAGACAAACAAGTGGTTGCGTTGTATCGTCAAACTATTCCCAGTTTTGAAGGCGCGGAAAAAGTAAACTGGATTTTGGGTGATATTTTAGATGTGGTTTCCTTAACGAAGGCGATGCAAGGAGTGACACAAGTATATCATTGTGCAGCCATTGTTTCATTTGCCCCTAAGGACCAACAAAAAATGTTGATCGCGAATCAGGAAGGAACTGCGAATGTGGTGAATGCCTGTTTAGAACATAAAATACAAAAACTAGTTTATGTAAGTTCGGTTGCTGCATTAGGTCGTATACGTATTGGAACCCCAATTGACGAAACTATGAATTGGACTTCGGAAACGAGTAATAGTGAATATGGGAAAACGAAGTATTTAGCAGAGATGGAAGTATGGCGCGGTATGGCAGAAGGATTAAATGTAGCTGTTGTTAATCCAGTGATCATTTTAGGAGCAGGAGATTGGACCAAGGGATCTTCGGGCATTTTCAAATCAGCGTATGAAGCATTTCCATGGTTTACCACTGGCGTGAGCGGTTTTGTAGATGTCATGGATGTGGTGGATGTGATGCAATTATTAATGGATAGCACAATTACAAGTGAACGATATATTGTTAGCGCTGAAAATGTGCAATACCAATATATTTTTAGTTTAATCGCACAAGCTTTTAATAAGCGCCCTCCGTATCGTCGTGTAACACCTTTACTAACGGCTATTGTGTGGCGATTAGAAGCAATCAAAGGTTTGATTACAGGGAAGTCACCTTTATTAACCAAGGAAACAGCAGCTACTGCGCAAGCGGTAGTGCATTTTGATAACACGAAACTATTAAAAGCGTTTCCTGATTTTAAATATCGCCCATTACCAGAAAGTATTACGCGTATTTGTAAAGAATTGAAACAGCTGTATCATTTAACCGACTAGCATGCATTTGGGTTGTATCTAACTAGCAAACATTTATTCCATCACCTTCTTCCATAATTCTGGGATGCGTTTTATCCAAACAATTTCTCTTTTCTTAATGCCAGCATCTTCCGCGGGGAATCCCATATAAACTTTATTGCCAGCCAAACTACCTGTAACGCCTGAATGGCCTAATACAGTGGCATTTTCCCCAATCGTTATTGTTTTAGTCACCCCAACTTGGCCCCATAAAGTCACTCCTGACTTTATTTGAACCCCACCCGCAATTGCAACCCCTGCTGCAAATAAGCAATTGGCTTCAATTTGGGTATCATGTCCAATATGTACCATATTGTCAATCTTAGTGCCCCTTCCCACAATGGTATCACCGCTCACCCCGCGATCAATGGTGCATCCTGCGCCTATTTCCACCTTATCTTGAATGACCACCCTGCCGCAGCTGAGTAGTTTTTTATACCAATCCTGGCGGTCCTTTTTTGTATTATAATAAAAAGCGTCACTTCCAATCACCGTATTGGCTTGAATAATTACCTCATCACCAATTATGGTATCTGATAAAATAGAAACACTCGGATGCAACACACAATTTTTACCAATCGTTACATTGGGTCCAATAAAAACATTTGGCATGATAATAGTTCCTTCTCCTATAATTGCATCATCACTTATTGCTTTTGAACAAGGAATAAATGGCTTAAAATGTGCTACAATTTTTAAATAAGCTTCAAATGGATCAGTACAAAACAACAAAGCCTTTCCTTCGGGTACTATTACATTTTTATCATTAATAATAATACAACTTGCTTCGCTGTTTAAACAAGTATTATAGTATTTCGGATGATCAACAAACACAATATCACCTAATT
>Ga0114968_10004082_pt1 | contig 10892 bp, 7 predicted proteins | sample M_130807_EF_Meta_FD_87020 | JGI IMG/M metagenome (GOLD analysis project Ga0114968, IMG submission 87020) | Freshwater microbial communities from Lake Montjoie, Canada to study carbon cycling - M_130807_EF_MetaG | ecosystem: Environmental > Aquatic > Freshwater > Lake | place: Lake Montjoie... | reverse complement strand
AAAGTTTGAAGTCTACGATGTGGAAAAGGGTGGATTCAAAATCAAATGTGATGAGGCGTTGTTTACAGACTTTACACCTGAGGAAATGAAGCATCTTGAATGGTGCTTCTCAAAAGATGATGTATCTCCTCAAGAGATGTTTGAACTTCATAGACGAGGTGGACCCGATGGACGAGCACGAATTGCTCGCTACTGTATTCAGGATTGTGATCTAGTTGCCACATTGATGGGAAAACTAGATACACTTGTGAATGCACGAGGTATGTCGGATGTATGCAAAGTACCCATGCAGTATGTGTTGACACGAGGACAGGGAATTAAGATCTTCTCAGCAGTTGTCTACTACGCATCACAACGAGACCAGATTATCCGAACTCAACAGGCAATTGAAGGTGAAGGAATTGCTTATGAAGGTGCGATTGTATTGCCACCTCAAATTGGTATGTATCTAGATCAACCTATCTCTGTTCTAGATTTCAACTCTTTGTATCCAACGAATATGATTGCATACAATCTATCTCCAGATACATTGGTTTCAGTTCGTCATGCGGATACAGAAGGATTCACGACTGAACGAATGGGGTTGACAAAAGAAGAAATCCTTCAATACGAAGAGAAGGGATATATCTTTGAAGAGATTGAATATGATAGAAAAGAAGGCGATGATGTAGTTGGAAAGACAATCTGTACCTTTGTCCAACCCAATGACAATCCAATGACACTTGGAATTCTACCTAAAACATTGGACATCTTGTTGAAGAAGCGTAAGGAATTCAAACAAAAGATGGAAGATTTACAATATGACGAAGCTCAGCGATCTGTATTTAATGGCGCTCAACTTGCATACAAGGTTGTCGCAAACTCCATTTATGGACAGGCAGGGGCAAGGACCTCTCCCATCCGCAATATGTTTGTTGCCGCATGTACGACGGCCGCTGGACGAAACGCTCTCTTTAACGCTAAAAGAATTGCCGAAAGTGAATTTGGTGGAAACGTGGTCTACGGAGATACAGACTCCATCTTCATTAAGTTTCCAACCAAAGATGTGGCCGAATCCATTCGAATGGGCATTGCATGTGGAAACAGCATATCCAAACAGATGCGAAGACCTTATAAAATTGCTTATGAAAAGACATTCTATCCGTTCATCCTCTTTTGTAGGAAGCGTTATGTGGGGATGAAATACGAAGAAGACCCTAATCCTACCAAAGCAAAGCGAATGTCCATGGGGATTGTCTTGAAACGACGTGATAACGCTCCAATTGTCAAAGATATCTTTGGAGGTGCTTTGGATATCCTTCTGTTGGAACGAGACATTCGTAAGGCGCAAACATTTGTCAAAGAAATGCTCATCAAGGTGTTGGAGAACAAGGTTCCATTGGAGAAGTTCATTGTGAGCAAGTCTTTGCGAGATGACTATGCTGCAATGAAAGATGAATACAGTGGAAGCGCTACATTACCTGCACATCGTGTCCTTGCTGACCGAATGGAAGCACGTGATCCAGGCACGGCACCTAAAGTAGGAGACCGACTTCAATACCTCTATGTTGCTGAGAACAAACACAAAGCAAAGCAAGGAGACCGCATTGAACACATTGATTATGTTCGCTCTAAGAAGATGAAACCGGATGTGAACTTCTATATCACAAATCAAATTCAAAATCCAGTTGCTCAGTTGTTTGCGCTGTGTATTGAGCAATTAGAAGGATACAGTTCACCCAAGAAGGAATCGTATACATCCATCTACCAAAAGGCGCTTGAAAAACATAAAGATGCAGAAGAAGCAACGCTTGCTACCTTGAAAAAGAAAGAGGACCAGTTGGATAGTTTAATGTTTCTAGGATCGCCTGCTCTTAGCAAAATAGTTAAGGCGTCAGTCAGAGGACCGATGGACGCCTTCATCAAAAGGTAAGACATTTACGTATTTCAATCGTAATACATCAATGCCTGAAGCTACCATTTTAGATGTTCTTCAAAACATGTTAGAAACTGAAGCAGTATTTATGCGAACTCTTCGTTTTTTACCAAATGACCGTACAACTCTAGTTGCTTCACAACAACGAAACTCATCAGCAATCATAACACTTTTACGGAGTTATTTGCTTGCAAGAGGAAGTGAAGCAACTTTTACAATCCCCATTCGGTTTCCTGTTCCTGTAGGACCCTCTTCATGGTCTGATCCTGTTATAGTACGTCCAACTGCTGAACAGATCTCAGCAGCAACTACTCAAGCAGGAATTCTCAACGATGATAACTGTGCAATTTGTCAAGAGATTATGGACGGTCCAGCGACACGAATCACTTATTGTGGTCATATGTTCCATCCAAACTGTATTTCAGAATGGTTCACACGAAGCGTTTTTTGTCCAAACTGTCGTCATGATATTCGTGAAACAGGTCCACCACAAGTTCAAACACCTCCTATACGTCAAAGTCGTGTTGCACCTCCTGGAGTTGGAAGAAGAAGGACGATTAATAGTTTGATTTCGTCGTTAACAGAGGATGAAATGATGAATATGAATACCATAATTTTTGATTCAACACGTAACTTACCTCGGGTGAACAGTCCGTCGGGCGGGTCACCGTTGGAAGAGAGTCGGATTTCCCATACTGAAGATACTGAAGAATCCGACGAACATCATGCTTAAATTGTTTCGCAAGGTCTGCAACGTTTTCATTTGGGAATAACGTTTGCAAGTCAGCAGGTTTGGGTGGAAAACATCGTACAAGTTCAACTCTTGGATTATTCTTGACAATGCGTGGCACTTCATTGCAAGTCATAATCACTGGAATACGACAGTCATCACTGGTCATCCACTCAGTGAGTTTTCGTTGTGCGTGAGGATCTGAACCATCAATCTCGTCTAAAATCAAACACATGGTTTTTTGATCTCCTCGAATGAGGGATGAAATCGTCCGTGGATATTGACATGAATTAATCAAGTTTGACACATCTCCATGACTTCGCATAGACTGACTTGCGTTAATTTCAATCGGTTCCATTCCAACAGTTCGAACTGACGCTAACGCCATTGTTGTTTTTCCAATACCTGGAGGACCGTATAAAAGAACTACAGAGCGATAGGGTTTTGTAGTGAGATAATCAGTGAGTCGTTGCTTAACATCAGAGTGTCCAACAACTTGATTCAAAAATTCAGGACGACGAGTTTCGCTCCACATACTCCTTCTTCGTCTGTCCAGAGAAAATGCTTACTAGACTGAACACAATGGAGGCACCACGCCACGTATTGCGAAGTTTATTTCGAGACACTAGTTTTCCATTAGTGGATCATCATTTATCTTCGTTCAATGCATTATTGGAGACAAGTATTCCAACTTTTATTAAGGTCTCCAATCCTTACTTACTTGAATTATCGGATAAGCGTCAAATCCAAATCTACATTGGTGGAAAGGATGGATCCAAAATTTCGTTTGAATCGCCCGTGGATGAACGTGGAGCACCTATTGTTCCACATGCATGTCGTCTTGATAATATGAGTTATGCTTTGACATTCCGAGCTACCATTGAAGTTGAGTTTTTGTTTCCAGATTCAGCGTCAGAGACTAAGGTGTTTGAGAATATTGTCATTGGACAGTTTCCTCTGATGCTTAGAAGTCGTAATTGTTATTTGACTGCAATGGATGGATATGAAGTTGGTGAATGTAAGTACGAACTAGGAGGATACTTTGTAATTGATGGTAAGGAACGTGTTTTGTTGACACAAGAACTACTTGGAAATAATATGATGTATGCAGGTGTTCGTAAGAAGAAGGCAGTTCAAGATACTGAAGGAACAGGTCTTACCACTGGAGCAGGGTTTGAAGAACCCAATGAGTATTATGTAGGTATCAAATCCATCTCTGAGGACGGAAGCAAAGGTCCATCGTCTCATTATCTCATTCTGCCCTCTCCCAATACATTTCAAGATACTCCTCCACATTTCGGACGTGATCGCCGTCTCTGTGTCATTCAACTTCCTGGATTTGCACAACCGGTTCCATTATTTAGCGTTTTTGCAGCTTTGGGTTTAACTTCAGACAGAGATCTCTACGAAACAATCCTTGCAGGTGTTCCAGACAAAGACCGATTGGCATATGACGATACATTTGCACAACTTGTGTTTAGTCACAAAAGACATCTAGGCGACCGAACTAATTTGGAGATTCTTGAACTCAGTACGAAACGCAAACATAAATCCGAAGTGATTGAAAATATTTATGAATTGCTGTTTCCTCATATAGAAAAGTCCGAGATTCCAGGTGTGTTGTTTCGTCGTAAGGCATATTTATTAGGACAGATGTTGCGAATGGCAATTGATGTATCCTTAGAACGAACTCCTCCATCCGATCGTGATAATCTTGAATTCAAACGTTTCAATACATCCGGTGATCTGATGTTTCAAGAGTTCCGTCGTATCTATCGTGAGGTAGCGAAGGAAATGTTGTTGAAATTGGATTCACGACTTCAGTTTGAGAAGAAGTCCTATGAAGGTAGAGCAATCACTGGACTCGTAGAACGTGAGACGCTAGGAATGTATTGGAAATCCTACCGAATGATGAATGAGTTTGTGAAATCCTTCAAGGGACAATGGGGAGGTCGTGATGGTATTGCTCAGGAATTGTCTCGTCTTTCGTATGTCGGATACCTGTCTCAATTACGAAGAACTGCTTTGCAAATTGAACCCTCAATGAACACTGCACCTCCACGCAGATTGTATGCGTCTCAATTTGGTCTTACTTGCCCAACCGATTCACCGGATGGTTCAGGTATTGGACATATCAAATCACTTGCGATTCTTGCAAAGGTGTCTACCGCTTTTCCATCGGAGACCATTCGTAACCTCTTGTTTGGTATACCTTACATGCGTAAAATTGAAGATGTACATCCATCCACTTGGATGCCTTTTTGGACTCGTGTCTATGTCAACTCAGACTTAGTTGGACTTTGTATTGGCGATACAGAGGAACTTCATGTGAAGTTAATGACTGCACGAAGAACTGGTGTATTACGGTTTGATGTCTCACTTGCATGGAACCGACTTGCAAACGAGTATTGGATTACCTGTGATCCTGGAAGACCGGTTCGCCCAGTGTATCGTGAAGGTGTGACTCAAGATATGGTCTTGTCTGCAAAGACTTGGCAAGGTTTAACTGCATTAATGGACTTCGTAGACGCTCGTGAATCTGGAGTGTCTCGTTTCTCATTGACTCCATTTGACCCTAAACTTAGGTCTGAGATTCATATGTCCTTTTGCATGTCACCGATTGCAAACTTGGTTCCATTCTCGGACCATAATCCAGGAACTCGTAATGCCTTTGCGATTGCTCAACAAAAACAGGCGTGTTCGTGGTATCATACCAATTTCAATAAGCGATTTGATACGATTGCAAGTACAACTGTTAATCCTCAAAAACCCTTGTCTCATACGTGGATGTATCGTGAAATTATGGGTTCGGGCGGATGCATGCCGTATGGTGAAAATGTTCTTGTTGCGTTCACAACCTATGGAGGTCATAATCAAGAGGATTCAATGATTGTCAACAAAACCTCTTTGGAACGAGGTATGTTTCGAACGCATTACTTTCATTCCTATGATATCCGAGAATCAGTCATTGATCCATCCATTCCAACTCACACTCTCTTTGCAAATCCAGTGACAAATCCAAAGTATACAGAATCTGTGAAACGAAAAGAAGATGTATCGTATGAAATGTTGGACGCTGATGGAATTATTAAACTTGGATCGATTGTCGATGATAAAACTGTCTTAGTAGGCATTGTATCTCCGATCACGGATTCTAATGGAATTGAAAAAGGATGGAGAGATGTCTCTGAACTACCTAAACGTGGACAACATGGTCGTGTAGATGGAATTTATCGCTATCATATGCCAGGTGGTTGGGAAGGAGAGGGTGAATCACGTAAACAGATTTTTATTGATTGTGTCAAGATTCGTATCGTTGAATCACGATCCCCAGTTCCAGGTGATAAAATGGCGTCAAGACATTCACAAAAGGGTACAGTGGGTCAATTGATGGATGAACAAGATATGCCTTTTACATCACGAGGTGTTCGTCCTGATATTGTGTTTAATCCTCACGGTCTTCCAACTCGTATGACCATTGGTCAACTCTTGGAAAGCACGAATGGAAAAATGGGATTAGATTTAGGAGTCTTTGTAGATGCAACACCGTTTACACTCTCACGAAGAGTTGCAGATCTAAAACAAGTGATGATTGACAGAGGATTTGAACCGTATGGTCACGAAATACTCTACAATGGAATGACAGGTGAAACAATGGAATCGGATATTTTCATGGGACCTATTTATTACCAGAGGTTGAAGCACATGGTTGAAGACAAAATCAATTATCGTTCCACTGGACCCAGAACATTAATGACACACCAACCTTTGCATGGACGTTCAAAAGGAGGAGGTCTTGCAATTGGAGAAATGGAACGAGATGGTATGCTTGCACATGGAATGTCCAAGTTCTTACATGAGAGTTTCATGGATAGGTCGGATGGAACTGAGATTCAATACAACCGAGAAACAGGTCATCTAGATACAAGTCTAGATAAACTTGCCATGCCCTACGCAATGAGTTTGTTTGTGAAAGAATTGGAATCGTGTCATATCCAAGTTAAAGTTTTAACCGAATAAAAATTGGACAAAATGGATTTAGATTTTTCAAATAATTAGATAGTATACTGAAAAGAATGTCTACTACCTACTCTGACTGCTACGAAATCGCAAGAATGCAACCTATGAACAACACTGAAGAACGAAGAAAAGAATACGCCTTGGCATTGATGGAATGCCGTAGAAATCCAACATACTTTGCACAAACACCTATGGGTGAACTACCTGCTACGTGCGAACCCTTGATGTCATGGGATTCACGTGGATGGACTACAATCACTAAGCGTGTCCGAGTCAAGAAAGTTAAGACTGTGATGGATCTTGAAAATGACTCTAAACTTGACAACTGGGATGACGTTGAGCACTACGGTCGCGCTACATACGTCAACACAGAGAAATCCTACGAACACAATGGTGCTCTCTTTGACATCGGTTCTCGTTTCTAATAACTTGAACCCACTTTTTACATGTATGTTAAATAATGCCTGCACCACCTCAAATTGTCGGAGTTCCAGGTTCAATGAATCCTTTAGAAGAACGTATGGCAGTTGCATACGCAATGGGCGCTAGAACCCCTTCAGAAATGGCAACTCAAATGGTCAAAACAGAAATCTTTACAATGATTTTTTTAGTAATTATTCTTGCAATTGTCTTTATCGTGTTTTGGTTTCTAGGTAAAGAAGTGCCAATTCGTCATGAACCCTTTGAACAACCAAGGGATGAATGTACAGACCGCCACCCATTTTTCTGACGCGTTTAAAGGTAAGGATGGAGAGTATAGTAGTGAACATGTTTGACCATATGTACGTAACAAAGCGTAACGGTGACCGTGTTCCAGTTTCATTTAATGAAGTTTTAACACGAATTCAAAGATTAGCAGAAGGTCTTCCACATGTTAACCCTGATTTGGTCGCACAAAAGGTTTGTAATCAAATTCAAGACGGAATTAAAACGTCTGAATTAGATGAATTTGCTGCAGAGACATGTGCTATGATGCAGGCACGTCATCATCCTAATTATGGTAAGTTGGCAGCACGTATTATCATTGATAATCATCAAAAACTTACTCCTGAAATTCAATCATTTGAGTCTTCCATGTATTCAGAGGAGTATCGAACTCTCTTTAAGAAACATTCTTCTGAAATCATGAAGATGTTCGTGTGGGAACGTGATTTCATGTTTGACTACTTTGGATTCAAGACGCTTCAAAAGGGATATATGCTTCCGGGAGAACGTCCTCAACATATGTGGATGCGAGTTGCTGTTCAACTTCATGGAAGTAACTTTGAAAAAGTTAGGGAAACGTATGACGCCTTATCTCTTGGATATTTCATTCATGCAACACCTACTTTGTTCAACTCTGGAACACCTCATCCTCAGTTGAGTTCCTGTTTTTTGGTCCATATGCAAGATGACTCCATTAAAGGAATCTACGATACACTAGGCGAGTGCGCTCAGATTTCTAAATGGGCAGGTGGAATTGGATTATCGGTTCACAATATCCGTGCAAGAGATTCAACGATTCATGGAACGAATGGAAAGTCTACTGGATTGACACCGATGCTCAAGGTTTTTAATGATACTGCTAAGTATGTGAATCAAGGTGGAAAGCGTAATGGATCCTTTGCAGTTTATTTAGAACCATGGCATGCAGATATTGAAGAGTTTCTCCGTCTCAAATTGAATACTGGAAATGATGAAGAACGTGCCCGTGATTTATTTTATGGATTGTGGATTCCAGATTTGTTTATGAAGAGAGTTGAAGAAGATGGAGTGTGGTGCTTGATGACTCCAGATGAATGCCCAGGTCTTTCAGATTCTTGGGGTGAAGAGTTCAATATTCTCTATACTAAATACGAAAGCGAACACAAGTATGTTAAAGAGATTTCTGCAAAGAAGTTGTGGCAGATGATTGTAGAAGCTCAAATTCAGACTGGAACACCTTATTTACTCTACAAAGATGCATGTAACGCCAAGTCGAATCAACAACATTTGGGAACCATTAAGTCGTCCAATCTTTGTACTGAAATCATTGAGTATACATCTCCAGATGAAACGGCTGTCTGTAATTTGGGATCTATTGCATTACCCAAGTTTGTCAAGAATGGAGTCTTTGACTACAAAGCACTTCGCAAATATACTGCTATTCTCACACGCAATTTGGATATTGTCATTGACAAAACCTACTACCCGACTGAAAAGTGTAAGCGTTCAAATCTTAGACACCGTCCAATTGGTATTGGAATTCAAGGACTTGCAGATGTCTTTGCAATGTTGCGTATTCCTTGGACATCCCCTAAAGCAGAAAAGGTAAATCGCGAAATCTTTGAGAATATCTATTATGCTGCCGCAGAGACGAGTATGACTCTTGCTAATAGAGATGAAGGTTGGAGACTTCCACTAGATACAGAAAATACATATACTTCTTTTACAGGATCTCCAATGAGTCAAGGAAAGATGCAGTTTGATTTGTGGAATGATAAACCTAGAGAAACGCCCTATCTAGATTGGGGAATTCTTAAAGCATTATGTATAGGAGGAATGAGAAACTCATTGTTAGTTGCTCCAATGCCGACTGCGTCCACCTCTCAGATTCTAGGCAATAACGAATGCTTCGAACCATTCACTTCAAATTTGTATTCTCGTCGTGTGTTATCAGGTGAATTCATGGTCGTCAATAAGTATTTAGTTGAAGATTTAGTTGCTCTAGGATTATGGACTTCAGATGTTCGAACTCAAATTATCGCAAATAATGGGTCGATTCAAGGTATGAAGGAGTTGCCCGAAGATGTTCGTGAACTCTACAAGACTGTCTGGGAGATTCCAATGAAGACCTTGATTAACCTTGCTCGTGATCGCGCTCCGTTTATTTGCCAGTCTCAATCCCTCAACTTATTCCTTGCTGAACCGACTCCATCCAAGGTATCGTCTATGCATTTCTATGCATGGAAGACAGGATTGAAGACGGGATGTTATTATTTGCGAACTAAAGCAGCTGCCAAGGCTCAACAATTTACTGTAGAACCTCCCTCCTGCGTTTCTTGTTCAGCTTAAGAAATTGTGTTGGTGTTAGAACAAACAAATGTCTACTCCAGCTGTTCCAGTAGTTTCAAAGAGTGGTGAGGTTCAGGCCAGCGCGGTCCCCCTCAAGGGAGGTGCCATTGCACTCATGCCTGCTTCAGTCGGTGGTCGTCGCCGCGGTTCCAAGAAGATCACCAAGAAGATGAAGAAGATGCTTAAGGCGCTCAAGATGATGAAGGGAGGTGAGGTCGAGGAGGCAGTCGAGGAAGCCGCAGAGGTTCCTGAAGCACCCGCAGAAGGCGCTCGTCGCCGAAGCCGCAAGGGTGGCAAGAAGACTCGCAGATCTCACCGAAGCTCAAAGGGTTTCTTTGCTTAAAGACTCTCACCAATTTCACTTACCAACGTGAACAATTCATCTGAAAATCCATAATGACATCCATTCGGTTCAGCCATTGGAGGCGCTTTACGAGATGAAGTATTACGCTTATGAATCAAACTTACAATCACATCCTGAGGAGAAAACTCCCGGCACATCTGTTCGCGACCGCGAATGAATGCACCACCTTCAGCAATTTGCTGATCAGGAAATCCACGCTCTTTCCAAAAGTCCCTAGTGAAGCATAACGTAGCTTCTGAAACACGTTCGCACATAGGAAGTTTGATAGGAGGTACATTCATGAACGATTTGGTTTCGTGAATGTTGTAGCATGGAATCACTGTTGAAAAAAGACATTGTTTTTCAGGTTTAGCTAACATATTCGCAACTCGTGCAAGAAGACTATTGCTTGGATATACGTCATCATCGTCCATGGTGACTAAAATATCATGTGAAGCGCGAGAGACTGCAAGGTTTCTCTTTTCACCAATGGTAAGTTTTGTGTCACTGAGAACATACACTACATTTGGAACGTCAGAGACCAAATCCTTAATCGGATCATCGCCATCATCCACTACTACCCATTCAATCTTGTCAACAGGATAGGTTTGTGCAATGAGACCATACTTAACAAGAGGAATAAACGGGCGACGGTCACGAGTAATTGTAATCACTGAAATATGTGGCAGGTCTTCTTCTTTAGGCAATTGTCCCTCAAGTGAATAGGTTCCAACATCCTTTGTTACGTCTGTAATTGCTTCAGTAATCGTCTTCAAGAATTTCTGATGACGAAACTCATACCATTCTCGGTATTTACGACTTTTCTCTCTCCTTTCATGATGGGAAATTTT
>Ga0114968_10004081_pt1 | contig 10892 bp, 1 predicted proteins | sample M_130807_EF_Meta_FD_87020 | JGI IMG/M metagenome (GOLD analysis project Ga0114968, IMG submission 87020) | Freshwater microbial communities from Lake Montjoie, Canada to study carbon cycling - M_130807_EF_MetaG | ecosystem: Environmental > Aquatic > Freshwater > Lake | place: Lake Montjoie... | reverse complement strand
GTAACAATGGTACTTGCTGTGCACGAGGGGCATTGTATGAACCGTAAAGGAGTAATTAAATGGATGCTTTGGACCATTATTGGTGGTACAATTTTCTTAAGTTGCCAGGCTTGGGAATGGACCCACTTACACCACGAGGGTGCTTGGTGGGGTAGTTTTGTTGGCGAGGGTACAACTGTAGAAAGTTTCAAACACTTTTTTAGTACTAGAGAAAATGTTAGTTTAGTAGCAGCATCGGGGCAACAATCCATTCACGACTTTTTCAACTTTTTCTTTACCATCACTGGTTTCCATGGTTTCCATGTATTAAGCGGTGTAGTTTTTTTAATTATCATTTTGTTTAATGTAATCAATGGTACTTATGAGCGCCGTGGCCATTACGAAATGGTAGAAAAAGTAGGATTATATTGGCATTTTGTAGATTTAGTATGGGTATTTGTATTTACCTGCTTTTATCTATTGTAATAAAATAGATTTCAGATTATTAGATTTTAGATATTAGAAATTTAGTAATCTTTATAATAAATTTAAATAAAAAAAAGTCTTACATCTAATATCTGTAAGTCTTACATCTAAAAACAATACAACAATGAGCGGATTTAGCAATTACGAAGCAGACCAAAGTGCATTATATAGTGGTGGACACCACCAAGACAGAAACAGTCCAGAAAGCAAATCTTTAGTAAGTAAAATATGGAAGGTAACAGCATTACTTTCTGTAGTTACTATTATAGAAGTTGGCCTTGGTCTATGGTGCTATAAAAGCACTGCATTCCCTAAAGGAATAGCAAATGTATTTTTTGTATTACTTACATTATTTAAAGCAGGCTACATTGTTAGCGTATTCATGCATCTTGGCGACGAGCTAAAAGGTATGATTATGACCATCCTTATTCCGTTAACTTTATTTATCTGGTTTATCATTGCATTTTTATATGATGGTGGCTTTTGGCTGCAAATCAATCAAATGTTTAGATAAACTATGAATACAATTTTTTAAAAGTCTCGATTAGCAGGTGCTATTCGGGACTTTTTTTGTTTAAGTAAATATTTTCCAATTAAATTTATATAAAGATCCAAAGAATAGCTGCCAATCCACAATGCTACTGAACAAAAGGCTATTAAATGCTAATGCGGAATCTTTTATTGCTTAAATAAAATTATTCAGAGCAAATCATAGTGGTGTAAACGTAATACCATTCTTCTTCTTTAGGTTAGAAAAATTATTTGCTTCCTCTCCAGAAAAAAAGGTAGACCCAGCTTTATCTATCCAATTAATTCCATTGATTATACTAACCTAACAAATCCATCAATTGCTGCAATATTAAATTTTGCTTTTGCTAATAATCTAGCAATTAAACGGAGAAAATTTGCCTTTGAAGAGCGCAATAAATATTGAATATGTTTGTTTTTACTTTGCAATTTTTAAAATATTGACTTTCAATTGCTTTTAAAATAATATATATAAAACCCTATTTATTGACAAGTTAATATCCGATATTTGGTTACTAATTTATATTCTGTATGAATAGATATTTCTACCTATTAAAAAATTCCGCTGTTTTATTGATTTTGCTAGTATACAGCACTGCTATGGTTAAGGCGCAAAGTAGTTTGTATACTTTTACACAAGTAAATGTTGCAGGCGCTTATCAAAATTTATCAAGTTATTCTGGTGTAACTAACACTGGTACTTTTCAAATAGATACGCTTTGCAACAGAGATTCCATTTCTGCAGATATTCCATTGGGTTTTGCCACTGGTTTTCCATACAATTGTAAAAAATATGGCTTTGTACGTATTTCCAATAATGGGCATTTATTATTAGCTCCTTTTGGCACTATTACACCTACTGTTTCTAATGCTTTAGTTGCAACACTTACTACTTTTTGCGAAGGTGTTATTCAACCATTTGGTACAGATTTAGTAAAAAGTACTGCTGCTGGAACTAGCTCTAGCATTACATATGGTAAACTAGGTAGCGATTTTATAGTGCAATACAAAGATATGGCTCGTACTTCTTCTCCGGGAGATATTATCAATTTTCAGGTTTGGTTAAATGGTAGTGGGCAAATAAAATTTATTTATGGTAATTGTACGCCAGACCCTACTAATTCTAGTATTTCAGGACCATTTGTGGGTTTAAGAAGTAATCATTTTACAGATGGTCACTGGCGTAGAGTACTAAGTGGTAGCAATTGGGATGTGTCATCTTATTCTGCTGCAAATGGTAATGCGCGTTTTACTAGTGTTTCTCCTGCAGCTGCACCACAGCCCAATTTAGTATATACTTTTAATCCTCGTAATTGTGTAAGTCCGGCTTATAAGTTGGCACCTGCTTGCATAAACTTTGAAAATAATTGGATAGATACTTTTGGTATGCGACCAGATAGCTTTTGGACCACTTGGCCAGGCCGTGGTAACGGTGCTTGGGCTCGCGAAGATGCTCCTGCTGCTAGTAACAATTGGGCAAATGGAACTAGTGGATTATTTTCTCCAAATGGCGCTAATGGCACCAGCCATAGCGCTCGATTCCATACTACTGTTACGCCAATTGGTGTTTATGGCGATTTAGATTATTATGTAAACTTTAGTAGCTGTGCCACTGCTGCAAAAGAATTAAGTTTTTACTATGTAAATACAAGTGGTGGAGATTCATTGAATGTGTATTTAAGTACTACAGGCTCTGCTGGTGCATTTACGAAGTTGGCATTAAATGGCGCATCTACAAAACTAACTACAAATTCAGGCTGGACATTATATACTATTCCATTAGGCGTAATTAGCTCTGCCACTTGTGTTGTACGTTTTAGGGCTTATGCAGATAATGGTAATATTACTTCAGGTACAGATATTGGCCTAGATGAAGTATGTGTTGGTATTCCAAATACACCACCTCTAGTAGTGACGTTACCAATAGGTGGTACTGCCGTTTGTGCTCTAGGACAAGGAATTAGTGGTGCTACTTTATTAGGTACTGGTGCAAGCACCTACACTTGGTCGCCAGCATTAGGTTTAAGTGCAACTACAGGAGCATCTGTAATTGCTTCTCCCACAGCCACAACTGTGTATACAGTTACTGGTACAGATGCCAATTGTAATACTGCAACATCTTCAATTAGTGTAATACTTAGTCCAAAATACGATTTATCATTGATCACTTCTGCTAATTATGTATGTGCAAATGGCACTGCTACTATTACTGCCAACGATACCATTTACGGACCAAGCACCATGCCTGTTACCTATTGCCCAGGACCAATTCCTAGCAACGGATCTGGTTCTTTTTGTATTACAAATGTAAATTTTGGCGCTATTAATAATACAACTTCAGGTACATGTTTAAGTCCATCATATACTGATTATTCAAGCACTCTTAGCACAAATGTATATGCTGGAGGTACCTACGCATTTACTGGTACAATGGCTACGGGCAGCGGAAGTATGGCTATCTGGGTTGATTATAATAGAAATGGTATTTTCGAAACTACAGAATTTACTTCTGTTGTTACCAACTCTGGCGCAGGTAATCCATATACTCAAAATATTACAATCCCTTCTGCTGCACAACCAGGTCTTACACGCATGAGGGTGCGCACAAGAGTTACAGCAACTGGTATTACCCCAAGTGATGCATGTACCCAGTTTTCTAGCGGCGGAGAAACTGAAGATTATGCTGTAAGAATTATCAAATCGCCTAGCGCTGTTTTGAATATTGCATGGTTGCCTACTACATATTTAAATAGTGCTGCTACTCCTTTAGTAATTGCTAGCAATGTTGCAGCATCTACAACCTATACAGCTACTATTACAGATGCTTACGGTTGTAATACAACTGCTGCAGTTTCTATTGGTGTACAAGCACTCAACTGTGGTACAATTACTGCAAATCCTGCATTGGCTTGTATAGGTGGTACTTCTATATTAAAATCTAATGTTACAGGTGGTGGTCAGCCGTACACATATTTATGGACAGGTCCTAATATTGCAAATAATGCAACAATTACAATAGGTATTAATGATAGTGTAGTAGTAACGCCGAATGGTGGTACAGTTTATACCTTACAAGTTACAGATGCTTGTGGTAATAGTTGCACTAGAACTTATAATTTGAATGTTTTTGCGCCACCCGTTGTAAGTGTAGCAAATGCCATTGGAGGCGCAGTGCAGATTTGTGCTACTAATACTAATAATGTTTCTATGCTTGCAAGCGGTGCAGCATCTTATGCATGGAGTCCGGCACCTACTTTTTTAAGTGCTTCTGGTGATAGTGCAAATACTTTTGTAACCGCTACTACTTCTTATGTTGTTACTGGAACAGATGTACATTCTTGTACTTCTGCAACTACAGTTATCGTTTTATATCAACCAAATTATGCATTAACTACTACTGCCACACCTCAATATTTATGCGCTGGTGGTACGAGTATGCTACATGTTTCCGATACAGTTTATGGCAGCAATACTGCACCCACTAGTTATTGTACGAATAATTTGCATACCACTGCTGGTAGTTGTATAGATTCTGTAATTTTTAATACTTTAAATAATTATACAAGTACATGTGCTTTGCCTAGTTATTCAGCAAGCCTTGCAACTTATCAAACCAATGTGTGTGTTGGTTCTATTTATTCTTTAAAAGTAAGTTTAAATCCTTTTGGATATGCTAGTGCTTGGATAGATTTCAACCAAGATGGAATATTTGATAATGGAGAATATTTTCCAATAGTTATCAATAGTAATACTGCTACTACTACTGTATTCATACCAAATACTGCTGCGGTAGGTTTAACAAGATTGAGAATTAGATCTCGCTCTTCATCTATCAATGCTAATGATGCATGTATAAATTTTGTTGATGGAGAAACAGAAGATTATTTAATACGAATTTTTAAAACAGCACCTGCTCCGCTAGTTAGTTTTAATTGGACCCCTACAGGACTCCTTGCTACTAATAATGGAAATCCTGTGGTTACCAATGCGGTAAATACCACTACTCCTTTTTTGGTAACTACTACAGATGCAAATGGATGTACCAAGCAAACTGGTGTGTTTGTATATGTTCAACCGCTTGTATGTACTGCTATTACCAGTAGTTTGGGCACTACAATTTGCTCTGGAAAACAAACCACCTTAACTGCAAATTATACTGGTGGTGGACCAAATTATTCTTTCAGCTGGGCAACTAGTGCAGGCAATGTTGGTAATACTGCTAGCATAAATGTGTCTCCAAATACTACAACTACCTATACCGTAACTATAACAAATGGTTGTACCCCAAGTGCTTCTTGCACACAAACAATTACTATTAATGTTAATACTTCACCTTCTATTGGTTTAAATACAGTTCCAATAAATACATTGTTATGCGGTAGTGGTACAGTAACAATGACAGCAAATGGTGCTATTGCCTATAGCTGGTCATCTTCTAGTTTACCAACATTTTTAAATCAAACAACTGGAGCTACTGTAATAGCTACTCCAATGGTTACAGCTACCTATACCGTTGTAGGTACAGATATCAATGGCTGTACTGCTAGTAATACAAAACTAATAGTATTTACTCCAGTAAATAGTGTTCAAGCAATAGCTGATCCATCTGGTATAGGTTTGTGTAATTCTACTGCAAATATGAATGTAAATGATACTGTTACAGGTCCTCAAACAGTTATAGGCACTTATTGCAATAATAGTGCAGCAACTATGACTTCATTATCTGATATTACAGCTATTAATTTTGGGAATTTGTCTAATACCTCTACCTGCACTACTACAGGTGCTGGGGCTTCTTTATTAAATAAATATTCAGATTATTCTGCAGTTGTACCAGCGCAAGATGTATATACAGGCACTATACAAAATTTTAATATTACTGTATCGGATTGCGGTGGCGTTAGTAGTGGTGCATTTATAAAAATATTTATTGATTATAATAGAAATGGTCAATTTACAGATCCAGGAGAAGAAGCCTATGCATCATCTGCTGCCCAAGCTGGTACATTTACAGAAAATGGTAGCATTTACGTTCCTACCTATGCATCTGCTGGTGTTGTAAAAATGAGGGTTATTGTAAGTAATACTACAAATGTACTTTCTATATTACCATGTGGTAATTATACCAATGGCGAAACAGAAGATTACCTAATAAACATTAAAACCACGCCTGCTTATACTTATAGTTATGTTTGGAATCCTGGTGCATTGCCAGGTAATAATGTTCTAGTTTCTCCTAGTGCTACTACTACATATACAGTAACTGCTACAAATGTATATGGGTGCTCTACAGCAAGTACAGTTACAGTAACCGTTGGTGGTGTTGCATGTAATGCTATTACTGCAACTTCTACAACCATTTGCCAAGGAGCACCTGCTATATTAACAGCTAATCCAATACTAGGTACACCCCCATATACTTATTTATGGAGCAATGGTGATACCACAAAAAATACTACGGTTATACCATCTACTACAACTACTTATACAGTTATTGCAAAAGATGCTTGTAATGCAACTTGTTCTAAAACAATCACTATAAATGTAATTACTGCACCTACATTATCCATATCACAATCATTACCTGCAGGCCAAGGAATTTGTGTAAGTGGTACCAATACACTAACAGCATCTTCTAATGGTTCTAGCCCTGTTTATAGTTGGAGTCCAGCTACGTTTTTAAATACCACTACAAGCGCAAGTGTAATACAAAGTAACCCAACTACTAATCAAATTTATACTGTTACAGTTACCACATCAGTTGGTTGTACAAATGCTGTAACTTTTAATGCATTATTTTCTCCATCATATAGTATTTCTGTAAGTAGTAATCCAACAACTATTTGTCCTAATGGTTCTACTACTTTAATTGCTTCAGATACCGTTAATGGACCTGCTATTTCGCCTACTTATTCAACTGCATCCTTACACACTTCTACAGGACCATGTATTATTGAAGTAGCAATTGCAAATACTTATACTAATAATACTGCATTTACTTGCCCTATACCTGCGTATACGGCACCTACTAATGCACCTGTAGCTACCTTCTATACCGGAACAAGTGTGCCATTAAGTGTAACAACATCTGTAAATTCTTCTCCAACACTAAATTGTGTTGTATCGGCGTGGATAGATTATAATAGAAATGGTGTTTATGATTCTATAGAGTGGGTACAAATTTCAACAGCATCTATTGGCAATTTACCTAATCTTATTTCTTTAAATATTCCATCTTTTGCAAGCCCTGGATATACAAGAATGCGTATTAGAACTCGTTTAGGATCTGGCAATGGACCAACGAATGCAACTACTACTTTTGCTAGTGGAGAAACAGAAGATTATTTAATTAATATTATCAGAACATCTTCTGTAATTCCATTAAGTACTTTTGTATGGAGTGGGTCATCTGGTGGATTAGGTAGTGGGAATCCAAAAATTGTAAATGCTATCTCTTCAAATAGTACTTATACAGTTACTGCTACAAATGCGTATGGATGCACCGCCTCTAACACAGTTGGTGTAAGCGTGCAAGTGTTAAGTGCAAATGCAATTACAGGAAATAATATCAATTGCGAATTTTCATTCGATACCTTAGTTGCGCATCCTAGATTTGGTGGTGCACCTTATACCTATGCTTGGACATCTGGTAATGCAAATTCATTAGTAACTACATATGATTCTGTGGCAGTTATTCATTTATCAGCAAGTACAATATATACAGTTACTATTACGGATGCATGTAATTCTACTTTTATAAACACTATCAGTATTAACTTTGTACCAAATCAATTATTTTTATTGTATGCTTCAGGTCAACAAGGAGTTTGCGGAACAGGTACTGTAAATTTAGTTACAGTTGGTAATATGGCAAGCTTTGCATGGTCACCAAGTACATTCTTAAGTAATACTACTGGTTCCTTTGCAAATTGTATCAATCCAACTGCAACAACTACCTATTCTGTATTAGGTACAGATAGTTTTGGATGTAAGTATAATAGCAACTTTACAGTATTATATTCTGATGCTATTGCAGTATCTGCAATTAGTAATCCGGCCGCAATTTGTTCTGGTCAATCTGCTACTTTAGAAATTATTGATACACTTTATGGACCAGCTACAATGCCAACAAATTATTGTGGTAGTTCTGCAAATAGTGCAGTAGGAGAAGATATATTAAATGTTGTTTTAGGTACTGTTAATAACCCTTCTGATTGTATTACTCCTGGCCCTGGCCCTGGTTCAGTATTAGGTAAATATGCAAATTACACTGTTTTAGCACCACAAGATGTATATAGTAATGACTCCTTAGCATTTAGTATTTTACTAGGTAGTTGTAATAATAGTACACTAGCTAATGGTGTTAAAATATTAATTGATTTTAATAGAGATGGAGATTTTATAGATGCCGGAGAGTTAACCTACACAAGCCCTACTGCTTTGAATGGAACACATACAGAATCAGGATTTATTCATGTGCCTAATGTTGTATCTCCAGGCTATACTAGAGTAAGAATAATTATGTACCAAACAGGTAATCCAAGTATTATAAGTCCTTGTGGAACTTATGTGCAAGGTGAAACAGAGGAGTATATCATCAACTTAATTAATACACCAACGTATGTTGGTACAAGTTATACATGGTCTAATGGCACTGCTTCAAGTGTAGGTGCTATGGTCAGCGTAAGTCCTAGTACTACATCTACCTATACTGTAACCATGAGTAATGCAGCAGGTTGTACCGCAACTACTGGCGTAACGGTAACAGTTGGTCCATTAAACCCAGGTATTATTACACAATCTGCTGGTAATGTATTGTGCATTAGCGGCTTTGATACACTTACAGCGCATCCTACAGGCGGCGGTGCACCTTATCATTATTTATGGAATACAGGGGATACAACCCAATCTATTGCAATAGTAATACCTGCAGTGATTACTTATACTTGCACCATTACAGATGCCTGTGGAAATACTTCATCCACTATTGCAGTTATTAACTCTCCATTCCCACCTTCAATTAGTATTAATGCCTTACCTACTAATGCATCTATTTGCTTAACTGGTACTGTAAATTTAACTGCAGTTTGTACAACTTGTGCATCTGTAAAATGGATAAATACGAATCAAACCTCCGCTTCTATCGCTGCTAATCCTGTTGTATCGGCTATTTATACGGTAATAGGTACAGATGGTTTAGGATGCGAAAATACAGCAACTATTCAGGTAAATAAATCATTTCCACATACTTTGAATGTTACAAATTCACCATTAGCAGTTTGTTTAGGTAGCTCAACAGTTTTAAATACAATGGATAGTACAATTGGAAGTAGTTTTGATCCGGCACCAACTAATTACTGCATTCCTGCGCATTCCAGCAGTTCTCCATGTATAGGTACAGTTTCTTTTTCAGATTTAAATAGTGTAACAGCTGGTAATTGCACATTACCATCTTATACCTATTATGCCAATAAAATTGCTAATGTATTAGCAGGAAGCACAGTGGCAATTAATGTAAAAACAGCAGTGGCAGGAATTGGAGCAAATGCATCTATCAGTGTTTGGTTAGATTTTAATAAGGATGGATTATTTTCTACCAGCGAATATCAATCTATTGCCGCTTCTGTAGCTCCAAATGTTTTTGCAACGGCAAATATTACTATTCCTGCAAATGCTGCTTCTGGTTATACAGTTATGCGAATAAGAGCTAAAAGTACTGGCAGTGCTATTAGCGCTAATGATGCATGTACTACATTTTCTACCGGAGAAACAGAAGATTATGTAATTAATATTTATAATACAATTGCTAGTACAAATATGAGTTATGCCTGGTCGCCAAATGCTTTATTTACAAATAACACAGGCAATCCTATCACCACCAATAGTCTAAGTAGCAGCTCAGCCTTTACTGTAGTAGCTACAGATGCCTTTGGATGTTCATTTTCTGCAGTTAGTACTGTTACATTGAATCCTCCTATTTCCATTTCTGTAGATACTTTCAAAGCTGTATGTTACGGTGTGCCTTCTGGTAAAATGCATGTAAATGCACTTGGTGGAACGCCTCCTTACACCTATAGTTATCATCCTAGTGCAACTTCACCTATTGGTCATCCAGATTCTGCTATTAATTTATTGGCAGGCACTTATACGGTTACCGTGCAAGATAATGCAGGCTGTTCTGCAACTACACTTGCATACATTACCCAAAATCCAGCAATGGTTGTTGCTGTCAATCAGGTAAACACAGCTTGTCATGGTACAAATAATGGTAATGCATACGCAACTGTAACAGGTGGTGTACCTCCGTATACTTACTTTTGGTTAGATTCTGCAGGTAATAGCCTTTTAGGCAACAACGACTCTGTGAATAATTTAACTACCGGAACTTATTCTGTGTATGTAAATGATGCAATAGGTTGTTTTGCTAGCCCAAGCCCATTTATCAGTTTTATAATTACTGAACCTACAGCAGTATCTGTTTCTGCTAATGCTACAAATGCTAGTTGCAATGGTGGATTGGGTTCTATTACTGCATCTGCCTCTGGTGGCACAGCGCCAATTAATATTTTAATAAATGGAGTAGCTACTAATGCTACTTACACAGCAGGCACGTATACAGTTTTAGCTTCAGATGCGCATGCTTGTACAAAATCTACTGTTGTAAGTATTACACAGCCAAGTGCGTTAGTAATTACTACTACCATTGCTAATGTTACTTGTTTTGGTGGTGCAAATGGCAATATTACGGTAAATGCCTCTGGAGGAACTGGCGCTACAACATTCTTGATGAATAATAATCCTGTTTTATCTGCTTATACCGCAGGTATTTATACCTTAATGGCTACAGATGCCAATAATTGTACTGTAACATCTACAGTTACAATTGGGCAACCCAATCC
>Ga0114968_10004080_pt1 | contig 10893 bp, 12 predicted proteins | sample M_130807_EF_Meta_FD_87020 | JGI IMG/M metagenome (GOLD analysis project Ga0114968, IMG submission 87020) | Freshwater microbial communities from Lake Montjoie, Canada to study carbon cycling - M_130807_EF_MetaG | ecosystem: Environmental > Aquatic > Freshwater > Lake | place: Lake Montjoie... | reverse complement strand
CCGAAACTGGTACGCCTTTTTATCGCACTGCGCTCGGAGACCGCGAACGCTCGGCCCCTTGCTGGAGTTCAACATCCGCATCTGAATTGCGGTGGCGTCGGTATTGATCGCCATTTCTCCGCCCAAGGCATCTATTTCACGGACGATATGTCCCTTGGCCAACCCCCCGATGGCCGGGTTACAACTCATCTGGCCAACTGTATCAAGATTCATAGTAAGCAAGAGGGTTTCTGCACCCATTCGTGCAGATGCCAAAGCTGCCTCAATCCCTGCATGCCCAGCGCCAATTACGATTACATCGTAATTCTTGGCGAAGACAAAATAGGAAGAGGTGGTCATAGAAATTCTGTTAGACGGCAGGGGAGGGGAGCCGGTCGGTAAAAATCGTCTTTGCAGCCAGAAGGCGACCTGGGTGCTTTGCCTCAGAATTCGGAAGCCCAACAGGCAAAACAAGGGCAATAGCTATATTTTTATCTCCATCTACACCAATGATTTGCTTGACTTTTGACTCATCCCATCCATTGATATAACAAGTCGAGTAGCCTTTCGATTGTGCTGCGAGGGCAAGGGTGGTTGCCATAATCATCGCATCCTTAATAGCATATTCGCGCTCTTTTTCGCCTAGGCCTTTCTGGAACCCCGGGGCGTTTTCGCCAATCCAGTCCGCAAACTTCTGGGGCCACGCTCCCGAGGAGACGCCGGTTTTCAGGATTTCGCCCATATGCGTTTCCCAACCGCGGATTGAGACTGCAAAAACAAAAGTTACAGGGGCCTCCAAGATCTGCTTCTGCCCCCAAGCCGCCGCTGCGAGGGCTTCTTTTTGCGCCATGGAACGGATCATGACAACTCTTGTCGGCTGAAAATTCCATGAGCTGGGAGCGTCCTGCATCAAGGAGAGAAGCTCCTGGAGAACACCCTCTGGGATCGGGTCGTTCTTAAAAGATTTTATGCTACGCCGGGCACGGATCGATTCCGCAGTTGTAAGATCAAATTTGTTCATCACGAAACAGTATACGAAAGGGAGAAAAAATGAAAGCCAAGGGAGGCCTGCCCCCTGGGCTAGGGCCCACGGTTACCGTGCCGTGAAAAGTTCTTCGATCGTGTGGAGCTCAACGTGTTCCGATTGAATCGACCAAAGCTTAGAATAAAGACCTCCAGAACGGATCAGGGTCGTGTGGTCGCCCAATTCTTTGATCCGACCATTTTCCACAACAGCAATCACAGTGGCTTTGCGAACGGTGGAAAGGCGGTGGGCCACCACAATGCTGGTTCGGCCAGCAAGAAGGTGATCGAGAGCAAGTTGGATCTGTTTCTCCGTCGCGGTATCGACGCTGGCAGTGGCCTCATCAAGTATGAGGACAGGGGGGTCTTTCAAAAGGGCCCGCGCGATGGATAGCCTCTGGCGCTCTCCAGCGCTAAGTCGGACCCCCCGCTCACCCACTTTCGAATTCCAGCCATCAGGAAGAGCGCGAACAAAATCGAGCGCGCAGGCTGCCTGAAGCACTCTCTCGATCTCCATATCGGTAGCTCCTGGTTTGCCCAACTCGAGATTTTGGCGAACCGTCGCCTGAAAAAGAAACGGCTCCTGGGTAACCACTCCAACCTCCCGACGAAGTTCCTCAAGCGCAATCTGGGGAAGGGAAATCCCATCCAACAAAACCTCTCCAGCAGTTGGATCGTGAAACCGAGCGACGAGTGAGGCGAGCGTGGTTTTGCCAGCTCCTGTTGGGCCAACAAGAGCGAGGGAAGTACCTGAGGGGATTTTGAGATCGATGCCGTGGAGAACCTCTTTTCCCGTTCGATAAGAAAAGTGGATGTTTTTGAAAGTCACCTCCCGGGCCGAGCCTTGGCGGGTGGGAAGATGTCGAAGGGGGCCCGAGGAAATGTGTCCTGGCTCGGGTTCGGCATCCAAAATGGAAAAGACCCGTTCTCCTGCCGCGCGGCCCGCTTGGATTAGCTGATTCAAGCTATGGAGCCGGCCAACCGGCTCGTAAAACATTCCGACATAAAGAAGAAAGGCGACGAGCTCGCCGACTGCCATTTTCCCGTCGAGAACCGACTTTCCCCCAACCCAAAGAACCAGACATGTTCCCGCTGCGGCAAACCACGCCATGGAGGGGGAGTAAAACGCCCACGCCTTCATAATGCCCAAAGAGGCGATCCGAACGTCCTGTGCAACTTTTTCGAAACGATTCGCGCCCTCTTGAAGCCAACCATACGTTTTGATCTGTCTCATGCCTTGAAGATGATCCATCAAAAGCGAGTTCAAGGCGGAAGAAGCTTTCCGTTGGACTCGGTAGCGGGGATGAGCGGTGAGGGTGTAGTAAAGTGCGCCAGCTGCAAGAAAGGGGATTGGAGCCAAAGACCAGGCGGCAAGGAGGGGATCGATTCGAAAAAGAATGAATCCGACTCCAAAAAGCTGAAGCAGAGCGATCAGGCCCTGTTCGATTCCGTCGATGAGCATCCGCTCCATGTTCATCACGTCCTCACTCACGCGTGTCAGGAGATCCCCACTGGAGCGGTGGTCGTACCACGAGGTAGAAAGGCGCTGAAACGCGAAATAAAGATCCCGCCGTAGATCGAGGATCACCTTTTGTTCGAAAAGGTTGTTGAGGAGAATGCGTAGCGCGTTCAGGCCATCGCGACCGAGAAAAACAAGGAGCAGTACCCCGACGAGCCAGGGGAGCTTGTCCTTTTGTCCCTTCGCAATGACATCATCAATCAGGTAACCGGTCAGGCGGGGGTAGACGAGACCGAGAAGGGTAGAAAGCAGAGCGGCCGAAATAGTTCCGATGGCAAAGCCCGGATATTTACGGAGGTAAGCGGCGATTCGGAGAGCGGTCGACATGAAGCCGAAAGAGTAGCCGCATCGGACCGAGCAGCCAATGATGGAGGGAAGTTAGGATGCCTGGGGTAAGCCGAGAGTCCGCAAAAGGGCAAGGTCATCCGACTCCTCGGGATTTGGGGCGGTCAGAAGTTTGTCACCGAAAAAGATGGAGTTGGCGCCAGCAAAAAAACAGAGGGCCTGCCCCTCGCGGGTCAGGGCAGTCCGGCCAGCACTCAAACGAACGCGGGCCCGGGGAAGAGCGATCCGAGTCGTGGCGATGAGCCGGACGAGCTCAAAAACATCCACCATCTTTTGGCCGGCGAGGGGAGTTCCTTCCTGGGGCATGAGACAGTTGATCGGAACACTTTCCGGAGCGGGATCGAAGTCGCAAAGAACTTCGAGCATTTTCAGTCGATCGTCTTCCGTTTCCCCCATTCCCAAAATCCCCCCACAGCAAACCGACATTCCGGCATTCTGGACTGAGCGGATGGTACGAAGACGGTCCTGAAAAGAGTGGGTGGTGACAATCTTGGAATAGTGTTCGGGAGAGGTGTCGAGATTGTGGTTATACGCGGTGACTCCGGCCTCTTTGAGCTGCCGGGCCGCTTCGTCAGTAAGTTGACCCAGCGTGACACAGACCTCCATGCCGAGTTGCTTCACGTCCCGCACGATATTGAGAACCGACTCAAACTTAGCTTCTCCTTCACGGACCCCTTTCCAGGCGGCTCCCATGCAGAACCGCCCGGCTCCTGCCTCCTTTGCCTGGCGAGCTTCCTCGAGGACAGCTTCGCGATCCATCAGCCTCTCGGCCTTGACGCCTGTGTCGTATCGAGAGCTCTGGGCACAGTACCCGCAATCCTCACTACATCCGCCGGTCTTAATGCTCAAAAGGCGGCACAGCTGGACACCTTCTTTTTCGCCCCAATGTGCCCGATGCACCTGACGAGACTGCTCCAAAAGGGAAAAGAGGGGCTGGCGGTAGACAGAGGAAAGAGAGCCGAAGGTTTGGGGAGGCATTGATTTGTTGGCAACCATTCCGTAAGGGTGGCAAGTGGAGTAGGGGAGGTCAAAAACTGATTGCGTATACGAAAAGAAGGGGGACGATTCACCTATGAAAACAACTCCTAGCCCGCTCCTCGTCCTCAGCATCCTCCTTTGTATCATAAGCCCATTCACGGCCCGCGCGGATTTTTTTGGCAAGCTTGAGCCTCAACTGATTCAAGTCATGGACGGGAAAAAGGCGGATTATAAAAAACCTGCGACAAGCGCGAAGTACACCGCCATTTACTACTCCGCTCACTGGTGCCCGCCCTGCCGGGCTTTTACGCCCAAGTTGGTTGAGTGGTACAATGAATTTAAGCCGAAACATAAAGATTTTGAGTTGGTCTTCGCTAGCTCGGACAAAGATGAAAACGCGATGCTGGAATATATGACCGAGATGAAAATGCCTTGGCCTGCGATACGGTTCGCCGAAAAGAAAAAAAGTGGAGTCGACAAGTATGCTTCCGACGGGATCCCTTATCTTGTGTTAATCAATGCTGAAGGAAAAAACTTAACCGGAGCCCAAGGGAATGAATGGGAACCACCGGCAGAATTGCTTAAAAAGATTGAGAAAATCGTGGAAGATAAGAAATGATGCGCTGTCTTTTTTTTACATGTCTGTTGTTAGCTTTGACAGGGTTCTCCCGGGCAGAGAGCTACGCTGATTATGTGGCTCGTCATAAGCGGATCCAGAAGATGGTCAATCCGATGAACGTGCCTGTCGCGAATGCGCTGAATGACCAGTGGGATGCAAATCCGGAATACGCCAACCCGAACGACCGAGTCGCCACTCCTGGCCCCAAAAAGTTTTATATCAAATCATCTCGCGACGATCAGGGGCGAGTGACCTGTCTTCCAAGACCAAGATAGCTCCCCACGGGAGTGAACCTCCCAAACCGTTGAAGGCCGCGGCATAGTTTTGTCATCCGAAGAACTCTTTCTGCCTGAGTGCGGCGAGTCAGCCAGCGAGGCATTTCAGGCTCGGGGAGGGAAGAAAGTTCCCAAGGGTGAAAATAGAGACATAGCAATCCATCGTGCTGGAGAACTCGGGCACATAGGGCCAAATAGATGGGCAAAGGCAAAATATGGAAACTCGCCCAAAAAAGGGGAAGGCGGATGCCGGGCAAGACCGCCGCAGGAACCTCCCAGAGCGGGCCGATCTGAAAGGGTCGCCGCGGTTCTCGACGATGATCGTATCTTCCTGGAATCCACGTGGGATTCAGGGATGCGTCGTAAAGGAATCCTGCACGAGTAATGTCCTCTTTATTGATTTTCCGGAGACGGGGGGAACGGAATCCGTAAATTTCTTGTTCAGAGATGTCCTGAAGAAGGGTGCGGCTGGCAGAGAGCTGAAGATCCTCCCCAGCACGATGAGACCACCCATGAGAAGCGATCTCGTGACCACGAGCCCCCGTTTCACGAAGAAGCTCAGGAGCCAACTGAGCAAGACGCGCGGTGCAAAACGTTGTGCCTGGAAATTTCCACTCCTTTGTATGGTCAAGCCACTCCTGCCAAATATCCCGCCCGCGGCTCAATCCGTCATCGGGCAGGGGAAAGGCTCCAAAATCGGCCGGCGCGTCATACTCCTCAACATCCCAAGTCAACAGGATGGAGTTCATTCGTGGAAGCGGTACGCCCCCGTCCAAGACCACCAACGGATCAGCAGAAGCTCTTTGAAGCAAGTAAGGGAGTCCCGAAGAAGTTTAACGCGAGAGGTCTTGTAGGTGTGTACAGAGGAGACTTGGGCTGGAATCTGACCAACACGAAGGCCAAGCTTTCGACAGAGGTAAAGCAGCTCCACATCAAATGCAAAGTCACTCAGTTTTTGCATTTGAAAAAGCCTCTCGGCAGCTTTGCGTTTAAAGCCCTTCAACCCGGCCTGCGTATCCGGATAGTCGATTCTGAGAAACCAGCATGCCAATCGGTTGAATCCCCACCCCAGAAAAGCTCGTCTGGCTGGAAGTCCCCCGTGAGCTTGGGGGGCCATGGAGCGAGAACCGATCACCACATCGTGCTTCGCGAGGGATTCCTCAAGTGGGGTGAGGTGGTCGAGTGAATAAGCCAAATCTCCATCCGTAAACATTAAATGCTCTTCCTGAGCATCACGAAATCCGTTACGGATCGCATGACCTTTGCCCCCATTTTTAGGCAATATTATGACTTCGGCGTTTTCCAATGAATGAAGTCGCTGGCGAAAAGCACTGCCCGTTCCATCTTTCGAACCGTCATCCACGACGACCACCCGCATTTGCGGATTTCTGCGACTTGCCTCCTCCAGGGCTTGGGAAACGTCCTTCACCAGATGTCTTTCATTATAAACAGGAAGGACGAGCCGCGAGCGCAAACAAGACTCCATGCAGTAAAGTTTTGAAACGAAGAAGCCACCTGTCAATTGAACTAATTGCTCATCTGTCAGTTATATGCTCACAGCAGGCTCCCTGATGGCCCTACGCCTAAATGCTGCTGTGAGATCGTTAGCGCTATTTCTCAGGAGGCAATATTTAGAGAAATCTCCGAAAGAAGTTTCGCAGATTTCGGCTTTCGTACCGGGCCGTAAATCGTTTGAGTTCGAATCGAGATGTGTCTGAAGCATTGATTCCACGATGCATCGTGCAGGCGGTTTTAAATCCTGCCTCACGAACCAGCTCCACGGTGGTTTGGTTGTAATCACCATAGGGATAGGCAAAATGTTCAACAGGAAGGCCAAAGCGATCCTCCAACTTTTTTTTGCTTGCGACGATTTCCTCCTTGGCATGATCGCGCGAAAGAAGAGAAAGGCGAGGATGGGTGCAAGTGTGAGCTCCAATCCAATGTCCGGCCGATAGCCACTCTTTGATCTGAGGCTCGTTCATCAAAGAATCGGCTTCCCCTCCTTCGCGAGCTTCCCAATCACTGGCTTGTCCGATTCGATCAGCCACCAGGTAGTTGATCGCCCGTATATTATTTTTTTGCATGAGAGGAACCGCCTCCGTCAGATTGTTAAGAAACCCGTCGTCAAAAGTAATGGTGAGCAAATTTTTCCCTGTTGCGGCAGGCAGGGCGGGAAGATCGGAAATAAAACCGCTCGAAAAAAGTTCCTCCATCTGGCGGGAAAAAAGAGCTGGGTCGAGGTACAATCCCTTGATCCGAGCTTTCCGAGGAGGTGATGCAATCTTGTGGTAGCAAAGAATTGCTCGGCCTTGGTGAAACAGATCCTCAAAGGGAGCAAGCTCGGTGTAATATTCGGGCAAAGAAAGAGGCGTCATCGAATTATCCGTTCGACCGGGTTAAGGTCAGGGTTGCAAGAACTGCTCGTGCCACCTCATCGGATGAAATCTGGGAAAGGCAAAGCCCCCTTCCGCCTGAGCATTTCTGCTCGCCCGATGCGTTACATTCACAGGGGCGAATAAGAAGTCGGTGATCGGGCCCCCTCGGGGCCCAGCCCGGTCGGCCAACCGAGTCGCGAAAAAGGGAAACGGTCGGTTTGCCCAATGCCGTCGCCAAATGGAGAACTCCCGAGTCGAGTCCGACATGCAGCTTCGATGCCTTCAGAAGTGCTGCAAAACGTGACATGGAGAGGGGATCGAAAAAGTTTTGAATTCTCTCATCCTGAACCAAAGAGAGAAGATCCGCCTGCCGCGCGATTTCCCGTTGGGACCCGGATCCAGTGACAACAACTCGAGTTTGGGGCGATTTTTTCCAAACTTGGTGAAGAGTGTCCGACCAGGCGTCCAGGGGCCACTCGTTAAGGGGAGAGCTGGCCGCACTGATCGACAAGTGGAGGAACGGGAAGGGAACTTGGCTTTTTGTCCAAGCCTCGTCTTCAGGCGAAATCTCCCATGCCCACCCGGGATTGACTCCCTCCCAACCCAAGTCGCGTAGAACTGAAAGCCTTTGCTCGAAAACCGGCTGGGCACGATCCCCACGTGAAACGGTCCGGGTAAGCCTCCACTTGGCCGGCCAGGAGTTGCGTCCGGTTAAATGGGCCACACGATCCCGAGCCCCGCTCCATCCAGCGCAAAAGAGATTGCGATCGGAGCCCGCAAAAGAAATGGCCGCGTCGTACTTTTCTGCGCGGATCGCAAATAAGGTTGAAAGATGCCGCCAAGGGGGTGGGCTGGGTTTCCGAAGAGGAATGATCCAGCACCGGTTGACTTCGGGCACTAACCCAAGGAGCTCTGCGCCAACAGGAGTGGTCATGACATCGACGAGCGCGCCGGATTGGCCGAGCGCCCGAATCGCAGGAATGGAGTGAACCGTGTCACCCAAAAATCCAAGGTCGACCACAAGGACCTTTTTCCAAGCGGGAAGAGGCATGGGGTAGTTTCGGTCAGACTGGGGGAATGGCCAACCCAGAAACGTCGTCTTGGCCGAAGCCTTAGCTTCGAACAAGATGGAGGAATGCCGTTCCGCCCACTTCCTTATGTGTTCGAGTTTGCTAGCAATCTAAAGGCCGACCCGAAAAAGGTGATGACCTTTCATCTGGACCCCAAAAATATTGCAAGAGTCTCTCCATGGTGGATTCAGATTCTCGCCCTTGAATCCCCTGAACGGATTGTGCAGGGCTCGAAAATCCGGCTCAAAGTCCGCTCCCTCGGGCTTCCCCAATCTTGGGAAGTCACCGTCGCAGAAGTGGTAGATTTCTCGGGATCCCCCGCCAAAGCCTCCCTATTGGATGTAGCGGAGAAAGGGCCCTTCCCGTACTGGCGCCATCACCACGAGTTTTGGGCAGCTCCCGATGGAACCACTGGATTGGTGGACCGGATCGAGTTTCTCCCCCCTGGAGGATTTCTGGGAACACTTGCCTTGCCGCTCATCCGGAGATTTTTCGAAATCCTTTTCCGCGCACGCCACGATGCCACGCGAAAAATCTTCGAGTCGGCTTAGCTGGGTTAGGTCAGGTGCCCCACGGGCCCAATGGAGGCCCAGTCGACAGCGACCGACTGCTTAAGAAATGTTTTGTGGCTCACGTAACTCACCTTTCCCGTTCGAACTCCATGTTCGTGGACGAGTCGGGTGGTTTTGACGTCATAGCAGCAGTACTCCGCCACCTGTTTTTGCTTTCCTTCTCTCCACCACTGGATCGCCTCCATGCCGGAAGCGGTCTTTTTCACGCCGCAGGTGGCCTCGGCGACAGCGTCCAGTCCCACTCGGTGTTTAATTTTTTCCTCTAGGCTCACCATCAGGTCGAGAGTGGGAACAGTGGAAAAGTCGAAAACCGAGTAAGCGGTCAGAACCGTGTAGTCGAATCGAAGCACATTAAAACCCACGACAAGATCCGCGCGGCGCAAATCGGCGATCAGTCGCTCGACATCCTTCTCCAAATACACCGCGTATTCCGCCTTATCGGAGTGATAGAGGACGGCCACGGAGACGCCCATCCGGTCGATATGCCCCCAGCCGCCGACTTCGGCAGCGCTTTTCTGTGTTTCCAGATCAAAGTAAACAATATTGCCCATTTCCCTTTAGGAAATCGCATGTGGGGTCAAAAAGGCAACCGCTTTTCGCGCGCAGGTTAGACTTGTTCTTTTTCCTCCCCGAGGTTATAACGACAGGCTATGACTGACTCCAGATTAGCAAGACAGACGGCGGAACGATTGATCGGCTCTCGGGCTCAACTCCTCAAATTCAGCTGTTTGCTGGGTTTCGACGGCTTCTTGGACTCGATTTTACAGGTGGTGGATCAGCGCCAAACGGCGACCAAATATCTTCCCTACACATCCATCAAGCCCTTTGCGAAAAAGGTCGGTGAAGCAGCAGGGAAAAGCGCGAATTTTGAGGTCGTCCCCACGACCGAAAAAATCGGGGGGAACGGACCTTTGATGGCCTTCGCCATGTCGACCCTCGGTGCCCCCGTGGAGTACATGGGAATGTGCGGATACCCGAAACTTCACCCCGTTTTTACCGAATTTGCAAAACGGGCCAAGGTTCACTCCTTTGCCGAGCCCGCACTGACCTCCGCTCTGGAATTTAACGACGGGAAAATCATGCTGGGTCAGCTGGCCTCCGTCCAAGACGCGAACTGGGAGACGATCCAATCCCGCCTCGGCGACAAGCTGGTGCAAAAGTTGTGGTCCTCAGCCGCCTTCGTCGGAATGGTGAACTGGACGATGCTGCCGCACATGTCGGCGATCTGGAAAACACTCCTGACCGAGTACAAGGCCGGCAAACCGGGCAAACGGAAACAGCTGTTCTTTGACTTGGCGGATCCCGCCAAGCGTATCGAGGCGGATCTTTTGGCCGCGTTGAAGATCATCGGCGAATTCCAATCGGAAAACGATGTGACCTTGGGGCTGAATGAGAGCGAAGCCATGCATGTGGCGAAGGTTCTCCGGCTGAAGGGCGCGACAAAAAATCCGAAGGCATGTGCCTCCCTGGCTGGCGCCATCCGGGAGAAGATGGGCATCCAAGTCGTTGTGATTCATCCGATCGAGTACGCTTGTGCGGCAGACGCAGAAGGAGAAGTGTTCGTCACTGGTCCTTATACTTCCAAGCCCAAGATTAGTACTGGGGCGGGGGATCATTTCAACGCCGGCTTCGCCATTGCGCGATTGCTCGGTTTGGGATTGCCCCACTCCCTCCAGCTGGCTGTCGCGGCTTCCGGCTTCTACGTGCGGCACGGAAACAGCCCGAACCGCGAACAGTTGGTGCGGTTCCTCCAGACCCTCTAAGAAGTTCGGGAGGCTCTTTTCCCGATCCCGCGTGCGGGATTTCTACCCTCGCGCAGTCTTATACATTTCGAGCGCACGGATGCGCTGGGCAGCGTGATCCACAATAGGGGCGGGATATGTCAGGGAATTCGCCTCAGGAACATATTGGGAGATAAACTTTCCTTCCGGATCGAATTTTTCCGCCTGGCTGGTGGGGTTGAAAATTCGAAAGTAGGGCTGGGCATCGGTTCCCGTCCCAGCCGCCCACTGCCAGCCTCCGTTGTTGGCCGCCAAATCCCCGTCGAACAATTTTTCCATGAAGTAGCGCTCCCCCCACTGCCAAGAGATGAGGAGATCCTTGGTGAGAAACGAGGAAACGATCATGCGGAGGCGGTT
>Ga0114968_10004079_pt1 | contig 10894 bp, 5 predicted proteins | sample M_130807_EF_Meta_FD_87020 | JGI IMG/M metagenome (GOLD analysis project Ga0114968, IMG submission 87020) | Freshwater microbial communities from Lake Montjoie, Canada to study carbon cycling - M_130807_EF_MetaG | ecosystem: Environmental > Aquatic > Freshwater > Lake | place: Lake Montjoie... | reverse complement strand
ACACTACCATGTGATATGGAAGAACGCACCATTAACGAATTGCTCGCCAAATTTGGACAAAAAGACAAACGCATTATTTTGTACGGTAAAAACGCGGCGGATTCGACACCCGAAGAAAAATACAAACAACTTCTTGGACTCGGATTCCAAGAAGTCTATGTCTATAGCGGTGGTCTATTCGAATGGATGCTGTTGCAAGACATATATGGACAAGATGAATTCCCCACGACAAAAAAGGTCTTGGATATTTTGAAATGGAAACCAACGGCGGTTCTTGCAAGACCAAGAATTGGATATTGATGTAGGATGTAGAATGTAAAACACGTAAATAATCCTAATCAAAAATAAGCGTAGATATCGTTTTGTATGGTTCTACAAGTGTCCACCCTTTTATTTTTGTCGTAGTCGTCGTCTTAGTAGTCGTTATCGTCTCATTTTTGCGAACTATCGTATTATGTTTTACACCATGGAAAAACAGCGATTGCGAGGAGGGCATCAACATAAAAATCACAATCAAAGCCCTCAACATCATACTGGTTTGGGTGTATTACAAATATATAGAAAGGTCTAAAAATCTCTATATACCTCTTTGAAGATTGTAATCCGTACAAAGTGCGGAAATAAGCGTAGATATCGTTTTGTATGGATCTACAAGTGTCCACCCTTTTATCTTTGTTGTAGACGTAGTCGTCGCTATCGTGTCATTTTTGCGAACTATCGTATTATGTTTTACGCCATGGAAAAACAGCGATTTCGAGGAGGGCATCAACATAAAAATCACAATCAAAGCTCTCAACATCATACTGTTGTGTGTATTACAAATATATATAGAAGGGGCTAAAATATCTATATACCCTTTTGAACATTGTAATTTACACAAAGTGCGGATAGTGATCAAATGTCTATATGTTCGATAAATGATTCCTTATATCCATCCAACTAAAATACGGGGTTCCGAAGAATCGATCGCCAAGCCTCCATCCTAGCCATCGCATTCCGATGCAAGTCCAAGGATAATGCCTTGGAAAAATCGTGTATAAAAAGACCGTCTTTATTGTGCAAAAAAACGCGGGTTTCAAAAAGGTCCTCGGCAGACAAAAAGGCCGCCTTGATATCCCGATTGTTTCGATGGATGTGATACAGCATACTCCTGTCAAAATCATACGCAGCTAACAAATCCGCCTCACGCACAATGTGGTATGCCTTTTGATATGAGCCAAGAGTAGGAAACCCCCGTTTTTTCACAGTAGAATATGACATGGTTCGAATGATATCTTGGACAGCGACTCTTTCATCTCGACTATATGCCGGTAGATCGATATGAGAAGATGGAAGGAATGCACCGGGGGATGGATTTATCATTTGTATCTTGTCCAAGAATGCGTCTATTTCATATAAACCTTCTTTTTCAGAAACGTATTTTTTGTCGCACATATCATGAAGAACCGCCGCCGTATAAATAATGTGTTGTTTTTCTTGCAACAAAGGCGATTGGATAACCTCATGTTCATAGATCTTGTGGGCAAATTGCAAAACATCCATACTATGTGAAAGACCGTGCGATTCATCAATCCCATATTTCGCGGACGTTAACAAGACATAGTGGAATAGTTTGGCTAAAATAGAAGACATTCGCGTATTCTTGGTATTTCAAGATATGTTTTTACGTTGTTTCTTGGTATAACATAATTTGTATACGTATATTGTTGACTTCTTAGATCCAAGGATCCAAGGATCCAAAAATCAATTCGGTCCAAGAATATACGTAGTCGTCGTCCCAATATTCTTTAAAAACACATTCTCTTTGGCTAAAAAATCGACATCTCTCCCAAAATCCGTTTCTTGGGCAATTTCATAAACATGTCGGCTAATTTGGATCGTTCCTGGATCGGCGGTAGTTTGCAATCGGGCAGCAACGTTCACCGTATTCCCGATAACGCATAAACGCGGGATCTCGACACCCAAAATACCCACAATCACTTTGCCAATATTGATCCCAATACGTAATTGCAGGGGTTTGTTGTTCGGCGACTTTACATTCCGGATTTCATTCATGAATTCCATAGCCATCAGTATTATACTCCTCACACGTTTATGTGCACCATTATCAACTACTTCGTTTGAAAATATATCTCCCACCACCATATATGCATCACCAATCGTCTCTATTTTCTGCAAATTCCCATAACGTAAAACAATATCATCGAATCGGGTATAGATATCATTCAACATTTTATAGATAACGTCGTCCGGATACGCTTTAGCTAACTCGGTATAAGAGACAATGTCCGTGAATAAAACACAAACATATTCGTACGTTTTATATTCCTTGGAATTCGTCAAATATCGATCCTCTAGTTCCAAGGGGAGAATCTTTTTCAACAATTCCAGCTTCAAATCCGTTGTATCTGTAGGAACAAAACTGGATAATTTACTGTTCAATTGCAATATTAATCTATTGCACGCGGGCGTAATATTGGTACTACCTTCGAAGCGTTTTATCGACTTTTTCATTGCACTCAATAACGAAACCGATTGTAAATCCACACTGGTTTTTATGTTGTATATCTGTTCTTCGTGATCGACTACGATAATCATAATAGTTAATTTGGCGACCATATCACTCAACATGTAAAAGATATAAATTTCGTCTGCACTAAAAGCACTGATCTCTTCCAACAGTGCAATAAACGAAAACAACGTCCAAATATAAATAATGAATTGTGTGTATCTTTTTTGCTTGAATTCGAATAATCTGTAGATGAAATAGGCTTCAAATAAAAATAGAGATAGAAAAAGTATTGTATTCGCATATTGGTGAAGCCAAACTCGGCAAAAGGGATACACCAGAATATGAATCCCATTTGATAGAATATGGTATTGCGCATTTACATCGTATAGGGTTAGTTGATTCATGTCTCCGTACATTTTCAGAATCAACGGTGTAGTAAAAAGCCACATGATTATTCGCCGGTAATCATGTTCGTATAAAGTTATCGTGTTTCCAAGAATGATTTCATTTGAAATGTATTTTGCGTAAATTGATGCCATGGAAAATATGGCGTATTTTTTGATCTTGGAAAATACCAATAAATGTACAGTAAAAATACAGAGGATTGATAAATTGAATACATTTGCACTTTGAATAATCGGAAATATGTGTTCATCGTATAATACCAATTCTCTTGGACCTTGTCCAAGATGGAATATTTCGAATTTGTCAAAAACGAACGGTTTCAAAAGAGAGTCTAATTGGAAATAGAGTAGGGTAAATCCGAATAATTTGATTATTTCATATACTAAAGTATTCATAACATAACTGATTTATAGTGGTATTTTATTCTTATGTCCATCCAACATGCTGATAATATATTCTCATAATATACGAGGTTTTCTGTATATTATGAAATGTTCGATTTGTATGACCCTATTTATTAGAACAAAAACTACAGAGGATTTTCTTATACACCTTTGAACATTGTAATTCGCACTTTGTGCGGATAGTGTTCAAAGGAAACGTTGCCGATAAATCAATTAAGACGCACACTCTGTGTGCGAACTTAAATGTTCATCGGTGTAAAAAAAGAGAATGCGGAGAAGTATCTGTGTAATATCATTGACAAATTTTACAATAGTAATTGTCGTAGCGAGGTACTAGAAAATATGATTTGGCGAAATGCATTGATACATGAAGCGACACTTTTACGACCTTTGCAAGAACCCAACCTTTGCACAAAACAAGGATGTAGTAAGAAGATTTGCAATTACTGTTTTCATAGGGGCGAGGTTATTTGTATTATTTGTGCACGATTACTGCAATCATAAGTATACCGATAAATAGAAACTGTATTTTTATTCTATGGAATAGCGGTAGAAGCTTTTGTAGCGGTAGAAACGGTAGAAGCGGTAGAAGCCTTTGCAGTTTCTCGTTCGGCTATTCTTTGCGCTTTAATTGCCTCTTTTTCGGCGGCTTTTGCCTCCTTAACAGCAGGATCAATATAGGGTTCATATCGCATCTTTCTTGAACCATCGCAATACACATGTAAATCACCCTGTTTGATTCTATCTATAAAGCGTCTACTATTCAAAACCATCTGGTCTTCACTTTGTATTAATTCCGATATTTTTACATAAGCATCATCCACATTGCGTATAACATTGTCGGTACTTGTGCCCTCTACTTCAGGAGTACCAAATTCGCCTTCATATTCGATTGAATGCAGCAAATTATGTAGTCCTGTATTAATATGTTGATACTCATTCTTAATACATTTTTTAATCTTATACAACGCCGTCAAATCATGAGACATGTTTCGTTTTGTAGAATTAATATAATGACTACTTTCCTTTAACCAGTGAAAACCAACGTCTTGTCCACAATCAGGATCGCATAGAGGTGTATCACACAACGCTTTACGTATAGCACGTGAATTCGATTCAGCATTATCACGGAAATAGCTTCTACCATAATCAATTATTTTTGCAATAGATTTTGTTTTGAATGAAATAATATGAGGTTCTTCTTCGGTTGAATCCGGCAAATGATAATGACACAGAAAATAGTGATTTGGTTTTGCAGAATACAACAAAATATTGTCCAAGTGAAGATCATAATGTGTAAAATTGTTTTTCATAAATGCAAGAGGACAATATATCTGGAACAAAATAGGCAATAAATCATATTTGAAAAAAATTGTTGCATCTTGTACATTTTCATTCATGAGATAGTCATATACTGAGTGTGCTTTAGCAACGTTTTGTATTAATATAGATATGTATTTTGAATAATAGCACCCTACAGCTAAGCCTGCCTCGTTCAATAACGTGAGGCTGTTTTTAAGAGTGTTTTTATTGTTTCCGTTTCCTATAAGTTTTCTCCAAGCAGCAACTGAATTATATTTATAGAGACCGTATGTTTCCAAAAAACATGGGAAAATACGACACATTTTATTGATGTATTGTCCTACTAAATATTCATACATCAAATTATCTAACTCATCATCGCGCGACGATTTCAATACACAATAGCTAACATATCCGTTTTTTTCATACTGGATACTATTTACGAAACCATTATTCGATTCTTGACCAATACGTTTCACTTCATCGACATGTTCGAATGATATAAAACCGTCAAAATATTCCTTGATTTTATCTGATTCTTTTCCAAACGCCATACATACACCTGAATCATTACACACGGATTTCAAGAATACTTCTATTCTTCTACGTCTTGTTTTGCGGAAAAAATCACCAATAACCTTTGCTTTTACTGATCGAATGCGACTACTAGATGATCTTTTTTTAACCGCAGATACAGCACCCGATGCGGAAGCACTAAGCCTTTTCATTCTTTTTTCTGTTGAAGCAGCCTGTCTTTTTTCCATTTTTTCTTCTCGTTCAATCGCTTTTTCTTTTGCTTTTTCTTTTGCTTCTTCTTTTTTAGAACGTGCGGCAGAAGCAGAAGGTTTCTTTTTACCTCCACCTAAATACATTGTAATATTATATTATACATGGATATATTTTATCGGTGTGTACTATGCAAATGCAAGTTGTTGAGCATTATTTTCCGGTTTATTTTTACGTAAAGTACCATTACGTAAAGCTATCATCAAATTCTTTTGATCTTCTGCTTTCTTTTTCATCATTTCAGCTTTGATTAAAGGGTTTTTATCTTCATATTCTTGTATAGCTTTAGATAAAGCCTTAGATCGATTTGCTTTGTGTATTCTCGCGTTCTTTATTATAGCTTTAATTGAATCAATTTCTTCTTTTTTCTGTTCTGCATCCACGTAGGGTACATAACTGAATTTTTTCGATCCATCACAATAGACGTACAAATCACCCTGTTTTTTGCTTGTAAGAAACCTTTCATCATTTAAATACTTTTCTTCTGTTTTTTGCATTAAAATAGAGATTAGTTCATATGCATCATTTACATTATATACATGATCATTTACATTATATACACGTTTTAATACTTTAGTGTCATCATATATTTCCTTGTTATTAAGAATATCCTTAACAGACGACCATAATAATTTATGTAGCCTACTATTCAGCTTTTCATAATCTATTATGAATCTTCCTTTTTTGTACGATTTTTGAATTTCTATTAACTCGTCTTTGATAAGTTTTAATGTTTTCAGATCGTATGACACATTTCGTTTACTACTTGAATTTTTATATCTATCAACTTGGTTTAACATGTGAAATCCAACAGCGTTTCCACAATCCGGATCACATTCAGGACTTATATTACACAGCGCGTCATGTATAGCATATGAATTTGTACCAGAATCATCATTAAAATAACTTCTACCATAATCAATTATTTTTGGGATAAATTTTGTCTTGAATGAAATAATATGAGGTTTTTCTTCGGTTGAATCCGGTAAATGATAATGACATTCAAAATAATGATCCGGTTTCGCAGAATACAATAAAATATTGTCTGGATGAAGATCGTAATGTGTAAAATTATCTTTTAATAAAGCAAGAGGGCAATATATCTGGAACAAAATTGGAAATAAATCATACTTAAAAAAACCTTCCATATTTTCTTTTACTTTTATTATGTCATCAATGTGCAGAAATGATTCAGATAACTCAAGGGTTTTAAATGTCTTGATTTTATCATATTGTGCAAGCTCATCAAAGTACTGATACATAGTTTTTGCATCCGCAACGTGTTGTATTAAAATTGCTATATGTTTTGAATGAGTACACCCTGTAGATAAATTAGGCGTATCTAATTTCTCTAGTCCTTCTTTCAATAATTCTACACGATTTCTTGACTCATCATAACCTTGCATTTGCGACCATTCATCATCAGACTTATACTTGTAGAGTCCATATGTTTCTAAGAAACAAGGGAAAATACGTGATTGTTTATTAATGTATTGTCCTACTAAATATTCATACATCAAATTATCACTAACCACATTCTTCTTATCTTGTTCCAAATCCAATTTACACGATTTCAATATACAATAGCTGATATATCCATCTTTTTCATACTCAATACTATTAACGAATCCGCTGTTTGATTCTGCACCAATGCGTTTTACAGATTTCACGTATTCAAAATTTGTAAATCCGTCGAAATAATCCTTTATTTGATTTGATCCATTTCCTAATGCCATACAAACTCCCGAATCATTACACACAGATCTCAAAAACACATCGATTCTTTTCTTCTTTGTTCTTCTAAAAAAATTAGTAATAACCTTAGCTTTTTTCGATCGATTACGTAGTATTTTGCGAAAAAAATTAGTAATAACCTTTGCTTTTTTCGATCGATTACGACTGATACTAGATCTTTTTTTTATAGAAGAACCTGGAGTAGAAGAATCCATTTTTTATTTTTCCAAAGACACTATCATATATTGATATATTTTTGCAAAAAAAACAAACATAATCGATAAGAGAATACAATAGAAAGAAGTGTCCATAAAATTGATGTAGATACACCTTTATAATACGTATTATAAAACCACCCACCAAAAAAACAAATCAATCAAAAACAATGGATCTATCACAAACAAAATTGTCCAAGGCTGAATGGCTCAATGTTGAAATACCGGTTTCTGAACAGGAAACCGGTATTTTGAAACTCATCAAAGACGGATATCATAATGTCAATCTACGTAGAAACAACGCCTTGTCTCTTTTGGGATATATGAAGATTGAACCGACTACTGAGATTCATGCGCAATTATACAAACAATATTTCGAACCCGATATTATTAAAATGATAGCACAGTCAAAATCGGGGTATACTGATTGCGCGGAGTCCAAGACGACCACCAGTAAACCCGGCAAAAAAAACCAGGAAAAACCCCTGAAAACGAAGGATCTCATTCGCATCCAAAGTATGGACAGTAAAATCGGTGAACAACGTAGCCAACTCTTTGAGTTTATATTATTGGGACTCTGCAAAACCATCATTGAGTCCAAGAAAGACACCGCATTCTCACTCTATACCCTAATACAATTGAAAAAGGCGACCATCGCACATTTGAATCCACAGGTAATGGCGTTCGTGGATCGCGTCATACTCAAAGCCGAGTCTTCCTTGGACATGAACCGAGTGTTGCAAGAGGCATACCAGTTTATCGAGAAGAATCCAAGTCTACTAAAATACGAAGACCGAACACTTTTCGACCATCAAAAACAGTTGTTTACGATCTTCCGATCCGCGCCTGCGACACCAAAACTGGTCCTCTATATTGCGCCCACGGGTACTGGCAAAACATTGTCCCCCATTGGCTTGTCCGAAGGTCATCGCATCATCTTCATTTGCGCAGCTAGACACGTAGGATTGGCTCTAGCAAAATCCTCCATTTCAGTAGGCAAACGAGTTGCTTTTGCTTTCGGATGCGAAACCGCGTCGGATATCCGCCTCCACTATTTCGCAGCTTCGGAGTATACGCGGAATAAAAAAACGGGGGGAATTGGCAAGGTCGATAACACAATAGGAGACAAAGTCGAAATCATGATATGCGACGTCCACTCCTATTTGGTTGCCATGCATTATATGTTGGCTTTCAGTCCTCCCGCCAACCAAGATGGCGAAACCGGAAACCAAGGAAACCAAGACTTAGATTCTCAAGTGTATAGAGATCAAGACCTGATAACCTATTGGGATGAACCCACGATAACTATGGACTATCTGGATCATCCACTCCACGCAATCATCCAACGTAATTGGCAAGAGAATCGCATTTCGAAGATGGTCCTTTCTTGCGCTACGTTGCCCAAAGAATCGGAGATCTTGGACACCATCATGGATTTCCGTGCCAAGTTCGCCGGTGCGGAGATACACAGTATCTGTAGCTACGATTGCCGTAAATCCATCGCCGTACTCAACAAATCGGGCAAATCCGTAGTTCCGCACCTCCTCTTCCCCGAATACGCGGATTTACAAACCTGCGTACACCACTGTAATGAAAACAAAACCCTGTTGCGGTACTTCGATTTACAAGAGATTGTCCGATGTATCGATTTAGTACACAAAACCCCGGACGCGCTTACCGAACGATACCGTTTGGAAACCTATTTTGCGGATCAGGGAATCCAAGGAATCACCATGAATTCTCTAAAACTCTATTATTTGGTGGTTTTGGAACACATTGCACAAGACTGCTGGCCCAACCTATACGATACTTTAGCGAAAGGGCAAAAGACCAAGTTTAGTGCGAAGCTAACCGGCGTGCAAATAACCACGGAGGATGCGCACACATTGACCGACGGTCCGACCATCTTCTTGGCTGACGACATCGATAAGATCGGCCGGTTTTACGTGCAACAAACCGCCATTCCTCAACGCGTATATGAAGCCGTCTCAGAAAAAATCGCGCAAAACTCGGCAATCCAGAAACGCCTGGACTCATTAACCCGCGCATTGGAAGACAAAGCCGCGGGGGAGCTGGAGAAGGAGAAAAAGGTGGAGCGCGAGACGCTGAGCCCCGAAGTCAAACGCTTGATGGGCGAGATTGAACAACTCCGGAGTCAAATCAATATAGTCGCGTTGGATCAGGTTTACCTACCCAATACGGCGGCTCATCAGCGTCATTGGGTCAAAGACGATCGTATTGTGTCCAATGCATTCACCTCCGCAGTGGACGACGAGAGTATTCGCGATGTTATGGCGCTCGACGTTCCTGATCAAACTAAACTGTTGCTCCTCCTCGGAATCGGGGTTTTCGACGATCAACGCCGAGCCAATGCGCAATATATGGAGGTCGTCAAACGCCTGGCCTATCAGCAACAGCTCTTCGTTATCTTGGCGTCGTCGGACTATATTTACGGAACGAACTACCAGTTTTGTCATGGTTTCGTGGGGAAGGATTTAACGCAAATGACGCAGCAGAAGACGATCCAGGCGATGGGACGCATTGGTCGCAACCAGATGCAACAGGAATATACAGTGCGTTTTCGCGACGATGCCGTGCTAACACAGCTCTTTCAAGCACCCGCGGAGAACCGGGAGGCGGTCATTATGTCGCGGCTGTTTTGTAGTTAATGTGTATCGGTAGATAAATGTATTTACAAAACAGATAGAGAAATCCACCTTTTTGTAGACAAATGGCTACAAAAACACGGATAACCCTTAATTTTCTGTAAATATGGGTATCTTGTAAAAATCGTGCAGTGTTTTTTGAAATGCGCGAACAATATCTTTTTCATGCATAAATACTTCCACATCAGATAAATGATAAATGTTTTGCAAATCTTGGTCAATCAAACATTTCATTTTATATCCCCTAGCATAATTAATTGTGGATGTTAGTTTAGACGTGTAATACTGTGGATGTGTTGATTTTGTTATCAACGGTAGAATACAATAAGCATCTAGAAACTCTTGATGATATTCGATGAATTCCAAATCATTTCTTAATACGATTTTATCTTTGTATTCCTCTAATTCCAGTGGCAAAACGCCTCTACCTACCATTTTTATAACAAAGGGCAGTTTATAATCTACATCTAGTATATTTTTGAGCAATTGCAGGTTTCTTCGACCCTGATTTAGGTTTCCTTGAACAATGTATATAGGAATATTTGATCGTTTTTTTTGATCACTATATGGCAATATATCGGCTACAATATTTTGCTTAGCTAACGGTGTTAAAAACCACACATTGGATAACACCTCTAGACGATTAGTGATTTGATGAGAAATATAAAACTCCTTGTTTGAGTTCTTTACTATATCATCATAATCTATATCGTTTATTGTTATAGAGATAGAATAATCATATTCATCCGGAATAGAAAACTGTATATTTGCATATTTTGTCAAAATGTATGATTTAAAACTAGGATTCTGCTCTATTGATAAATAAAAAATGACGTCTTTCGGTAAAATGGAAGTGTGTAATATTTCATT